>JACSED010000024.1_pt1 | contig 8526 bp, 2 predicted proteins | sample 8225451 | NCBI WGS metagenome assembly JACSED01 (sample SAMN15634795, study PRJNA648150) | viral metagenome | isolation source: viral RNA from sea star tissue | host: Leptasteria | place: USA: California | collected 2017 | depth Intertidal m | reverse complement strand
CCCCAAGATAATGTTGCTAAATGTTATATTACTTGCGTAATCTAACTATAATGACTTAACTCCGAAAGGACTCTTTCTTAATCTATATACTTGTCACCATGCCTGTAATCCGTTCCTTTTTTACCTTGCTATTATGATCTTTCGTCTTTTCTGTAGTAGTATCTGTACGTGTTGATTGATGCTTTTTATCCTCCTGTTCATGATCTGCACTTTTAAGTTCCTGAAACTCTATCTCCTTGGTAGCATTAGCAGATGTTGATTTTCCTGTGGGTATATCAGATCTTGCATCTTGCTTGTTACTTTCCGTCTTTTCTGTAGTAGTATCTGTACGTGTTGATTGATGCTTTTTATCCTCCTGTTGATGATCTGTACTTTTAAGTTCCTGCAACTCTATCTCCTCGTAAGTATCAGTAGATGTTGATTTTTCTGTGGATATAGCAGATCTTGTATCTTGCTTGTTACTTTCCGTCTTTTCTGTAGTAGTATCTGTACGTGTTGATTTATGCTTTCTATCCTTCTCTTTCTTATTTTCACTTTTAAGTTCCTGCAACTCTATCCCCGCGGGAGTATCAGTAGATGTTGATTTTTCTGTGGACACAGCAAATGTTACACTTTTCGGTTGCTTATTAGATGTATCATGACTTGTACTTGCACCTCTGTCATATTGTGATCCATCCTGTTTTGTAGATACCATCCTAGAATCATTATGAGCAATAGAATTTTTTGAAGTACGAGTTACTGCTGTCTTCTTAGGCCCCTTTAAAGATACATGCCACTGCGTTTGGTTCTTTTTCCGTTTATTTTTCTTGTCCTGCATCTCTCTATCTTGCCTTGTCTCTTTCTGTGCCTCTGGCGTCCGATTTTTTATATAAATATCTCTTCCATTCCCTTGCATATTACTTTTATTCTGTTGTAAATTCTCAACTTTCGCAGCATCATCACTTCTTTTAAATTTTGTAGCCAAATTTTTCGCTTGATGTTTGATTCGATTCATTAATCCTCTATCATCTGTTACTTGCTGCACTTTTTCTGGATATTGGAGTCGCTTTATAGCTAATTCTTTATGATCCCTATCTTCAGTCTCTATATCTCTTACTTGCTGCACTTTTTTCTGATCAATTGGAGCACTGGTATTTTTTGTAAGAGATAGTGTGGTATTTTTGAAGACAGGACTTAAGTCTTGTGCTACCGGATCAGTAATCTTTGGTTCTACGCTAGTTCTAGGTTTAGGTGTAGGTTTAGTAGTTTCTGATTGCACACTTTGTTCTACGCTAGCTCTAGGTTGAGGAGTAGGAGTTACATATTCTTTAAGTATCTGCAATTTCTGTTCTTCTTTCAATAAGAGTTCAGATTTTTGATCCAATTTTGAAGACAATTTTTTAATGTTTTGATTTATTTGCTGATGCTCCAAATTTGTTTTAGATTGCAAGTACGGTAATGAATCTTTTGCTGTATATTGAGGATCATTCATATTTTTCGTTATTTCTTCTATACTCATGTTCGTATCTGTTAGCTTCTGTTTTTCATCTTCAAGTTCTTCTTTCAATTTGTTAGATTCTTTTAATGTTGCTTCTTTTTGCTTCTGTTCTTTCTTTAGTAGATCTCCTACTTGTTTGGACAATATATTCTTTGCTTTTTCTGTCAATGTATCTAACTGTTTACTTATAGCATTATCTAGTGAAGAGTATTTGTTTTCTGTATCTTTTATCCTACCTTGTGTTTTTTGTATCGCACCTTTTGCCATCATTAGATCATGTGATAATGTAGCTATAGCTTTCTTTTTCTCTGTTATTAGATTTTGTGTATCTATCTGTTTCTTACCTGCTGTCGATATTACATTATATATATGTTTACGATCATGATCAAGTGTAGTTAGTTCTGCTGTTAACTTCTCTGCCTCTTCATATGCATGTGTTAAATCCCCTTCTTTTTCTTTTTCCAAGGTTTCTAAAGAATTTTTTATTGACTGTATACGAACATCTATGTTGTCTAGATTATCTAAGTCCTTTTGACGTTTTATATCTAATCTTTTCAGACTTGATTTTTCTACTTCTAGATCCATTGTTTCTTTTTTCAAATCAATCTTCTTTTGTCCTCTTTCTACTATTAATGTTTCTAAAGAGGTTATTATTTGTGTAATAGTATCCACTTCTATTTTTTCTGTAGCACTATCTACATTATTCCCATTCTCCTCCTTTTCTTTCTCTATTTCATTTATTTTGTCAAGCATTATGTTTATTTCCACTTCTTCATGCAAGACAAGGGAGCCTTCGTGATCTTCTGGCTTAATCCTACTTACTTCTTCTTTCACTCTTTTTTTTACTGTAGATTTTTGAAGCAGAACTCGTTGAAAATCCGATAATACTTCTTTTGATTCTGCAGATTGTGCATATCTAGAGAGTTCTGGCATACTCTGACTACGTATTAATTTTTTATTACTACTATTATCCTGCTCATCTACAACAACTTTATGCAATTTTTCCTTTTCTTCTTTTTCCATATCTTCTAATTTCTTCTGTGATTGTTCGATCTCTAGCTCCAATTGTTTGTAACCTTCCGAGAAACCAGCTAATTCTTGCTCTACTTTATTTATTCTTGATATTTCTTCCTGGAAACGCTTGTCTACTAATGACGCTTCTTCTTTTAGAGCTTTCAATGTTTCCGTCATTTTATCTTTCTGTTCTTGCATACTAATGGACATTTTCTTTAATTGCATATGTTCTACTTTTTTTCTCTCGATTTCTTCCTTTACCAGACGATTGTATATTTCTTTTACTCTCTCTTGGTTGATATCCTTAAATGATGCTGGCAAACTATTACGGCGTTCTAATTTTTTAGGATTATTATCCTGCTCTGCAATCGCTTGTGAATCACTAACAGGTATATCTTCATAAGTATCCGATGGATCTAACGATCTATAACTCATCAGAACAGGGCTACTTGATTCTTTTTCAGATCCCAATGTGTCATGACTCTTTATGTCATGACTCTTTGAATGCACTAACCTCTTTATTTTCCTGTTAAAATGAGGACGCTTATTGAATGTTTTAAAAGCCTTATTTACTATACCTAACACTTTCCCAGCTGCTTCCAATGCACTCATTTTAGATGTTATGAATTCTTCTCCTGACTTGTAACGCATTGCACCTTTGTCATCAATATAGGGTACGTCATCAGGCATATTAGTATCAAATGATCTTTCAGAATATGTATCGCTACGATCCTCGTCATGATCTTCACCTATGCTAAATTCAACTTCTTCTTGCTCTGATGCATTAAATGGTGTAACTTTATTTGTAGCTTTATTACATTTACTTTTGATCTTATAGAATAGCTTTACTAGCTTTGCATCAGTTATAATAATAACATTAGCTATTGACTTTATTACATATTGAAATGCCTGTACTAGAGGTGATTGTTTTACACCTAATGTACTATCATGCTTAATTTGCTCTCCATGAGATTGATATGCAATACACTGATATAATACATTCTTTGGCAAATGCTTGGCTATAGAAAATAACTCATCTTTCTTAAAAATAATCTGATTATTAGAATCTAAAATATCATGCTCCATTGTGAAGATATCTTTAATGATTTCATCAGCACTTTTACTATCTAATTCTGCAAATGCATTAGTAATATCATCATCAGACCATTTATCAACCTTACTCTTTTCTAGTTTTATCTTACGTACAAGTGAAGTTCTTGCAGCAGCTTTAACAGCATCTTCATCTAAAGGTTTTGGATTAATATTAAGCCTATTGTTTAGAAATGCAGTCGCTATCTCATAAAACTGATCTGGCTTTGGTGTAGTTCCTGTATAGCCAAAGAAGGGTGACATTGTTGTTGCTATCAAGGATACTATTTGAGCCTCTGGTGTTATATATAAGCTACTAAGCAGTTCTCCTCTTTCACCGTCTAGATCTTCTCTGCTAAGCGATTTACTAATTTTTTTGATAGCCCTATCTATGCCTTTAGCTCCTTCAAGTTGAACTGATCTAGATTTTTGATACAGCTTAACTTTCCTCTGCATGTTAATTAATGATGCGTTTCTTTCACTTGCATCATCATTTATGTATTCATCTAATTCTGGCAAGTAACCTCTCGATCCCTGCAATGGTGCATTTCCTTGGCCTGCATCACTACTAATGGCTTCATCTACATCTACAGAATATTCTGATGCATGCAATGATGTTGTTTCAGAATTTGCCATCTCCTGATACATGTCACCAGAGCTTAGGGCAATTTTGTATTTTACTGCTATCTGGATCGATTTCCTCAATTCTGCATCCAACTTACCCTCCCATAATATATGGTCTGCTACATTAAATGTGCGTGTTGCATCCGTAAGCGTCTTTTTGATACTATCCACAATGACGTCCAAATTAGTATTATTCGAGCTTGGATCTGATCTAAATTCATTAATCTTTTGCAAGTCATCTGGGGATGAGAAGTTATAATCAGATAGATGTTGATAAGCTAATGCTATACACTGCTTACTCAACTCTCTTGGATCATCCATAGCTTTATCTAGCTGCTTTTCCATCGCTCTAGCAATAACTTCTTCAATCATAGGTGGCAATATATCTTTTTGTACATCACTTGGTATCAAACCTGCAGCTTGTAACTTTGTAGTTATATGATTTATCATATCTTCCTCATATCCATATTGCTTACAAGCAGCAACTAAATTTGTTTCTAGTGGGCTCATACCCTCTGATCCTTTCGCATCGACAATCAACTTATCGCTGAATAATTCCATATGCTTCCCCATAAAAGATCGTACATTACGTACTACTTCCGTGTAATCAGCAGTTATATTATGGTCTTTCTTCCATTGATCTGGAGTCTTATTATGTATTGACAGTGGAGGTGAAAATACTAATAGATGGTTTATACACTGTTTACCGTTTATCTTTTTAGAATGGCCTTTTATATCTTTTTCTTTTATATTTGTTAAGTATTTGCTACTATCTAAGGTATAAAACGGTTCATTATATTCTTTTATTGCATCTACGATGTCCTGTTCAGATTCAGAAAGATCTCCGCTATCAGAAGTGAGTTTGGTCTTACCCGTCAATTGGCTCTGAAGAATTGATTCTGTCACAGCATTCAGTTTGTCTGCATCTCTATGAACTAATTTAGTATCTAATGGATTATACAGTTTAAATAAATCATTCTTTTTACAATCAGCTATGCACTGTCCTACTTGATTATAAACTGCTTCTATCTCTCCTTCTGTTTTTGAGTCTATATTGTTTATATGCGTTACCTCATATGGAATACTTATTTCTATTCCTGCAAATTCTTCTTGAGCATTGTGTACAGTTTCCATTAATTTATTTACAAAATCACCTGTTGTAACATTTTCTCCGTCAACAGTATCTACCTTAATAAGCTGTGAAATTTCTCCCTTAGCTTCATCACTTAAATGATCATGTGTATATAGATAATGTATATATTCAGCTATATTCGATGTATTGTTATTACCTTCATTAAAATGAGCTACATGAAAGGCATTAACAGTCATAAAGCCTTCATCTTTGGCTTGATTTAAAATTTCTGCAAAGATTTCTTCTTTTAAGGACAAATTAGATTTCTGCATTTGTCCACCTACAGTTAATCTAAATCTAGCAGCATCACATGCTTTTATATATTCTTTAGAAGAAGGAGAAGATGAAGCTCCTAGAGCTATATCTTCCATAGCAAAAATAACATCACCTCCTTGTTCATTCCAAACTTTTTTACTAAGTGCAGATTTTGTGTACTCTGAACTGGCTATAGAATCTGAACCAGTTGTTAAATGATTACTCATTTGATTATTAGCTATAGGCATAGCAACATACCCTAAATATTATTTAAACAGTTAAGTAATGCAAAAAACACTACCAATTAGAAACGCACAACCTAACACTCACAAGTCTTTTAATCACTATGGAACAAACACTGTAGCGATAGTATATTAGATTTACATTACATTGCTAAATGTTGGAGCATATAAAATTTAAGAATGCAATAATATTTGTAAATATATTGCTTATTATGTAGCACTTATGATGTATTAGTTATTACAGCATGAGTAAATATCAACTACCAAGCACTTTATACGCTTAAGCGAGCACACATGAAAAACACTATATAACGGTATGTAAACCTGCAAACAAGTCATTACTTATTCTACAGTAATTTTTTATATCTTTTTTATTTGATGATGTTATCACTTCGTTGAAGTGGTAATTATTTTGTACAAAGATATGACTAAAATTTTAGTAATAATGGGGCATCCCTCATGCAATAGTTACTGTTCGGCAATTGCTAATAGTTACTTCAGTGGTGCAAAGGATAGTGATTATGATGTTAAATTATTATCTTTAGCCAAATTGGATTTTAATGTAACTATTGGCGACAAATATTCTGATAATGATAGAAAATTAGAATCTTGCTTGATTGAATCGCAAAATATGATAAAATGGGCTGATCATTTGGTGATTGTATATCCCATGTGGGCTAGTTCAATGCCTGCTTTGTTGAAGGGTTTTTTTGACAATATTATGCGACCAGGATTTTCATATAGTATTAGTGAATCTGGTAAATTTAAAGGTCTTTTAGGCAATAAATCTGCTAGGATTATAACTACAATGGCTATGTCAAAAATAATTTACCATTTATTTTTCAGATCTATGTCGTTTAAGCTTATTAAGCGTGGAATATTAGGAGCTTGTGGAGTTCGTCCGATAAAGGGCACATTTTTTTATAATGTAGATTATGTTGATGATTCTTGTAGAAAGAAGTGGTTAGCAGAAGTTAAAGAACTAGGGAACAAAGCCCAGTAAGCTCTGTTAAAGAACTAGTAGTAGTTATTTTTTAATAACTAAAATAATCTATAGATAGTAGGAGTTATGAAGCTTTTCCCCTAATCAAACTTTCCTTATGGGATTGTAAATTTCTTGACATTATTAGTAGATAATTATCTATTGGATCAATACTAGCAAACAGTACTACTATATGTAGCTATAATATAGCAAGTTTAGTAAGTATGATTCTACTTGAAGGTGATCTAAATTATATGCATGAAGGAATTCTTAGCATAGAGTTTTCGATTATATGAGAGTAATGGATTTCTAGAAATGATTTTATGATAATTAATAAAATGGTACTTATTTAATGAATAATTATACAGATGATATAGGTAAGCCTTATGAGGACTATCGAAAGCAGAATATGGAAAAGATGGCACTTATCTGGGACATGATGGGAAGTAAATATCTGGATAAATTAACAGCTGACCTTGAAAGCCGTAATTATATAGATAATGTAGGTAAGCCTTATGAGGACTATCGAAAGCAGAATATGGAAAAGATGGCACTTATCTGGGACATGATGGAAAGTGAATATCTGGATAATTCTATAGATGATGTAGGTAAGCCTTATGAGGAGTATCAAGTGCAGAATATGGAAAGGATAGCACGTGCCTGGAACATGGTGGGAACTGAATATCTGACTGAATTGATAACTGACCTTGAAGCTCGTGATTCTCTAGACGAAGGATATAAAAAAAGACTTACGAAAGAACGTGAGATTGGGCATGATGTGACTAGAGATTATATAGGCAACCATTCAATTGTAATGAACAGCTATCCAGATATAATAACTGCCTTATTGAACAGATATAAATATAAGTTGGATTATGCAGAAAGTTTAGAAATATGTGATAAGGAATATCTAGATCAATTATCTAAAGATATAGGCAAGCTCAAGAGTACCATTAATGCAACAACAAGGCTTGCGAATCAAGCTATGGATAGAAAATATCTGACTACCGATAAAAGAAAAATTGAAGATCCAAAAATGATTGAAGATTTCAAGAAGGACTTTGCAGAGCATGGTTTTGTATATCTTGATGTAGATCTGTGTAATCACATGGCAGCATTCAAACTATTTAAGGATGAGCATAATAATGATTGTATTAAAATTATTGATACAGGTTCATATATGAGCAGGTACGTAGTTGTTCCAGGTGATGATGGTAATGGAAAATCTATAATATCCAAAAATGGTTCTAACAAGCGTGAATTAATAGCTTATGACACATTCATGCTTAAAGAAAATCAAGTAGATGATTTAATAAAATATTGTGTAAATAATACGGCTATAGATAAGACAAGACTTGAGCCTATTGCAGTTTTTGACTCTGATAAGCAATACTCTCATTTTTGGAATAGTAGCGTACCGCCAAAAGTAGCTTCTATGATTGATATAGAAAAGGGTATTATAGCTACAGACATTGCTATGGGACAACTAGGAGGTACTTGCGTGCCTTACTGTTTTAGGGAGATCACAAGAGATATTGTTGGTGATAGGCTGGATTATGAGCTGTACAAATTTATTACAGGGAAAGAGTTTAAATTCAATGACGAGGAAAAACATAGAGTAGTTGAGAAAGAAGTTACTGAAGACCTTGAAAGAATAGCTAGGGATAAAGCTAGCGAAGAAGCAAAGATAGCAAAAGACAGAATAAAAATA
>JACSED010000023.1_pt1 | contig 8882 bp, 8 predicted proteins | sample 8225451 | NCBI WGS metagenome assembly JACSED01 (sample SAMN15634795, study PRJNA648150) | viral metagenome | isolation source: viral RNA from sea star tissue | host: Leptasteria | place: USA: California | collected 2017 | depth Intertidal m | reverse complement strand
GGTGTAAAATTAACCTTTTTTCCCCAACACTTTCTAGGATTAGCTGGAATGCCTCGTCGTTATTCAGACTACCCTGATGCCTATACCCTGTGAAATACTATATCTTCCATAGGTTCCACTATTTCTTTAATAGCTACTTTAATTTTTCTATTTCTTATATGAGAAGCTTTTTCTACTAAGCGAATCCCCCGTCCTCCGGAATTTTCTTCCTCTTCTCTAGAGTGACAATACACATCATTTCCCCCCTCTCACCACACCTTTAACGAAACCCCTTCTACTGTTTACCTAATTAAGTAAAAAGCTAATTTAAATAAAATACTTGATTTCGACTTAAGATATTTTGGTAATTACCCCAAAGCTTTTATATTTCCTCCTATATTATAGTTATTATAAGAATTTTTTATTTAGGTATTTTAGGAATTCTCCTTAAACGCCTTCACCTCCTCTCTGTTCTTTTATGTTTAGAACTTTTATTGATATCCTTATTTATTGGTTTTGTTATACTTTCATTAAAACTTTCCGATAATATACTTCTTCTTAATAAACTAATCCTCCTAACTTTATCTGCCTGTGAAGCCAGGGCTGGACTTTCTTTAATGGTTGCTCTCTCCCGAACCCATAAATCAGACTTAGTTTCTTCTATAAAAATTCTACAACACTAAATGGCAAACTGAACTCAACTAGGACTACAAGATGCATCTTCTCCTTTAATGGAGGAATTAATTTATTTTCATGACTATACCCTTATTATATTAACTCTTATTACTATACTAGTTTTTTACGGATTAGCCTCTTTAATAGTTTCCTCTAAAACCAAACGATTCTTTCTAGAAGGACAAAGATTAGAAACTATATGAACTGTAATCCCTGCTATTATATTAATATTTATAGCTCTTCCCTCTTTGCAACTTTTATACCTTATAGACGAAGTCAATAACCCTTTCTTAACTATAAAGGCTATAGGACATCAATGATACTGAAGGTATGAATACGCCGACTATCGAGACTTAGAATTTGACTCCTATATGATCCCTTCAAGGGACCTCCCTCTAGGAAATCCCCGCCTATTAGAAGTTGATAACCGTTTAACCCTACCTTCTCAAACCCCTATACGAGTACTAGTTACCTCATCCGATGTTCTTCACTCTTGAACAGTCCCTTCTTTAGGAATAAAGATGGATGCTGTACCAGGACGACTTAACCAAGTAAATTTTTTCATATCTCGATGCGGATTATTCTATGGTCAATGTTCAGAAATATGTGGAGCAAAACACAGTTTTATGCCCATAGTTATTGAATCAGTTAAATTTTTCTCCTTTGAAAATTGAGTATCTAAATTCTTAAAAGAATAAACTTTGATAAGCTTATAATGGCAAGCATTAAACTCTTAATTTAAATCAAAGTGATCTCACCACCCACTATCAAAGAAAATGCCTCAATTAGAACTAATGCCCTGATTTTTCAATTTTATCCTTGCCTGGGGATTTTTATTAATAGTTGCAACTATTACTATTAAAAGAACTTTTCCTTGTACTAACTATATAACAGTTACCTCCCCCCTCGAGTTAAAACATTCTAAAAAATGACTATGAACTTAAATAGAATTTTTGGTCAATTTTCCCCTGATTACTTTTTGTTAGCCCCTATGACTCTTGCATCTATGTTTATTGCAATAACCTGACTTTTTTTTTCTAACTCTACAAACTGACTGCCCACTCGAATAGGCTTCTCACTTATAAAGTTTAATCAAACAGTTATTAAGACGATATTTCAACAAACTAATCCTAACTCTGCAGCTTGAGCCCCAATTATTACTTCTATATTTATACTTTTATTTTCTATTAAAGTTTTAGGTCTCTTACCTTATGCCTTTACCGCTACTAGGCATATATCTTTAACATATAGAATTGGATTCCCAATTTGAATGTCTGTTAATATCCTAGGATTTTATTTATCCTTCAATGCCCGATTAAGACATTTAGTTCCCCAAGGAACTCCAAGACTATTAATCCCACTTATGGTGATAATTGAAACTATTAGACTTTTTGCACAACCTATAGCTTTAGGTCTTCGATTAGCAGCTAATCTTACAGCAGGCCATCTTCTTATTTATCTTATGTCCACTGCAATTTGAGTGCTAATGAAAAACATAACTATTGCCAGCATTACATTTATAATATTTGTGTTACTATTTTTACTAGAAATTGGAGTAGCCTGTATTCAAGCATATGTTTTTACAGCTTTAATTCATTTTTACCTCATACAAAACTTATAAATTATGACTCACCAGCATCCATACCACCTAGTTGACCAAAGACCTTGACCTCTTACAGGAGCAATAAGAGCACTAATGATGACTGCTGGGCTTATTCTCTGATTTCATATTAATAGAGCAACTTTACTTGCCTTAGGAGCAATTCTTCTTGTCTTAACTATTATAAAATGATGACGAGACATAATTCGAGAAGCTACCTTTCAAGGCTTTCATACCTTAGCCGTAAGTAAGGGCCTACGATTTGGAATGATTTTATTTATAACTTCAGAAGTATGCTTCTTTTTTGCATTCTTTTGAGCTTTTTTTCATAGCAGACTTGCCCCTACTGTAGAACTAGGAGTTTCATGGCCCCCTACTGGTATAACCCCAATCAAACCATTTTTAGTCCCCCTCCTTAAAACAGCTGTGCTTCTTTCTTCAGGAGTTACTGTCACTTGAGCTCATCACAGCATTCTTTCAGGAAACCGAAATGAAGCCATTCAAAGCCTTTTATTAACCGTTCTTCTTGGTATTTATTTTTCTATTCTTCAAGCTTGAGAATATTTTGATTCCCCCTTTACCATAGCTGATAGAGTCTATGGATCCACCTTTTTTGTAGCAACAGGATTTCATGGTCTTCATGTTCTCATAGGAACATTATTCTTAGCCGTATGCTTGACACGGCTATTTAGTTTTCACTTTTCTACTCATCACCATTTTGGTTTTGAAGCTGCTTCTTGATATTGACATTTTGTAGATGTAGTGTGACTTTTTTTGTATATTTGTATTTACTGATGAGGCTCTTAAGAGAAAAAAGGATTCGAACCTTTATCATTTTAGTTTCAAGCTAAATGTATCCCTATCTACCATTTCTCCTCCTTATTTATTTTATATAAAACAATTATATGTACAATATTATAATCATAGTAATTTCAATTTTGACTATAACAAGAGCTATAACTTTTGCTGCTCACTTTTTGCCTACTCGTAACTTAGACTTGGAAAAGGCTTCTCCTTATGAATGTGGGTTTGATCCATTAAAATCTGCCCGCGTCCCCTTTTCTTTTCGATTTTTTCTAGTAGCTATTCTGTTTTTACTATTTGATTTAGAAATAGCACTTTTATTTCCATTTCCACAAGCTTTATTTGTATTAAAACCTTCCTCCGTACTAGCCGTAGCAACCTTATTTCTCAGTATTCTCTTTATTGGATTAATATTTGAATGAACTCAAGGAGGACTAGACTGAGCAGAATAAAATTTTTAATAATGATATATCTTTTTATCCTATCTTTATCAGCCATTTTTTTACCCTGACTTGTCAAAAATAAACTACAGCGAAGAATTTCAATAATAGCAGCTCTAATTATCTCTCTTTTTTCTATTAAAATTGTTAAACTTCACTTTTTTGCTCTTTGGCATAAACTCTCATTTAAATTTGCAATAGATAGTTTATCTGCTCCTCTTATTATATTAAGAACATGATTAGTCCCCATATCCCTATTAGCTAGAATAAACTCCACAAATAGGCTTACTCCTAAATCTCAACGAACTTTTATTTCTACTATATTTTTTATTTTATTAGCCCTTCTACTAACTTTCTCCGCATTAGAGTTATCTTTGTTTTTTATCGCTTTTGAATCTACACTACTTCCTACGCTCGTATTAATTACTCGTTGAGGAGCCCAAAAGGAACGATTTCAAGCTGGGATATACTTTATTTTTTATACTATAACAGGCTCTCTTCCATTGCTAATCTCTCTTATAACTCTCTATAAAATTAAAAGCTCTTTGATTCTCCCCTCCATATATCTCACAACAAAAATACTCTCTTTATCCCATTTTACCCTTTCTATATGGTGAATTTTTTGTTTTATAGCATTTATAATCAAGATGCCAATTTATGGCTTTCACCTATGATTACCAAAGGCCCACGTAGAGGCTCCTATAGCAGGATCAATGATTCTTGCCGCTATTTTACTAAAGTTAGGAGGCTACGGACTTGCTCGTACTACCCTACTCTTTTTATTTGTTTCTGCTAATTCTATTTCATTTCCTCTTATAACTTTTTGTATATGAGGGAGTCTCATAACAAGAATTATATGTATACGACAAACAGATTTAAAGGCTCTAATAGCCTACTCATCTGTTGGACATATGAGAATGGTAGCCGCTGGAATCTTCACTTTATCCCCCTGGGGGATAAAAGGTGCCACTACCCTTATGATAGCCCACGGCCTTATTTCTTCTAGACTATTTTGCCTCGCAAAATTACTATATGAACGAAAAAAAACCCGTACACTCGCTATAACTCGTGGGTTTAAGCTAATAACCCCTCTTCTCTCCCTCTGATGAATTATAACCTGTATTACAAAACTAGGACTACCTCCCACCCCCAATCTAATTGGAGAACTACTTATTATAGCCTCCATAATAAATTGAAAATCTGGGGCTTTTCTTTTGATTACTTCTGCTACTGTTTTTAGAGCCATATATTCCTTACTAGTCTTTCAAAAAACAAAAAGAAAAACCTTTCCCACATTTGTATCTAAAATTCCACCAATAAACTCTTCCGAACACGCCCTTATGTTTTTTCATATTTTTCCTCTTCTCTTTATCATAATTAACCCTTCTATTCTTTTATTAACCTAAATTTAACCTTATTTTATTAAAATCTATAAGACCCCCCCCTTGTTATATTTAATTTATTAAAATTAGTGTGAATTATTCCATCTTATTTTTTTTACATTATTTTTATTATCATCTAAATTTACACTTTAAAAAAAAATAGGTAACTTTTTTGACTAAAGTAGTTTAAATAAAACCCTAATTTGTGGTATTAAAATTACCAGTTAAAATCTGGTCTATAGTCCGAAACTTATAGGTTTATTTTAGTCCTGCTAAGTCTTAAAATCTGTGGTTCAAATCCATAGAAGTTTCGATGCCATTAAATCTCCAATGAGTTATTATAACCCTTAACTCTTCTCTCATAATTATACTATTCCTAAGCATACTTTTTTTCCAACTTACTAGTTCTACTTTGTCCAAGCCTCATAACTTAACTATTTCTGCCCTTGGTATTAAAACAAATAAAACTTTTACTCTTATAACAAAGAATAAAACCTTTTTTATTTACTTAATGAAGACGTTAGCCATTATGTCTTCATTACCCCTTATTTCATCCCTATATCTTAATTCTCCAGATATAATTGTATTAACTAAAAACTGATTTTCCCTTAACTCATTCTCCTTTAATTTAGAATTACATTACGATTTTAAGTTTAATTTATTTTTTTTTACAGCTTTAGTTGTTTCTTCCTCGATTATAGAATTTTCCAACTATTACATGAATACGGATCCAAAAAAGAAAGCATTCTTCCATCTCCTAATTATTTTTTTATTAAACATGATTATTTTAACTGTATCAAATAACCTATTTTTTCTATTTATTGGCTGAGAAGGTGTGGGGTTTTTATCCTTTCTTTTAATAAGATGGTGACAAACTCGAACCAAAGCTAAAAAAGCTGCTCTACAAGCCATAATATACAACCGAATAGGAGATATAGGCCTTCTCCTATTTTTTTCGTTAACGCTTGTATCTTTTAAATCCTGATCTATATCTGAAATATCTAGTCTAAGAATAAAAAATACCATCAGAATAAAACTCCTCTTAATGGGAGCACTACTCGCAGCCGCAGGTAAGTCCGCCCAATTTGGACTTCATCCCTGATTACCCGCCGCAATGGAAGGCCCAACCCCCGTCTCAGCACTTCTTCATAGGTCTACTATGGTAGTAGCAGGAATATTTCTATTAATACGAATTAGCCCATTATACTCAAAATTTAACCAATTCAACAGGTGATGCTTAATACTGGGAGCAATTACTGCTATATTTGCCGCCACTACTGCTATTTCCCAACACGACATAAAGAAGATAATCGCATATTCTACTACTAGACAACTAGGTCTTATGATGGTAGCTATAGGACTTAATATCCCAATAATAGCATTATTTCACATTTGTACACACGCTTTTTTTAAGGCTATGTTATTTTTATCTTCCGGAAGAATTATTCACAGCCTTAAAGATGAACAAGATTTACGTAAGATGGGAGGACTATTCTTAATTTTACCAAAAACTTCTGCTTGTATAATCTTAGGAAGACTTGCCCTAGCCGGCACCCCATTTCTTGCTGGATTTTACTCTAAGGATCTCATACTTGAAATATCTCTTACAAAAATGACTAAATTTTTTGGTATAACTATATCTTTTATAGCCACTTTATTAACAGCAGTATACTCTATGCGAATAATTCTATTCTGCTTTACAAATCCTACTCTCTTTAAACCCCTATCCCCCACCAGAGAAGAAAGTATAAATCTTATAAAACCTCTTAACCGCTTAGCAATAGGAACTATAATATCAGGATGAATGATATCCACTTTTATTTTATTTCAAACACCTATAACTCTACAAATTGTATTAAAGTCCCTGGCATTTTTAATTACTGTAACTGCAACAGTTTATAGAGCTTTTGTTATAAAAAACCTAATAGCCTTAACTATCACTAATCACAACCCTTTTTTATTAAAAAGATTTACAACCTTTCAATGATTTTACCAAAAAATTGCTCATTGTATTTTATCCTACATTTTTTTATTATCTTCTTTAACTTTAAGAACACGAAAAATAGATCAAGGATGAAAAGAAACTATTGGAGCCCAAGGAATAGCTATCTTCTCTGCCAATATTTCTAAGTCCTATCAACTTACTCAAACAGGATATATAAAGCATTACCTTTTAATGTCATCTATTATTATGATTATAATACTTCTAATACCAATAGTATTATTATTTTAATAAAAATTATACTCATAATTACTTTTTTTATTTATAAAGCCTTTAAAACTTTATATTCCGAACCATATGTTATAACTAAAGCTACTACCAGAGCCACAAACAAGATATATCCTCCTGCTATTAAATACCACCAAACTTTCCTATATAAAAGGCTTCTCCCTACTAAATCTACTTTTTTATACCTTAACCACCTTATTTCTGAAAGTTTAACTAAAAGATCAAAATTAAAAGTTATTCATATAACTAAAACAAAAAATAATACTATAACTTCCTTAAATTTTCTAACTACTGGATATCGCTCAGCAGATAAAGCCCTAGAATAAACAAATACAACTAACATCCCCCCGACATAAATAAGAAGCAGAACTAAAGCCATAAAAGAAAGCCCCACTAGACTACATAAAACACAACCTGACATTGATACAACAACCAAGCCTAAAGCCCCATAATATGGGGACAAACTATAAAAAACCAAAGTTCTCCCTAACAACATAATAATAAAAGTCAAATAAAAAATCATTATATATAATAAGTTATGACAAGACCTTTACGAAAGACACATCCCCTATTCAAGATTATAAACGGCTCACTCATAGATCTTCCTAGACCAAGTAATTTATCTATATGGTGAAAATTTGGTTCTCTTTTAGGACTATGCCTAGCTATACAAATAATTACAGGGCTGTTCTTAGCCATGCACTACACCTCTGATATCTCCTTAGCTTTTTCCTCTATTAGTCACATATGTCGAGACGTTAAATATGGATGACTACTCCGAAAAACCCATGCCAATACAGCCTCCTTTTTTTTTATTTGTATGTATTTTCACATTGGCCGTAGTATTTATTATGGATCCTATGTAAAAAAGGAAACATGAAATATAGGGGTTATTCTTTTCCTACTAACAATGATAACTGCATTCGTAGGATATGTACTTCCCTGAGGACAAATGTCCTTCTGAGGAGCCACAGTTATTACTAACCTTGTATCCGCTCTTCCATATGTAGGAACTACTATAGTACAATGAATTTGAGGCGGATTCTCTGTTGATAAAGCCACTCTAACTCGATTTTTTGCTTTCCACTTTTTATTCCCTTTTATTATAACAGCCCTTGCTATTGTCCACCTATTATTTTTACATCAAACAGGCTCAAAAAACCCCACAGGAATTGAATCAGCTTTTGACAAGACACCTTTCCACACTTACTTTTCAACTAAGGACTTAACCGGATTTATAATAATGTTTATTGCCTTAACATCAATAGTTTTACTTTCCCCTACTTTACTTAAAGACCCAGAAAACTTCAATCCTGCTAATCCTTTAATTACCCCTTTACACATTCAACCTGAATGATATTTCCTTTTTGCTTATGCAATTCTTCGATCTATCCCAAATAAGTTGGGAGGAGTATTAGCTCTATTAGCCTCCATCTTAATTCTCTTTACTGTTCCAATTCTCCATACTTCTAATAATCAAGCTAATACTTTTCGCCCCGCCTCCCAATCTTTTTTCTGAATATTAATCTCTGTATTTATTATACTCACCTGAATAGGAAGACAACCTGTAGAAGAACCTTTTATTATCTTAGGTCAAATATCTTCTATTTTGTATTTCATGTTATTTATATTATTTATACCTCTTACGGCCTATATTGAAAAAAATCTTATTTTTTGCAAAGATAGCTTAAAAGAAAAAGCAAAGCACTGAAAATGCTCTAATAAAGGTTAAAATCCTTTTCTTAGCAACAGATTTGGTCCTAGTCTTTTTA
>JACSED010000022.1_pt1 | contig 9189 bp, 3 predicted proteins | sample 8225451 | NCBI WGS metagenome assembly JACSED01 (sample SAMN15634795, study PRJNA648150) | viral metagenome | isolation source: viral RNA from sea star tissue | host: Leptasteria | place: USA: California | collected 2017 | depth Intertidal m | reverse complement strand
CCGTACCTTCATGTCTATTGTTCCATACTGCTCACCATTATGTGTTTTGATATTATCCGTCACCCACAGGATCCCACCATTCCTCTTGTTCGGCTGGGTCATATGTGTATAAGGGCCAGGGGTTTGTTTGGTTTTTTTTTTTTTTTTTTTTTTGCATAAGTGGCCACACGTGGATGTTCGTGACCATTAGCACCGGGAGTATAGTCTCCCGATGTGGTCTTAAATCGAACATTGTGTGAGCGCAACTAGAAAGTTGTGATCTATCTGTAAATTCCTGCGGGAACGAATCCCCGCAATATAAAACAAAATAGTTCAAACTATAATAATTGCAGAGCATTCGCTCCTCACAACGAACTGACAAGTCAGCACGCTCCCTGGACCACCCAGGGACTAAACAGGTTAAGCCTGTCAAGCTTGATATATGTTAGTAATAGTGGGATATATCAATTTCCACAATAGAAAGTTTTTTGGTTTCATTCATAACCAATCGTTTGAAAAACGATCAAAACACTTACACGGCAGTATTAGCTTACCGAGAGCTGCTGCCTAATCTTGGATAGGCAAAATCCTGTAATTATACATGATAGGCACGCCTGTAAAGAAAAACAAGGTGTAGTCTTCTCCTGTAGCCACCCAATCCTGAAATGCTCTAGGGCCACCAGCATTAGTGACAGTTTGCACCGCAACGGAGTCCGATAGATTGCCTGTTGCAGTAATAATACGAGCAGGAGAGAATCTCTGGCCTCTGTAATATGGGAGCTCATACTCGATGGTGTTGTTAATTCCAGTGTTAGTGGCAGCAGAGCCCGCATTAGAATATAAACCCAAAGTGTCAGAGAGCGAAGCAGCCAAGTTACTGCCAGCAAAGAGAGTTTCTGAGATCCAACCGATAGAGTTAACAAAACCAACTCGTGAAACAGAAGGGGTAGTCTCAGTGTCACCCGTTGTCGCAAACAAGAGTTTGTGCCGCAATCCTCCACGCCATCCGGCGTACATTGGGGAGAAATATGCAATTGGACTAGTGTTTCCGATTGTTCCCGGCGTAGTTCCATCCAACGTAATATCATCACCTTCCGGATCAAAGCCAGTCTGTGGGGGTAATCCTTTCAAGAAGTATTTACCCACAACGACTGCCTGATCATCCGCATTAGATGGTGAAACATATGTCTTGGTATGCACGTAACGCCGAAATAACTCCCGAATCGACGTAGGATTTTCTCCGAAGAAAATTTCCATAGTATGATCGTCCGGCACTAACTGCTTATTAATGGGCTCCAAAGGTTTGGATCCCATCGGTTGACCGGATTCCATAGACTCACCTTCGGCTAAAATCTCCCCACTCTGAGGCGAGAAGGCTGTTGCCGTTGGATCAGGGAAATAATGCAAATTCTTCAACTGAATGGGTGATGGTGCTCCCCATTTCATATCACAAGAAGATACTGAAACGATGATCTGGATATCAGAGTCAGCAGATGGGCAAACCAAACTGTTGACAACATTGACTTCCAAAACACCATTAAATAAATCAAGATTATCTGTGGCTAAACGAGTCGTGCCATATAATGCTGAAAAATCTGTACCTCCTGTATCAGAATCGAAAGTTTTCAGAAACGGACGGGCTTGTCCCCATCCAACTTCAATCTCAAAATCTTCTTCTTCAGCAATGTCAACAATACGGGAGTAATTCGTATTATAGTTAACATCATTTCCAAAGGATCTCGGATCGTACCTTACCAAAATACGACCTTTATGAAATTGACTCTTAACAATCTGAAATCTAAATTTAACAGTTCCTTGCCACTCTTCGAAATACTGTGACATGGCACACATCGGTGTCATGTGGATCTCTTCAGCATTGACTCGTGCCAATGTAGGAGTAACATAGGAATTCCACAATATCTTTTCCGGTGCATCGGAAGGAGACATTGAGAATGAAGTTAGATAAGATTCCCTGCAACAAATACTGTCAATATCCATCTGATCTTCACCATCCAACCCCGTTGTTCTCGAATCGATGGTCAACTCTTGCTTAGAGTCAAGCACCAACCGATTAACGGCATCGGGGGCATCTACATTAGCCAAATTTCCTGTTGGACTAGGCTTCTGTATGACAGTATCAGAAATAACGGGAGGCCTAGAATACCCAAATAGTGATGCGACATCGCCTACTTTAGATGCAACCATGCCGGTTGCTCTTGCGTAAGGTCCTATCACGGGAATGGATTGCAACATCCCAGCAGCTTTAGCTACCGCAGAAGCTGGCTGAGATATAATTCCTTTCCCGTACTCATCACCACTATTCATGGTTCCTCCTCCGTTCTTCTTCTTAGGGTTTGGCTTACCACCAGCCTGAGGTGTAAACGGTGTTACACTGGTAGGCATAGTAAGTGAAACATTTTCCATCCATCCCCAGATTTGCACTGTGACGGGATCATTACCTCCATTAGCGTGAGACAGGTTACTAAACGACTTCACTGTTAGTTCACCCATAAGACTCTGTTCACCCTTAGATAGAGATAGATAATTGTTTGGAAAGAAAAATGGTAAGCTCATTTCACCACCTTCATTCTTCGACGGGTTGATATAAATGTGAGGCTTTTGACTAGCCTGCACAAGATCAACATCGAGAAAATTGCGTGTCACCGCAAGTTCGTCGAAGGCAGAATGTGGATTATAGGACACTAGGGAGCGTCCATAATGAAATCCTGTTCCTGAAATTAGTACCTTGATGTGCATTGAACCTCGAAGAAGCTCGTAGTTAGCAATCTTAGTTCTCACGAATGGATCATTCAAGAAAACTTCCCAAGGATTCAACTGATAAAACAATGGATTAGACACGGCCCAGGTTTGGGAGCTCAACTTCACGGGACGCTCTAAGAACGCCCCAAGATCACTCCCGACCTTAGTCGCGGTATCCATGGTATCATCGTAACCAGCTTTCACATCCGTCATCCAGCCGGCTGTTTGGTCGTTAAACCCAACCAACTGTTCAGTCGCTTGCTCAGAGCTAGTCGTCACATCAGTCCCAGCCTCTCCGGACTGGGGCTCAAAACAATGGTCTTTTGAGTGAGAATCGTCTAACGGATCCTGCTCACACCATTTAACGAAATCATTAGCTTGACGCGTAATGCTCGCTGGTTTTGGGCACTTTGGTTTTTCTGCACTTAAGTCAGCAGAACTACTTTCCCCCTTATGCGCTGGGGGTTGCGCTTTAAAATTAGTAGCAAGCTAGAAATATACCTTTAAGAGGCTCAGGGCTCAACTGAGATCCTCCCAGGGGTTATTCTCTAGGGTTTCGTGCGTTCAAATATCCGACTAAACGTAAATAATGGCACAAGCCGGAGCTCAATAGCTCCTCACAACCTTGCGGAAGAAACTATTCTACAAATACCAGGGCTTCCATAATAGAGAAAGGCCAAGAGAAAAGGAATTTTATCACCCATTATAGGCCAAATGTAGAATCAACAAAATTGACAGTTTATTAGACATGAAGGTCTTTGTTACAAAAATTATGCGTCGTATTTCTCCTTCCAGGATTCAACACGATCATCATAACTAACCCCGAGAGTCAAGGGAAAGACGTTTGCGATATCAGCTACTTGCTTCATCTCATCTAATCTTGACTCAAAAATTTCTCTCCCGTGGAAAAACCACTCACGGAGAGCCCCGTCTATATTCTGAGCCGATACTTCCTTTGGACTTAAATCTTCAGACTTTAATCCGGCATGTAACGACTTAAAAATAGACATTTCGTCTAACATCCCTACGATAGAATCCAATTCTTCATCGTAGCGATTTTTCCGCTTCAAGAAATCCGCATCCTCATCATTCATGAATGGGATGGGTGCAGATTCCTTGTCGGGCATTGTAAATTTCATATCATTATCCGCTAGAAACTGAGCGAATGATACATGATTATGTCTATCCATACCTTTGATGACCGACCCCTTTAAGTCGTCACCATATATAGCAATAGAATTACAATCCCTAAACCTTACCGGTCTGCCCAAAGCGGCAGCGTAACCCGGTAAATCTTCTTCAATAGCAGTCTCATCGTACTGATGGTAAAAACCCAGACGATTCAAAATTGAATTAACTATCGAATTTATATACACTGTCATGTTTTGTCCCGAAGGATTGGTTCCTAAAAACCTCAACAACGTCCCATTGTAGGCCACAAGTGGACTACAAACTTCAAACGAAATTGATTGCATGATAGTTATATCTTTATATGAATAATTGCCACTCCATTTGGCAATACGATTCATAACACTAAACGCAGCTTGAGTCAACTGCGCCGGCATTCTTAAATCGTACTTGGAATAGTCTCCGGCAAGAATTCGGTCCTCCCCAAAATAGTTCATGTGCTTAGCAAGCTCATCCCATTCTCTACCGCTGGCATTAATACCTACTGCACACTCTGCTACTAACGGATTTAATGAAAGAAAGCGAGCGATAGGCAAGTAATACTTTCGTATTGCCATCTGCAAAGTAATAGGAGCGGCTTGAAACACTCGAACTTTATCCTTTGTTTTGAGAGTAGGTTCATCTTTTAGGGCAGAACCAAAAATACAGTTCCTGCATTTCCGGCCAGCCCACATCTCAAGCGCTTCATGGTACTCTTTCATGATATGAGCCTCAAAAATTTTGGGCTCTGAAATATTACTATAATCGCTTGGTTCAAGATAAACCACGTGTGGAGCTTTAGGGCCTCCAACAGGAAACCCAATTGATGTACTAATTTTCATAGAATCAATGAATCTCCACCCATCAATACCGGATACGGTTTCGACATCGGTCAATGGTCTCATCTCAGAATACCACTTTTCCGCTTGATTGTCAAAACATTCCTTCAAATCTACTAAGTAATCGTCGCAAGCGCGATCAACATCAGAAGCAGGGAATCCAATACTGGGTTTGCAACAATGGGCTAAAGAGGCTGCCCAAGGTTGCCAGGTCTCCTTAATGACTACTCCATCGTCGCGTTCGCGAGGAGTTTCAAATTTAGGAGGACCCCATAAATTTTCCTGTTTAGTGATTTCCGTCACAGCTGCAGAAATGGGCAACTCTCTGACCTTAGAGACCATACGAGCTCGCCCAGTTACTTCGCCATAAGCTAGAACCGCTGAATCATTGGGGATCCAGTTAACAGGGGACTTGTAGTGAACACCTCCACTGACATCAAACTTTTTCCCGAGAATCTTATCTGGTAATTCAGTAGAATCTGGGCCCAAAGTAAACGCTTGGCTTAAATCAAGTAAGTTAGAAATACCAACGTTTAGTTCGGGAAGTGTGATGGCACCAGCGCATCCGTTTACAAGTCCTGTTTGCCCACCTAAATGGAAACCTAATATATGATGTTGTTTTCCCTCCGAAACACAACAAGTCATACACTGGCCACCAAAGGTGGGTTGAGACATACTATAATATGAACCTCTAAAAGTGTGAAGTCCATTAGTAACTGTTTCATTCGGCGCCCACAGAAACCGATCAGTAGATGTTTTGCCATCCTCATCAACATAATAACTGACGCAAGGTACACTCCTAGGAGAAACCTCGTCAGCAAATAAGCTCATTCGATTAGGACAATCACCACTATTGGCTACGTACACTAAAGCTAAATCTGTTCCTTGCATGCGTTGAACACGCGAAGGATCTATGATAAAACTAATCGATTGCCCCCTTTTCTTAATAGTGGCCTGAACGCTAAACTCAGGCACCATATGATAAGGGATCATCAATATATGTGTCCGCACCATGAAAGCATCACAAAAGCGAATTTTGTCGCGTACTTCGTAACTGAAATACCAAATACTCTTTTGTATGATACCTTCATAATGATCAATATCGTGTGGATATACTCCTGCCACCTTTTTCGTAGCAGTTGATAGCCAAACATTTTCTTCTGTCTCTCTCTGTTTAATCTCTGTAATACTCTTCGGCTGTAATACTCCTTGGATAGAAGTCATTGAGCGAAAAGCTTGGATTGTTTTAACGCAACCCCAGATAACTGAGAAACCCGCAATAGTTCCGCAAACATATTTGAGATGATTCTCTCGAACATCTACAAATAGTTCCGGCATAATATCGCGTCGCCGCTTAACTTCATTGTAATAGGCTTCCTTCACATTTTCTACAATTGTAGCGTAATATGAAACAAAGCCCAAGGACATTCCAAAACCTATTATCCCCGCCAAGGCGAGGGAAAAACAGGAAATAAAAAGAATAATAAAGCCAGTGGCGATAAAGTAATTTATAACAGCTCTCTTAATACGAATATTAAGTATATCTGTGTTCAAAAACATAATCAGTCCCTTCATAAGATCGCTGGAGATCCAGTCATCAGGAACATAATTGGTCCATTGTGCATATTTCGAATCCTCAAACCACCTCAACCAAGAAATGAGTTGTTTATTCGTAATATCTTCTGCGCGAGCCGCGAAAAATCGTGACTTGCGCTCGGCGACAATAGTCCATTTATCAGAATATGTTTTCAATGTATGTGCCAGAGCAATACCAAAATGTGGTTCAAATGCAACTTCATCCTCGGTGTCTGACTTTTTACAGCCACACACTTGAGATGGTTTATTACATTCTTCACACCATGGAATCTTTTCTCCCAAATTAGTTTGTTGCTTAACAATAGCGTCTTGTACAGCGTAATGCTTTTTAGACTTTGCTAGAGCAAACTCAAGAAATTGGAAAATAGAGACATTTGTCATGCCTGGCATGTCTTCAAATTCGAAAGTAGGAGCAACTCGCTTACCCTGAACACCTGATGGAATGATACGCAGTACACGTACCGTTACCAACCAAATGTCTTGGATATCGCAAGAATCTCCATACTTCTCGAATACTTTATCAGAATCCAACATGTGATTCATTGTACCATCTTCGTTTGTTCCACGAAACTCAGGCCGTACTTTTAAGTCGATGTGCACATGTGCACGACGACCTATAGATACGGGTTCGTTTGAAACTTGATGGGCTAATAAATCTTCAACATTTGTAGTTATAGAAACACAGGCAGGCTCAATAGAAACCTTACCTTTATTTGCTAAATCTGCCATAATAGCATATCGCTTTATGTTATTACAGATCTGCACCAACCAATCGGAAGGAGCAATATCTACAAAATCCAATTTAGAATTTCCGTAATCATCGATTTTGATACCGGTGATGTAGGATCTCATATTGGACATATGTTTGTCATCAGGATTTAAAGTAATAGTGAATTTATCTTCAGAAGGAAATTTATTCGCTTTCAAAATGGAGGCCATAATGACATCCGTGAAAGTCGATTTTCCGACAGAAGATTCACCAAAAACTTTAAAACACCATGGAGCCATACGTAGGCCACCACGAACGCGAGACGACTCAAACTCTGTTTGAATCTTTGCCATATCGCGCCAACGATCGCAAAGAACTTTCTTCTCAATACCTGGAGTAGCTTGTTTGTACATATCCTCTAAATCTTGCACGAGCATGGCTAGCTCAGCATCAAATTCAGCTTCGGATATTTTTGTAAAACGGCTAAGGTTACCATTTCGAGCGTACTCCCACAGGGAGAGCATCTCGACATAGCGAGCTTCAGTTTTAGCAATAGCGGTGGTGGAGTATAATAAAGGATTGAAGGATCCTTCTTCAAAGCATTTATAAGCGCCTTCAGCGAAGAAAACAACAGTTTCAACAATGGCATCAATTAAATCAACCGCTGTTAACTGTTTTTCCATCGCTCCGACGGCAAATACTTCAACTCCATGAATGTTACATGAAAGGTCTTTAGTAAATATGCCCAAGGTTACCATCATAGATAACACTCGGGATACTTTCTTAAAACCAGGATTGCAACAGACGAGTTTCCAATTCGACAAACCAGTTGTCATAAGACTCAACCATTCAGGGGTGGAACCCTGAGGGGTATAATCTTTAAACAAATCGTCAGCAATAACTGTAATGTGGCCAACTAGAGATTTGGAACAATAGGTTTTGGCGTGCATAACTGAAATGCTGATAAATTGGCGTTTAGAAACACAATCTGCTAACGCTAACCATAAAGCGACAAGATCCTCAATCTTGCTTAACATCTGATCTGAAACTTTTGCAGCCACGTGTGAATGCATCCGTTTATATAGAGGAGAAAGAAAGCCAGTTTGGGGCTTGAATTTTCGCTGTAGATTGGCGTATTTGCGTTTTTCTTTTTTGGACATAGTTGCAAGAGCGCGCTTTTCGAGCTCGCGCTTCTTGGCTTCAACATTTTTTGCGAACTTCTTCGCACAGGCAGACTTGTATTCGTCGGCTTGTGGAGTAAAAATTGGCAAAATATGTTTACAAAATAGATATCGATAATACATATCTCTCATACAGAGAAACAGGATAACCAATACTATACACAATAAATATAGAAAAATAATGCTTAGGGGCATCAAACCGTTAAGAAATGAATTAAAAGTAAGACATTAATTTATTACCGATGCGCGTCTCGACGCATGGGCTGAAGATTGTTGTGTGAAATTTGTACACTTTTTCCGCGTGGAGTGTGTACTCTAGTCATCTTCCTAACTCCTTTCGTCTGGCGACGAAAGTGAGAACTAAATATAGTAATTACTGCCTCTCGGCAAGCTGATACTGCAGCTATATTGTACTCAGAACTGGGTGTTCCCTTCTCAAGGGGAAAGTGTCACCACAACGTTCTTAATACTCACTTATTATCAAAACAATAAGAATCGAAATCGAAAGTAATAATCAAGGGGATCGCCACATGATTGTTACAATGATACAGTAGAAAATGTAATATAATTTAAACGAGAAACCGTCATAACCAAATAAATGGTCGACTGGTCGAATCTCTAATCAGTGATTCATTCAATACCAACACAAAGTATTACAAACGAAATCAAAACTCATACAAGTAGTGAAAACGACATACTTGAGAATTAGATCTCAAATGATGGATTAAGTTTTGTCAGCAATTGATGAACCTGCGACTGACGCAGGATTAAAAAGGTTAAGTTGTATCAAAGAACAACTAGAAAAACTTGGTCAAAAAATTTAATCGGGGCTACCTCTTTAGAAGAACCGGTCCGGAATCAAATGTGCATTAGAAAATGCATCAAGAGAACCATATAAGGAATCAAAAAAAGTCAGTAACTAATAACAATATATCCGCGTGCCAAACACACCCAACAC
>JACSED010000021.1_pt1 | contig 9192 bp, 23 predicted proteins | sample 8225451 | NCBI WGS metagenome assembly JACSED01 (sample SAMN15634795, study PRJNA648150) | viral metagenome | isolation source: viral RNA from sea star tissue | host: Leptasteria | place: USA: California | collected 2017 | depth Intertidal m | reverse complement strand
TCCTATTCTGAGATCATTTTGTTCTGTAATAGATACGCTAGTCTACCTCGTCTGTAATGTTTCTTTTTGTCGTCCGTTTTAATTTGTTTCAATTGGTTTGTTGGGTTTTTTTGTTTTTTTTTTTTTTTTTTTTTTTGGGTATTTATTTTTAATAATGTCGTCTTTAGAGAATTTAAGCCAAGGCGGGTTAATTGGTTCGCTCTGGTATATTGTATCTAAATTTCCTTTTGAGTACCTTAAATAGTCGTTAGAATACGTCTGTTCGGGTTTATCTTTACTTTTATAAGTGCAATAAGTCCAACTTAATAAAGTTGTTACCGCTAATCCTATTATTAATTTGCTAAAGTAATCCATATTATATAAAATAAATACCCAAAACGAAAAAAATATTAAACATTATGGAAAAATTAGAATTAAAACATTTAGCACCTTATTTGCCTTATGGGTTGAAGTACTTTGTTGATTACACAGATGGAGATACTGAAATAGTTAACTTAGATGGTGCGTTTATAGATGAATTGTATTTAAGTAATGGGTTAACTTGCGGTTATCAGTCCGAAACAAGTAAACCAATACTAAGACCGTTAAGCGATTTGACTAAAAATGAATTTGTAGATGATTTAGGTAAGTGGTATGGGGATTATCAAGAGTTAGATTTAGACGATATTGACTATGGTATTGTTAAGAATTATTTTAAACATCACTTTGACGTATTCGGACTAATTGAAAAAGGTTTAGCAATTGACATTAACACAATTAAATAGTTATTAATTAAATATAATTTATTATATTTGACAAAAATTAAAGATTATGAATTTAGAACAAATAGAAAAGGACTTACAACAAGGTAGAAATTTTGATAAGCATTTCAAAGACTTGACTAAGTATAAAAGTGAGGTTAAAGAATTATTAGACTTATGCGAGTCGATACGCTACCAAGAAAGAATCGCACAAGCTGAAAAGCGAAACTTAAATTATAAAGGCTTAGAGATTTTAACAATGGTTAGGAGTGCTATTAAAATGAGTTACTTAGAACACATAGACGACTATAACGCATTTAAAGAGCGTTTAACTTACACGGTATTAATAAACCCTTTGGCAGATGCTGGCGACTGTGTAGAAATTACAGAGGAACAATATGGTAATAAAGGCGGTAAGTCGTTTTTTGAAACACTAAACTATTTAGCTGAATTTATAAACCACGAAAAAGTAAACGAGATACAAAGACAATACGAATTAATAAATAAAAAATGAAAATAGACGAAACATTAAGACGGATAGACACCGAAACGCAACTTACTAGAATGGAGCAAGCATACCGCTTAAAGATGCCCTCTAGCAACGTAAGTAAACTGTTAAACAATAAGAACCCAACTATTAAAACGGTAGTGAAATTCTTAGATATATTCAAAGCAGAATTAATAATTAAGTATAAAAATAAACAATATAAAATAAAGTAAGATGAAAAGAATATTAGAAGTTAAAAAACACATTGGTAACTTATCTAAAAACAGTAAGAACCCATTTTTTAAAAGTGCTTATTTAGATTTAACGGATTTACTTAACGCAGTTGAGCCGTTATTACAAGAACAAGGTTTAGTATTATTGCAACCAATTATCGGTAATAGTGTACACACTCAAATAGTGGATAGTGAAAATAACGAGGTGATTGCGGAGAGTAGTATTGATTTACCAGAGTTAAAAGACCCACAAAAATTAGGTTCTTGTATTACATATTTTAGACGTTATACTCTTAAATCTCTTTTAGCAATTGCAGAGGGTGACGATGATGGTAATTTAGCAAGCGTACCAAATAAACTAAAGTTAACACCAGAGCAATTAACTAAGACTTTAGATGCAACACCCGAACAAATCAAAGCGGTTATATCTAAATTCGACCTAGACGATAACCAAAAACAACAGTTAAACGCTAAACTATGATAGAAGTAATTAAACATTGGGATAACTTTAACTGGGAATTATTCCAAGCAATATGCAAAGCAAAGCAAAAAAGATGAAAGACAGATTAATATTCGAAAACGGTTGGCAAGTTCAAAGAGAACGAGAGCAAGACCAAGTTAAGAAAATTGATAGATTAACCCAAGAGGGTAAAATTAAAACTAAAAAGATATGCAAAAAGACCCAATAGTTAAAGACGTAATAAAACAATTTAAGCAACGTTCTAAAGATGGAATTAATAAGTATGGCACAACGTTAAAAGATAATAACACGGACGACTTTCTACAACACTTAAAAGAGGAGTTAATGGATGCGGTTCTTTATATTCAAAAATTACAGTCGCAAAGTTTGGATAATTAGAATATTTATATTATCTTTGTGTACGGTTACGCTCGACACAAGTAACTTAAACGAATTTACATTACGCTTATAATGAAGAGGGAGTCGAGCACCTTGGATTTATAGGCGTTTTTTAATTAATAATATATGAATAGTTACGAACTAAGTAGAAAATTTACCGACTTTAGTTTTGAGAATCCAAGCAAGGTTAAACCAAACCATTATGCTTTATATTTTTTCGCTATTGAGCATTGCAATAGGTTAGGCTGGAAAAAAGAATTCGGACTACCTACCACTATGACAATGGAAGCGATAGGAATAAAAAGCTATAATACTTACTCAAATACTTTTAACGAGTTGGTTGAGTTTGGATTTTTTGAGTTAGTTGAAAGAAGTAAAAATCAATACTCTGCAAACATAATTGCTCTATCAAATTTTAATAAAGCACTAGATAAAGCACTAGATAAAGCATTTGTAAAGCACGATACAAAGCATTGTAGTATCACACAACAAAGCATTGATAGTATAAACAAACAAATAACAAGTAACCAATATACAAAGGAACAAGTAACAAGGTTAAAAAAGTGCGTTGATAAATTCTTAGGTGTTGAAGATGAAACAAGAAACGAGTTCGAGATAAAGAAAGAAAAGTTTATTTTATGGTTTAACCAACAGAAAGAAATAAAGACAAACAAAAAGGGTAAAGTAAAAGTATTGTCTAAAACAGATGATAATAATCTTAAACAACTTTTTAAAGGTTATACTATTGAGGACTTTCAAATAGCATTCGATAATATGTTTAAATCAGATTGGGCAGTTAACGAGGGAATGACAAATCCAGCACACTTTTTAGCTATAAAGAACTTTAATAAATACTTATCTCAAGGAGTTAAAGCACCTAAAAAGAAGTTAAACGACTTATACGATTAATTATGATACATAAAGAAACGGCTGGATTAGACCACCTAAGAAGTATAAGAGACGGAAGTTTTAAATTAGGGTTAGGTATTGATTGTGATTTAGACATCCATTTAAGATACAAAAAAACTGATTTTAACGTTATAGCGGGTCACGCAAACGTTGGTAAGACGCTAGGGATATTATACTATTTTATTTGTCTATCTATCAAACATGGAATTAAACACGCTATATTCTCTAGTGAAAACGAAATAGGAGGATTAAAAGACGATTTAATTAGCCTTTATACTGGGTCTTTAGTTAAAGATTTAAGTGATAGTGATTTTGAATACGCCCACTATTTTGTAAATGAACACTTTATATTCTTTGATTCAGATAAATTCTTTTACACAAATAAAAGATTAATGAACTTTAGGGATATTATCCAAGTCACAAACGAATTAGAGGTCAACAACTTAGTAATAGACCCTTATAACTCACTTGGTAAGGTTGACGACATTAAAGGAAATACCCACGAATACGACTATCAAGTTATGAGTGAATTACGTATGTGGTGTAAGAACGAACATAAAAGTTTATATCTATTGGCACACGGTAATACGGACGCACTTAGAAAAGTATTCGCAAAAGGTCACGACTTTGAGGGTTATCCAATGCCTTTAGTTAGTGCGGATATTGAGGGAGGCGGTAAGTTTGTTAATCGTTGTGATAATTTTATAGTTATCCACCGAATGACCCAACACAAAGAGTTATGGATGCAAACAGAATGGCACGTTACAAAGGTTAAGAATACCAAGACGGGAGGTAAACCAACTTACAAGACTAACCCAGTAATATTTGACGCACAAAAGAACTTATTAAATTTTTTAGTATATTTACGACCAGATATTTATGACCAACCCCCACTTAATGCAATAGACCCGCTAAGAGGGGATAAGAAAGCGGAAGATATAGACCAAGATATGTTTAAGAAGATAGAACCTAACCAAGATTTTGACGTGGTAGAATTTTAAATTATGAATACACTAGACGGAATAATAGCAAATAATAATTTAATGATAGTTAAAGACAGTTTAGATAATGTGCTTTCTAAGCTATTAAAACAATCTAACCCTAACAAACCATTAATAAAACAATTACAAGACGATAGAGAGCGTTTAGACGAGTCCTATTTGTATTTTGGTACGGTTCGAGAAGTCCAAAAGATAACAGAGCAAAGAAATAAGTATTTAGAGGGTATGTTAATTAGTAACACATCTTACACAAAAGACTTAAAGTTAGAGATAAAAGAATTAGAAAATCAGTTAAAACAGTTAAAAGAAAATTTAGAGTTATGAAATATAAGTTAAAATATCAATTATTAATAGGTAAATTAGTCGGTATAATTGGATTTGATAAAACACAAGAATTAATAAAGGAAGTTAATAATGTGTTTATTGATAAAGAGGTTTGCGAACATGAATTTATTAGTGTAGGACATCAAGCAAACGGACATAGAGAATGTATAAAATGTGGTAAGCAAATAGATTTTTAAATTATGAGATTAGCAAGACGACAAGACAAAGCATTTGAACAAAGCCAACGATTTTTTAACAACGTAACTAAAGACACTTGGATAATATTTTATTCTAGTTTCGACCATTTTAAAGAAGAGTGGTGTTATAAGTTAATAAAGGCTAATGTAATGCCTCCACAGATAACCCCAGAGTTAACTTACACGGAGTTAAATACTAAAATTAAAATGCGTGAATATAAATTAATATGAGATTAAATCTAAATAAACCATACGACCAGCATAAAGCAATTGACTATCTAACTAAACTTATAGAGGGTAATAAGTTAATTGAGTTAAAGGAGATAAGGAAGAGCCGAACAATACGACAAAATAGTTATTTACACGTCTTAATTAGTTTATATTCGGTTTATGTTGGTAATACATTGGAAGAGTCTAAAACAGACCTAAAACGCTTATGCGAGTTTATGCGATACGAAAAGAATAATAATGTTTATTTGAAGTCTACCGCTAAATTAAATACTAAAGAGTTAACCGAGTTTATAGAATGGGTTAGAAACTATTCAAGCGTTAATGGTTTGTATCTTCCTACAAGCGAGGAATATATTACTAATCGTTTTGAGATAGACCAAGAGATAGAAAATAATAAAAAATATTTGTAGAATACAATTATTATATTATCTTTGTTAAAAATTAAAGATTATGAATAAAGTAAAAGATATTTACACCCATAACAAAGGGACGGTAAAAAAATTAGTTTGGGTCGGAGAACATCCAATAGACCCCGCTTACTCGATATGGGTAGAAACAAAGATTAAAAACGGGGGTTACATTCTCCACGAGATAGAGAATAAAGACTTACAAGATAAACACTATTATAGTGATATTGAAAAGGATATGGTAGTTAAGGCGTTCAACTATCTAACAATTAAAAAAGGAAACGCAGAACAATTTTTAAATAGACATTAAATAAATAAATACAAAATGGACGAAAAAAAAGAAGTAGGAGTAATTAAAAGAATTGGAGAGGTAAAACAATTCTCGGAGAAGTTTAAAGCGTTAGAGTTTGACATTACAACGGGTGGAGAATATCCGCAAGTAATTAGATTCCAAGTAACGCAAGATAAGTGCGACACGTTTACGCAATACAACAAGGTAGGGGACAATGTAGAGGTGTTATTTAATCTCCGTGGCAGAGAATGGACAGACCCTAAGACAAATGAAGTTAAGGTGTTTAATACTTTGACAAGTTGGAGAGTTAACAAAGTTGACGGGAGTACACCAGAGGCAATAAAACAAACCGCAGAGGTAGACGATGATTTACCCTTTTAATATTTGAAAGCTAAATTAAAAAATAGAAAGTGTAAGAACTGTAAACAAGAATTTAAACAGTTACGCCCGTTACAATATTTGTGCGGGCATTCTTGCGCCTTGGAGTATGCTAAAGGCAAAACCAAACAGAAACAAGCGGACAAGATTAAAAAGATTAATAAGGAGGTTAGGGAGTTAAAAGAGAAGTTAAAGACTAAAAAGGATTACGAAAAGGAATTACAAACGATAGTTAATAAGTTCATTCGTTTAAGAGATAAAGACCAACCTTGTATAAGTTGTGATAAACCACTCAATACTAAATTTGACGCTGGGCATTTTTACCCCGCTGGAAGTTATAAGAACCTAAGATTTAATGAGGATAATATCCACGGACAGTGTGTAGCTTGTAACCAACACCGACACGGGAACTTATTAGAATACCGACCAAGGTTAATTAATCGTATAGGGCAAGACCGAACGGACGAATTAGACCGATTAAGGAATATACCCGCCCATTTTATGATTGATGAGTTAAAGGAATTAAAGGAGGATTACAAAGAAAAGATAAAAAAATTAAAATAAATCTGTTTAAGAAACAGGAAGAAGCGAAAAAAGAAGAAGCGTAAGTAATTTTATTATTTATATTCTTTGTTGCCATTAACGAAGTGACGTTTTAATAAATGGTAACGTACTTGTATAAAAAATCGTTTTAATGTTTTTTATACGGTGTTGTAAATTGGTGTGGTAAAATAGTTACTAAACTTATTTGGTATTTACAAAATATTTACTATATTTGCTTAACGAACAATTAAAAATAGATATTATGAAACGCTACGACTACCGAAATGATTACAAAAATTGGACTAATGAGGAAATGAAAAAGCACTTACCAATTTTGGTTGATAAAATATTATTAAACTTAGGTATATGTGATGAATTAGCAGATGATTATAGCAAAAGACATTCTTACTTAAAAAACAAAATTGAAAATTATGTCAAAAACTAAAAAAGTAACAATAACCTTAACAGATGAGCAACAAGCGAAAGCACGAAACTTATCTGTTTTGGTGCTTGGTAAAGAAAACATAAGTGGGTTAATAGGCTATTTGATTAACAAACTTGATAAAGAAACGAAAAGTTAGCACTTGTTTACAACGTGTTTGTATATGAGTAGTAAAATAAAACGGTAAATTAAAAACAGAATTATGGAGAATAGAGAATACTTTTGGACTATGAAAAATGGCGAAAAAATAAATGTTGATAATATGACAGAAAGCCATTTAAGAAACGTACTTAAACTAATAATTAGGAGAAGTGAAGAGATGCAAGATACTTGCCCTAAAAACATTGAAGATGCACTTGATATGTCTTGCCACGATAATACGTCATTTTGTGATGATTGGATGTGGAAGTAGTTTTGTTTTATTACTTATATACCTTGTTGTGGTGTCGTTTTAATGCACTACAACGTACTTGTATAAGGTGTGTAGCGACCTAAACAGCACAGAACTTTGAATTATAATTAAACTTTAAAAATAAAAACAGATGAAAAATTTAAGAACAAAATTAAGCTATGCATTTTATACATTGTTAGTTGCTTTTTTAATAGTTAGCTGTGACGGTGCAGAAAATGATGTACACCCAGAAGAAAATTATAAGATAATAGAAATTGACGATTGTGAATACATATTTATAAGCAGAAGACCATTTGGCTCGGATATGGCAATAACTCATAAGGGAGGCTGTAAAAACCATTAATATTGCTACTAACACACTACTAAGAGCCGTTTTAATGGCTTTTAATAGTAGTTATAATAAACACAAAATAAAAGATATATGAAATTAACAACAAAAATAATAGCAGACAAAGTAATAGAGGTCACTGGATGCAATATAAGGTATAATAATAGAGAGCGTGGAATAGTAGAGGGTAGAATTATATACGCCAGACTGTGCAAACTATTAGTTAAGTCTACAAAGAAAGTCATAGGTAAGGAGATAGGTAAAGACCATTCGACTATAATACATTATGATAATTGCTGGTATGATGACGAAAAGTATAGTTCTAGTATGAGGTTAGATTTTAATAAGATATACGATTTATATTCAGTAAATAATGATGTATCGAACTTAAAAGATGATGAGGTTAGGGAGTTGATAAACTCAAAAGACTTACTCTTATTAAGGAATGAGGAGTTAACCCGTAAACTTAAAAACATTAAAGCTCGTTTAAGGTGGTCGGACAACTCAAAACAAAACATTTTAGAAAAGAATTTATCTTTAAATTTAAGGAATAAAGATTTAGAAAGACAAGTAAGAGAGTTAAAAGTTAAAATAGTTAAAATAGTTTAATATGGATAAGGAAGAAATAGTACAAAGGTTAGAAGAGATTAAAACCGAAAAGAAACAACTAAAAAAACAGTTAAAAGAGTTGCCCAGTTTAGAGGTTGGGAAGTGGTATAAGACAGATGACAAAACAGAATTTTTAATTAACATTTTGGATTTAGGAGATTTGAGATATGGTAAGGCGTACGGTTTTGGTAATTCTGGAACTTGGTATGATGAGTCAAGATTTGGATTTAGAAATTTAACCCCAGCCACAGACAAAGAAGTAGAAACGGCACTAATTAAAGAAGCTAAAAAAAGAGGGTTTAAAGAGGGGGTAAAATATAAAACCAATGGCGGGACAATTAATAAATTAAAGTCTAATAACTTCATTTATGAGTATGTAAGTGGTGTAGGCATGACTATTGGTACAGAAGATATTTGGTTTTTTTGTAACGGCAAATGGGCAGAAATAATTGAAGAACCTAAAACAATTACTTTAAATGGTGAGTACAATAGAATACAATTAACGGATATATTAAACAATAAATTATAATGAAAATAGATAGACAAGAAGTAAAAGAATACTCGTTAATTTTTAGGTTTAAGAAATGGAAATTTCAAAACAGATATTATGAATTAGATATGGATATGCAATGTAGTAATATGAATTACAAAGAATATTGCAAAGAGGTAAAATTACTAAATAAAGAGCATGATAAGCTTTATGTTTTATAAAGTTCTGCGGGTAAGATTAGTACGATTAAATAAAAATAAAAATTACGGAAATGAAAACACGAATTATTGAAAGAACAAATGTAGATGGT
>JACSED010000020.1_pt1 | contig 9248 bp, 12 predicted proteins | sample 8225451 | NCBI WGS metagenome assembly JACSED01 (sample SAMN15634795, study PRJNA648150) | viral metagenome | isolation source: viral RNA from sea star tissue | host: Leptasteria | place: USA: California | collected 2017 | depth Intertidal m | reverse complement strand
AAACAAATATGATTAGTATGTGGAGACCTGTAGTTGGGTGGAAGAACTACGAAGTAAGTAAGAGTGGAACAGTTAGAAATACTAAGAACAAACATATTATGTCTCAACATCCAAACGGTAGTGGATATAATAGAGTTAGTCTATCAGGTAATGGTGTTAACAAACAAGTAACAGTTCATAAAATAGTATGGGAATCTTTTATTGGAAAGATAGACGACCAAAAAGTAATAGACCATATCGACAACAATAGACTTAACAATCGATTAGACAACCTCCAACTACTCACCAAAGGGGAGAACATTAAAAAAGGAAAAGACGTTCTTAAAAAGACCCGTAAGAGTTTTACCTCACTACAGAAAAGAGATATACAGAACGACATTAATAAAGGGTTGTCAATAAGAGCTATTGCTCGTAATCACCCCATATCGTGGCAGTGGGTAGCTATAATTAAGAAAGAGGGTAAGTGGAAAGACTATGGAACTACAAACTTGTAATAAGTGTTCTATAGCTAAACCTTATAGTGATTACTACAAAGATATGAGGAGAACGAATAATATACAATCAACCTGTAAAGTCTGTATGTTAAAGGAAAAGAAGGAACGTAAGGAACATAGACAGAGACTAATTGATAGTGGATTAAGACCTCAAATCGATAAGAGATATCGTAATATAGAGTATGTGTGTGAAGGTTGTGGAGAATCACTTAAAAGAACAGAGTTTGATAGTTACGGACTAAAAGGTGCTAGAACAAAGAAATGTAAAGAATGTAGATTAGACAAAGTTCAACTGTTTAAAGGTTATGAGAAGTGGGAGAAAGAACACATAGACACAGATGAAACTAAGATGTTTCTAAACCACTTAAGAAGAGTTACAAAAGTCCAAGGACCTAAAGATTTGATTAACAAACATAGGAAGTGAATTACATAGATTGGATAAATAGTAACTACAAACTTATATTACAAACGGCAAAGAATATCACAAAGAACCATCAGGACACTGGTGATTTGGTATCAGAAGTGATATTACAAATAATGAAGAAACCACCTAAGGTGAAGAAGGGTCAGGAAATATACTATATGGTAAAAGTCTTAAAACTAAATTGGTTCTCAAAGACAAGTAGATTTCACTACAACTATAGAAAGAAGGTATACGACCATAATCAATCAAGTGAGGGGTTTAACTATATAGAGAATTTAGATAGTGAAGACATACCTTACAATGAATCAGATTACCCTTCAATAGAGTGGGTAAAATCAACAGTTAATCAACTACATTGGTTTAGACGTGATATATTCTTATTATACTTGGAACTTGGAACACTAACCAATGTATCAAAGAAGACCACAATACCAATTAATAGTTGCGGTCGATATATCAAAGAAATAAAACAACAACTATTAGAGATATGGACGGAACAACAATCTACGTAATACTATTAATAATATCCGCAGTATTACTAATATTCGATAATAAAGATTAATTTATATTTAATATTATAATGGGAGACAAATGGCGAACAATAGAGAATTTCGATAAGTATATGGTATCGTGTGAAGGTAAGGTATTATCTTATCAACATAAGAAGACTATTATATTAAAACCTCAATACGATAGTATGGGGTACGTTCACTATAGACTATACAATGATGAAGGTATAAAACTATACAAAGGACACAGATTAGTAATGGAAACCTTTACAGAACAAATAGAAGGTAAACCTGTAATTAATCACATCAATGGAATAAAGGACGATAATCGTTTAGAGAACCTCGAGTGGACAACACAGAGTGAGAATATGAGTCATTACCATAAATTAAAAAGAGAACGAAATGAGTAAGAAAGACTGTGGTTGTAAGAAGAAGAAAACAAAACAACCAGTAATAGAAAATACATTATATAGAAAGGACGACCTTGAGAACGCAGTACAACTATTAGACGTTAAAAGAAGGTTCGATACAGAGGAGATGAAAATGTTATTCGACCTGTATAACGCTATATACAGTAAGAATGAAATAAACTATACTTGTGGTGACTGTCAGAAGAGGGTCAGTAGAGGTTTAAGATATAAATTAGACGAATTAAATGGAAAACGAAAAACCAAAAGGTAGAGCCGGTAGACCAAAAGGAAGTACCAAATCTAAGATGTCTAAGTCGGAACAGATTAAGTTCCTAAAGGACTCACAGAAGTTAATACTTAACAAACACTACTCACACAAACAATACGTGGAATATGTTCAAGAAGAATACAAACTATCAAGACAGATGGCTAACACGTATTGGAAACAGGTGTGGGAAGACATAAGAGACAAATACACACAAGAGACTGATAAGTTGGTTTCTAAACATATACATAAGTTATGGGAACTATATGACCTATCAATAGATAATAGTGATTATAACGTAGCAAGACAGGTAATCAATGATATAGGTAAACTAATGGGAATAGATACACCTGAGAAACTACAGATAGAACAGGACCTAAATATTAGATTTAAATTTGGTAATGAATAATGGATTTCCAAATAAATAAAACAGAAGGAGATTTACTAATAACGTATGGTGGATGGATTGATGATGAGTTTAAAGACTCATTAGATAATACAAACTTATTATTTACTAATGACAATTAATGTAGTTGGGTTTACACCATACGAAGCACAGAAGGAATGGATTAGAACAATAGAAGACGAAGATGTTAAATATGTAACAATAACAACAGGTCGTCAGGTTGGTAAGTCTTTATTTGGATTGAATATGTTATTGAAGTGGGGTCTATCAAAACCCAATCAGATGATTATGTTTGTATCACCAATATATTCACAGGCACGTAAGGTATTCGAGGACTTAGAAAGAGCGGTTGGAGATGGTAACCTTATTAAGAGTAAGAACAAATCTAATTACGATGTAGAGTTCATCAACGGTAGTAAGGTTATGTTTAGAAGTGCTGAAAGACCTGATGGACTAAGGGGTTATACTTTAGACTACTTGGTTGTAGATGAGGCAGCGTTCGTATCTGACAATGTGTGGGATACTATATTGAAACCAACCATATTAGTAAAAGGTAAGAAGTGTCTATTCACCTCAACACCTAAAGGTCGTAATTGGTTCTATAAGTTACATCTAAGAGGTATTGATGAGGACCAACCACAATATAGAAGTATTAGAGCAAAGACACAGGACAATCCGTATATTGGTAAAGAGGAGATAGATGAAAGTAGAAGGACCTTACCTGAAGACATATACAAACAGGAGATATTAGGTGAGTTCGTAGATGATGGAGGTAGTGTGTTTAAAAACTTAGATACGTATTGTATATTGGATACGTGGGGTGTTAAACTATCAGGAGTAAGATACTATGGTGGGATTGACTTTGGTAGAGCAGAAGATTATACGGTATTAACAATACTTAATGACAGAGGTCAGGTTGTATATGTTTACAGAGAAAGACAGAAACCGTGGGAAGTTATTATCAATGAGATGGTTACTATATTGAAGAGGTTTGACGCACAGGTTCAATTGGAGATTAACTCTATAGGGGATGTATTGTTTGAATCACTTAAGAAACAGTATAAGAAGGTAACACCATTCTTAACAACCAATGCTTCCAAACAACATATTATAGAAGACCTCATCTATTCACTTAATCAAGGAGACCTCTATTTACCCTCTCAGGAGTTGTTTCCTCCACTTTATAATGAATTAGGTAGTTTCTCCTACAAATACTCTCCGAGTTCACGTAAGGTCATCTATGGAGGTTTAACAGGAACACACGATGATACAGTTATGTCCTTAGGAATCGCTTACAATACATTAAAAAGTAAAAAGAGTAGTGGGTCATACTATTTAAAATAAGACAACAATAAAATTATATTTAATAAAAAACATTAATGAACGAACACAGAATTACATATGATGGAGTAGACTACGTAGTTGGAGAACCCACTATAGAGAATTGGAAGAAGATAGTAGTATCAGAATCTTTTAAGACACCTGAAGACTTTAACTTAGATATTATAAGTATATCTACAGGACTATCTGTAGAAGAACTTAAGAAGGTTTCTATGGGTGAGATACTAAACGTTATGTCGGGTCTATCAGAATACTACGACAATATAGATAAGTCGTTTCATAGTAAGTTTGTATTTAAAGATGTAGAGTATCACTTTGCTGACCTCAACAATTTAACCTTTGGTCACTTCGTAGATATTGATACGTTCTCACAACAACCTGAGTCATTCAGAACACAGAACCTTGAGAAGTATATGGCTCTACTTTATATACCTAAGGGTGAAGACTATATGACTAACCTAAAAGAAAGAACAGAGTTATTTAAAGAACTCCCTGTTAGATACTTTCAAGGAGCATTCACTTTTTTTTTTCATTTAGGAGAAACATTGTTTCCAACTACGGGGCGTTATTCAATGAGGCTTCTAATGATAACTCTGATGATTCGTCTGAAGAGGAAGTGGAGGAAACTTTTAACTCGCATTGGTCGTGGTATGTCTCGATATCTACTCTCGCTGAAAACGACGTTACTAAAGTGGATGAGGTTACAGAATTAAGTTTGTCCTTAGCTCTAACCCATTTGGCTTATCTACAGGACTTAAATAAACAACAAGAACAAGAATTAAAAAAGAATAAATAATGGTAGTGAATTTTAAAATACTAAGTAAGGACCTTAAGGAAATCGCCACAAGACACAAACAGATTAACTCTTTTGGTATTGGTGATTTAAAACAACTTAACTACTTCTTACAGATGAATACAGACGATGACTTAGACAAAGGGGATAACCCTGATGGTAAGTCACCAAAATACCCTTTAGTATATGTTGTTCCTCAACAGACCACAAGAGATAAAAGAACTATCGTATATAACTTTAATGTGATAGTCGCTGATATACTTAATAAAGACTATACCAATGAAATAGATGTTTGGTCTGATACCTTACAGATTGCTGAGGACATCTTAGCACAATTTGGATATGGTGTAAGTGAAAGAGATGGAAACTATTATGAGAAATACGACATACAGGTTCCAACACAGATAATACCATTCTCAGAGTCTTTTGATGACTTTGTAAGTGGATGGAATCTAAACCTATCAGTATTAGTAGATAGTCCATTAGATAGATGTATAGCACCGTTTGAGTCCTTTACAGATTACATATTACAAGAATCAGGAGATATTATACTTTCTGAGAATAACGATAAATTAGAACAAGAATAAGATGAGTGATAAAAAGATAAGTCAATTAAATCCAGCATCGTCATTAACAGGTGTTGAAGAATTAGCGGTCGTGCAATCTAATACTACAAAGAAAGCAACAATAGACCAAATAAAAACATACATAGAATTTGATGGAAACCCTTACCCATCACTATTACCACATATACTATCCGTTCAAGACGGAGATACTATTAATTTAGATGATTCAGGTTATGACCCCTACGATTTCTTTCAATTGAAATGGGTTGGTGGAACAGGAAATCAGAATATGAATATTATATTACCACCTGTATTATCAAGTGTTAACAGAGTAATACGTTTTATTACCAACGGAAGTTATACTAGTAATACACATTCAAATATATTATGTAATGGAGCAGAGACAATAGATGGAGTTTCTTCATACATTATTAACAAACCCTACGAAGGTATTCAAGTTTGGTGTGATGGAATAGAGTGGTCAGTAATACAAGCAAAATCACATTAATAGTGAATCAGACAGAATTAAAAATATTAGGTAATTTATTCCAAAAGAAACTCAAAGATGCGTTACTTATGGATTATCCATACGCACCAGGTTTCAATGATAATGCTTATGGTAAAGGTCGTAACCCAAAGTATAAGGGTTCAGGACCAATCAAAGCCAGTGGGTCGTTACTTAATGATATTGAAATAAAAACAACTGATGACTCTATAGAAGTATATCTACCAAAACATTGGAGGTATGTAGATGAGGGTCGTAAACCTGGTAAGTATGTTCCAATCAAACCATTAATAGAATGGGCAACAATTAAGTTGGGACTATCAGGTAAAGAAGCAAAATCAGCAGCATTTGGAATTAGTAAGAACATATATAAGTTTGGTATTAAACCGACTTACTTCTACTCAAACGCAATTGATGGAATTGAAGAGATGTTAGATGATAAGATACCTGAATTAGTTGGTATTGATATCGAAGACTTTTTAGATAACTTATTAGAGAAAACATTAGAATAATGGCGTTTAACTTTATACAAACACCGAGTAGATTAACACCAGCAAACGCTGAACATATCTATACAATTGGTTCTGACCTTTCAGGAGAATCGAATTACAAATACATAGTTAATATAGTTGCCTTTCCTTATAATTGGATTGACACAGAAACTTATATTATAGCTAAAATAAAAGCAAGACCTAATAGTGAAGGGGTAATCACATTTGATGCACAGAAGATTATACAATCTATGTTGAACCCTAACATTAGAGTTGATTGGGATGACTACTTAGAAACAGATATAAAGATGTATCAAGGTCAAATACCTGGTGGAGGTGATACAGGTCGGGACTCTTACTATGTATCTAAACCAACACTAACTGAAGCTTTCTCAAGAGCGAATGCTAACAACAACACTGCTGAACTTGGACCTTTCGAGGCTGAGCCAGGTCAAGAAGCTTTATATCACATAATGGAATATAGAATTATGTGTGGTGAAGAATATACTGATTCACTTGGTAACTTTGTATCTAATAGTCCTGAATCTGATGGAGCTAAGTATGTTCCTGTATTGGATGAAGACGTTGAACCTTATGCTATTGGTACTTGGCCTGTTACTAACCCATCTATTAAGTGGGAAGGGTTTGATGGTCGTTATAATGAACCTTTAATATCCAATGAGGGTGGTGAACTTATATGGTATGACAGTATAGGTGGTATTATATATCAAACTTCATTAACAAGTGCTAATGGTTCTTATACACCACAAACAGAACCGACCTCAGGTGATGTATTAACATTTCAAAGTAATTACTCACAAAAGATTTGGACCTTTACATATAACCCTGAAGGAACAGAGGGTTGGGTATTAACAAATGTCGCTTATGTCTTCCCATATTGGTTTGGTCAGTTTCAACCTGAATCAATTATAACGTGGGTTGGAGCACAGAACAGAATACAAGAGGACAGATGGTTTAACGCAAGTATACCTAACGAATATAATATTAACGGTCACCTCTACGACTCAAGTAGATGGTATATGCACGCTAAACAGAGTGATGCAGCAAAGGGACCAAGTCACGGTCAGTTCTTAAACATAGCAGGACCTTCTGAATTAATAAACTACGGTATTGAAGATATACCAACACGTAAGAGAACAATATACAGAGGTGAACCTTTTATAGTATCGTTCTTTAATGGTTATGTTAATGACTTCTTAAACGACTTAAGGTGTGTGGTATTCAGATACAAACTTAAGAATCAATCACCAGGTCAATTCAATTGGGATATAGAGTATATTATACAAGACCACGGTGGAGGTCCATTAATCAGTCCTGATGACCCGTATCCAGCATTTAACGAAGGTGATACAATTGGTAATAAGTTATTACATTTTACTAAGAATAACATATGGCCTTTCTATGACCCTAACAACCCAATAGAGTGGGTTGAGATATATACGTGGCAATACTACGATGACCCTACATCAGAGAACCCTGAGAATATAGAGGAGTCAGCATCAGAGATATTAAGATATGACGTTAAAGACGTTCAGTGTTTTAACAACCCAACTTACTTTGTATTCTTAAACAGAAATGGTGGGTGGGATACATTTACATTTGGAGCAAAAACAGTTAAGTCTTATGATATAGATAGAAAGACCTATACAAAGGCACCATATAGAAACTCATCTCTATATAGTAAACAATCGTTCGACAAAGCTAAGGTGGTATATGAGAATAACATCGATGTAAGTCTAACGTGTGAAACAGAATACCTTAAACAACAAGACTCAGTAATTGTAGAAGACTTAATACGTAGTTCTGAAGTATATATCTTAGAAGATATTAGAGTAGAGGACAGTAATACAACCGTATTTCCAAAGTTAATACCTGTTACTGTAAAGACAAACAAAGTTGAAGAATACCAAAAGAGGTATGAGAAGTTATTCCAACATACTATAGAAGTAGAGTTTAATAACATTAAGGGATACAACCAATCAAAGTAATATGATAGAGTTAAGAATATACACAGATGACTATACGGGTTATCAATCAATTGACCTTTATAAAGACGAACCAATATTCTACGAATTATCTTTCGCTGAGATACAAGACATCTCAAAGAAGAATAGTGGGTTTACAAAGAGTTTTAATATACCAGGAACTACAAAGAACAATAGATTCTTTAATCACTTCTATGACCCTTCTGTGGTCTCTACGTCGTTTGATACACGTATTAAACATAACGCATCTATTAACTATAATGGATATGAGATAGCGGTTGGCTATATTCGTTTACAGAAGGTAACAAAAAAGAAAGACGAAACTATATACACAATTATATTCTATAATCAGGTTGGTGATTTAGTATCTAAGATGGGTGATAAGAAGTTAAGTGCTTTGGTAACCAATGGAAGCACAGGTAATGAAAACTTTGACCATAGATGGTCGAGGGACAATATGGTTACTTCGTGGTCTATCAACGAATCAACACCAGCATCAGGTTTACTAAACGGTAGAATATTATATCCGTTACTTCACAGAGGTTATGCTTATAATGAGATTGGTGGAGCAATAACTGCTTTAGAAATTGAAAATAGATATACAGGGATATTTAACTTATCAGGGGTTCAACCTAATTCTGTATCAACAGGGGTTTTACCTCCATTCACACAATTTGGTTTAGACTTTGGAGCAATCAGTAACGAATACTATAGTCCTTCTATACAGGTAAAATCATTATTTAAATTAATATTAAACGACAACAACTATAACTTAGAATCTGACTTCTTTGATAACAATCCGTGGGTAAACAGAGTATACTTACCAACAACATATAATACAGAAGACTTTGGATTGGTTCAGATACCAAATGAAACGTGGGATGTAGTAGAAAACGCATTTCAATCTAATAGTGTTACACCAAACCACATCTTTGATTATAATACAGTAGTAGATGACGAATATAATAGATGGATAAGTAATACTCAATTCACACCCACATTAGGAGGGTGGCATCAATTTCAGGTTGAATTTAATGT
>JACSED010000019.1_pt1 | contig 9330 bp, 8 predicted proteins | sample 8225451 | NCBI WGS metagenome assembly JACSED01 (sample SAMN15634795, study PRJNA648150) | viral metagenome | isolation source: viral RNA from sea star tissue | host: Leptasteria | place: USA: California | collected 2017 | depth Intertidal m | reverse complement strand
TTACACACTATTTGTACTCCTACTTTTTATGGATATTAGCATATTTTCATCATTTGTAATTTAGTATTTTTGTATTTTTCATGTACTACATTGGCATTTTTTCAAGCATATTATCCTACATACTATTGTTAGTGATTTGTCTACTTCTAATATGTGTTTTTCTAGTAAATAATTACACAAGGAAAATGATGATAATATCTGCTGTTTATAGCACATCCCTACTATTGATTTCTGTATTAGTATTTTTAGCTGGCTTGAGCGAAGAGATATTTCATTTGATGGTTTTTATATCCATGGTTTTTGTTTTACGCTTTATTATGGGTATTGCACTTTTTGCCAATCTTGTGAAATACATAAATCATACTAATAAATAAATTGATTTATGTGCTATCAAGTTTGTTTTAATTTACTTATTTTCGGTACACGCTTGTGAGAGAGTTGCTATACATGTCACTCTTTTTACCTCTTTTGGGTTCAATTCCATTGGTATCTAGAAAAATTGCTCGCTACGCACCAGTCATATTAATCAGCACCTTTGTTGCGATTATACTACTGCAGATATCAATAATGCTGAATTTAGGATCTGATGGTAATATTGTGACTCACAGCTACGGAGAGCTTCTATCCTTTATGCTCGGCTATAGTGTGGATATTTTATCCAGTTTTTTTGTATTATCTATAACAGCCATTTTTTTTCTAATCACTGTTCTTAGAATTATTTTACATAAAAATAGCATTTCAGAAATTTCTACACCATTCTATGGATCACTATGCATGATCTCTATTTTTAGTATAGTCGGACTGTGTTTTTCAGCCAACATTTTCAGCATTTTCATATTTGCCGAAATATATTCTACCATATCACACAGCCTACTCACAAATCTAAGAGATCGCAATTCAGTATTAATGTCATTCAGAAGCTTTATAAGTGGATCAGTTGGCACAATAATTATCTTATTCAGCTTTCTATTCTTAGCTATTGCCACAGGTTCTGCAGAAATAGATGAAATCAAAAACCATATAGCCAGTGATACAGATATGGCATATCTTTATGGTACTATCTTCATAGCAGCATGCATAGGGATTTTATACAAGTTTTTTTCCTTTGCATTTTTATCAGAAAGTCTTAGGAAAAATTCTCGTGCTTCTAGTTATATGTTTGTATCTATACGTTTTATTAGTGCCTTTGTAGGCATATACATAGTTTCTAGACTAATATTTTCAGTATTTGGTACTGACTTAATATATGACAAGCTACACCTAGACATAGCACTAGTCATCATCGGCATATCAATATCACTATTTAATGCCATAAAAATGCTTAAGACTCATAGCACTATCGTACTTTGCGACAACTTCTGCTTTATCAATTTTGGTTACATATTCATAGCTATCGCTGCTTCTGGACTAGATTTCATAAATCCACTCCTTAACATATCAGCAAGCCGTATCGCATCATGTTTCCTATTTCTTCTCGTTGAAACCTATATACTTGATGTATATGAAACAGATCGCTTACAATCATTACCACTCCTAAAAGATCGTGATCGATTAGTTGGATATTGTTTCTTCATTGCATTTGCATCTGGAATACTATTGCCATTTGGTGGCTCCTTTTCAGGATTCATCAACATAATGTCATTTTTATTATCATCACCATGGCTTATAATACTATCCATAGGATATCTTGCTTCCAAAGCAATTATGATAGTAAAATTATTTATGCTATTTAAGTTTTACGGAGGTTCATTATTAGATGATGACAAAAACTATGTATCATCTGTGCCCATTAGAAATAAACAGGGATACATTTTAACAGCTACATTTATAATAATATTTGGAATATCATACTCTGTAATTTCTACAATAAATAGTCATATCAGTATCAATAATATAGCAACAGTTGCTAAGACTATACAAATGAAAACAGCAAAACAGATCTCAGCAAAGGAAATACAAAATCAATAATTTAGGGTAGTGCAAAGGAAAATCTCCACTGTATACAACAAATATTTATAGGATCATATATTCCTCTATTATTCTTTATTACTCATATCTGAATGATCTTTTATAATCTGTATATCAGCCGCTATAATGTTTCTTATAGAATCGCCATCTATCCTATATCTTAATTTCTCAAACAAATCGAAAGACTCTTTTCTATACTCCATTAAAGGATCTTTATGACCATAAGCCTTCAGGTTTATCATCTTCCTTATACGATCAAGCATATGCATATGCTCTTTCCAATGCTTATCCAAAATAACCAACATTATTCTTCTAAAGAGCAAACTAGCTATACGATTATCTGCATCTGCATATCTTTTATCTATCACTATATCTGCATGTTTATTAATTTCCTCTATTAATTTACTATTCATGCTAGGATAATTGTAACAAGACATATCAATGTTACTACTGGGATAAGCCAAATCTACATCTCTCTTCAGACTTTCAAAATCCACAACTTTATTATTGCGTATATACTTTCCTACAACCACTGAATTAAAGTCATGACACATAGATCTAATTATCTCTTTTAACTTCTTATCATCTGATTCCAATATATCACTACGCTGATCAATTATAATCTGTCTCTGCTCATTTATAACATTATCGTATTTTAAAAGATTTTTACGCTGATCATAGTTATGACTTTCTACTCTCTGCTGAGACTTATCCAATGCATTATTAATCCATTTATGAGATATCATCTCATCTTCCTTCATACCCAATTTAGGCAATATTTTACTCACCCTCTCAGAGTTAAATATCCTCATCAAATCATCTTCAAGTGAAACAAAAAACTTAGATCTACCAATATCCCCTTGCCTACCAGCTCTACCTCTTAACTGATTATCAATTCTCCTACTCTCATGCCTCTCAGTACCTAATATATATAAACCACCATGTTTTAAAACTTCATCTCTACGCTTATTTATATTACTCCGTATTTCACTAATCTTTTCCTCTATAACATCATCACTAAGACCAGGAGGCAACTTTTTGATAAGACTCTCAACATTTCCCCCTAACAAAATATCTGTACCCCTACCAGCCATATTAGTCGCTATAGTTACAGCATAAGGTGCTCCAGCCTGTGCAATTATTTCAGCCTCTTCTTTATGACGCTTTGCATTAAGAACCATATGCTTAACCTTATCCTTTTTTAGTAAGGCTGACAATTTTTCTGATTTATCTATACTAGTTGTACCAACTAAAATAGGTTGCCCATTACTATTACATTCCTTTATTTGTTGTATTATAGCCTTCACTTTTTCATCACTAGTTCTATATACGGAATCATTCTCATCTACTCTAGAAATAGGTCTGTTGGTAGGTACAGTAACTGTCTGTAAATTATATATTTCTAAAAACTCCTTAGCTTCAGTCTTTGCAGTTCCGGTCATACCAGATAATTTATCATAAAGCTTAAAATAATTTTGATATGTTATGGAGGCTAATGTCTGTGTCTCTGCTCTTATATGTAGTTTCTCCTTAGCTTCTATTGCCTGATGCAATCCATCAGATAACCTTCTACCTTCACTAATCCTGCCAGTAAACTCGTCTATAAGTAACACTTCCTTATTTTTAATGATATAATCCTTATCCTTATGATAAGCTATATTTGCCTTTAATGCTTGATTTATATGGTGCAATATCTTCATATTCTCTGCATCATAAAGCTGAGTCTCACCCTCTATTATACCTTTATCTCTGCCTATTTTCTCTATTTTGTTTATTCCATCTTCCGTAAGCATCACATTTTTACGCTTTTCATCTAGTTCATAATCATCAGCAGATAATAATTTTGATAGCTCGTTTGTAGTTTTATATATAGTAGTATCCTCATCTGCTGAACCAGACATAATTAAAGGTACTCTAGCTTCATCTATAAGTACTGAATCTATTTCATCTATAATTGCATAGCTATGAGACTTCTGAGCCACTCTACTTGCAGAAGACTTCATTCCATCCCTTAAATAATCAAATCCTAATTCACTATTTGTTGCATATACTATATTACACTTATAAGCTGCAATCCTCTGCTCCTCTGACTTCTCATGGGTTAAACATTCCACAGTCAATCCCATAAAATCATATACACGACCCATCCATTCAGCATCTCTTTTGGCTAAATAATCATTAACAGTCACTATATGAGTACTTTCCCCCTTTAGTGCATTTAAATATGCTGGCATTGTAGCGACCAATGTCTTACCCTCACCAGTCTTCATTTCAGCTATCATACCTTTATGGAGTACTATAGCTCCCATTATCTGTACATCATAATGATACAAACCTATTGTCCTCTTAGAAGATTCTCTCACTAAAGCAAGAGCATCAGGTAATAAAACATCTAGTAATTCACCTTGTTTTATCCTAGTTCTAAATTCTTCCGTTTTCGCAGGTATTTCATCATCTCTAAGTTTAGCATAATTATCTGATAAAGCATTTACCCTAGCTACTATCTGCATAGCACCCTTCTCAATAGCTCTGATCTTACAATTTTTAAATATATCAAATAAGTTGTCGAACACTACAATATCCTTGGTTATTTTATAATTTTAATCTATGTAATCTTATAAACCTATTTCATACAGTACACAAATATTTCCTGTATTTCTATGCTAAAGCACTTATACTATCCATATTATATTTATATAGCATATCAAATATAGATTTAACTAATTCTAATTATATCATTTAGTATATCATCTAAAGTAGTAATAATCTCCTGTCCTGTGGACAACTTCTTTAAACGATATCTACCTGTTGCCACTTCCTCATTACCTATCACAACAGAAAATAAACAGTTATCCCTATTAACCTTACTCATCTCTTTTTTTAAACTACCATGACCATAAATTTTTACACTAAGATCATTCCTCCTTATCATATTAGCAAGATCTAAACAATATTCCATTTCATTTTCGGATAAAGGCACAATCGCAATACTTGGCATAACTTCTTCTACATTATCAATCAACATAGCAAGCCTTTCTACACCACCAGAAAACCCTATAGCAGCAATCTTTGAACCACCCATCTTTTCTATAAGATTATTATATCTGCCTCCTCCCACTACAGTTGCTTGAGCACCTAATTCACTTGTTATAAACTCAAACACAGTTGAGCTATAATAGTCTAAACCTCTGACCAATACTGGATTTATAGAAAACTCACATAAAGGACATGATTCCTTTAATACACTTGCCATTCTATCAAGCTCATCTCTTGTCTTATCTAAATAATATTCATCTATTAATGGGCCCTTCATAATAATTTCTATATCACCTTGATCTTTAGAATCCAAAATTCTCAAAGGTGATCTAATAAGTTTCTTATAACTATCTTCCGACAATTTTTCCTTATTACTTTCCAAATACTTCGTAAGTGCAGATAAATAATTAGATCTTTCTGATTCATTACCTATAGAATTTAATTCTAACCTTGTTTTATCAGCTATACCAAGTCTAGATAATATATCATAAGCACATTGAATACTTTCTATATCAGATATGTAACCTTCTGCCCCAAATAGCTCAAAGTTTATTTGATGAAACTGCCTCTTCCTACCCTTTTGTGGTCTATCATACCTAAATACAGATCCTTCCGAGAAAAACCTACGAGGAAGCCTTTCTATAAGTTCTCTATTCTGTAATACAGCCCTAATTATACCAGCAGTAAATTCTGGTCTTAGTGTTATATTATTATCACTACGATCTTTAAATGTATACATCTCCTTCATAACTACATCAGAAGCATCTCCAAGGTTTTTCTCAAAAACTGCTGTATGCTCCATAATTGGCGTGTCAAGATTCTCAAAACTATATAACTCTGCTACCTTTCTAGCTGTATCAATTACCTTCCTAAACTTAAGTTCTTCCTGACCATAAAAATCCATAGTCCCCCTAACTGACTGCATAACAACTACTAATTATTACAATGATCATAGAATCTACAACACAATGATAGAATACTACTATAATTATAGTCACAAGTTTACCTATATCAAGATTATGTATTCTATGCTATTATATATAATCATAACCTCTACTTTCTATACAAACTATATTAGGATCATTAGAATTTCTATTTTCTATTATCATAGATTCCAGTATAATCCTTGAAACAAGCTATATTAGGATCATTAGAATTTCTATTTTCTATTATAGTAGATTCCAGCATAATCCTTGAAACAAGCTATATTAGGATCATTAGAATTTCTATTTTCTATTATCATAGATTCCAGCATAATCCTTGAAACAAGCTATATTAGGATCAAAGTAGAGATTTACCATACCTATTGAACCATTTCTATGTTTAGCTATTATAAGCTCTGCTCTATTTCTTATCTTTGCCATCTCATTTTGCCACTTTTGCATTTTCTCTGCGTTACCCTCATCTGGTCTATTTCTTTCTTCATAATAAGCTTTCCTATATATAAACATCACAACATCTGCATCTTGTTCTATTGTTCCAGACTCCCTAAGATCTGAAAGCTGTGGTCTCTTATCTTCCCGATGCTCAACAGTCCTGCTAAGCTGAGATAATGCTATAACAGGTATATTAAACTCCTTAGCTATCGCCTTTAAACCTTGAGTTATCTCACTTATTTCCTGTACCTTACTATCTCTAGATTGCTTAGTAGTACCTCGAAGAAGCTGCAGATAATCTACCACTACCATGCCTATATCATTTTTTATCATTATATGTCTAAGGCGACTCCTCGCTGTAGCTATCGAAATTGCAGGAGTATCATCTATGTAAATTTTCTTACTAGCTATATCATTAGCAGCTCTCTGTATTTTAAGAATCTCTTCATTTGTCAATTGTCCCGTACGCAACTTACCAGATTCTATGCCACTTTCCATCGAAATTAAACGCGTACATAATTGTTGCGATGACATTTCAAGAGATATAATACACACACTTTTGGTTTTTGGAATAGAACCATCTGCTTCAGTATTATTTATCGCTTCATCTTGCAGTATTTTGGCATAATTAATAGCAATATTTATAGCTAATGCAGTTTTACCCATAGATGGTCTTGCAGCAAGTATTATCAAATCAGATTTTTGCATGCCACCAAGTATTTCATCAAGATCATAAAAACCTGTAGGTGCTCCACTTATCGCATTATCATTATGTGTTAGAGCCTCTACATTTTTACTAACTTCCTGCGCAACGGATAAAATTGACTTGAATCTATTACTAGAACCTAAGTTAGATCTCTTTATGTTAAATAACTGTGCTTCTGCACCTTCTATCTGTTCATCAGCATCGAATGCGAAGCTATCACTTTTATATATGCTTGCCATTATCTCTCTTGCTATATTCGCTAAACTTCTCTTTTTAGCAAGATCACTTATAAGCTTTGCATAGTTTGCAATATTAGCTACTGCTGTACTAGCTTCGATCAACACTTTTATATACTCACTTCCACCAACCGATTTTAATTTATCGTTAGTGTCAAAAAATGTTCTAAAAGTTATATTATCAGCTGTTATATTAAATCTAAATGCAGCTGTAGAAATCTGCTCATATATCACACGATGTGCTGGCTCATAAAAATCGTCAACAGACAGATGCTCATTGATATAACTCAGATTATCATTATCAAAGATTAACAATCCAAGGATTACTCTTTCAGCTTCAAGATTATAGAGATGTGGCAAAGCCATCCCACTTATGCCAGTATTATCTTTCAAGCTATTCATATCTATTCATACAGCTAACACATTAACTCATTGCTTTGCACAACACTATACACAAAGCAAATAGTAAGCATAAAAACACATATAATACTTATGTTACTACCTTTATGCTATTCTTCCTTATTGCGTTCTTCGATAATCCTTTTACTTTCTTCCTCACTACGAGCAACTATAAGGTTTATATAAAAATGGACATGAGTATGAGGCTTCACCGTTACCTCATATATTCCAACTGCCTTCACACTATCTATCTCTATTGAAGATCGATCAGGTTTCCACTCCATATTAGAGGGAAGCACTTCAGATATTTTCTTTGCAAGCACAGTAGTATTAATAGTACCATAGAGCCTTCCTTCCTTATTTGCTCCCTGTATTAGTACTATATCAATACCTTGTATTTTATCTTTTATCTCTTTAGCCTTTAATATCTTTTCCTCTTCAAGTTTTTCTATTTGTGCCTTCTTAAGCAAGAAACGCTCATTCATCTGCTCGCTGTAAGGTATTACATAGCCCTTTGGTATAAGCATATTTCTAGCATATCCATTTGCAACATCCAATACATCGCCTATGGATCCAAGATTCTTCACATTAGAAGTTAATATAACTCTCACTGACCATCATCCTCTAATTCATTTATAGTAATATGTATAAATAACCTATTCTTCAGGCTTTCTTATAGGAGAAATTATAGCCAACTCTCTAGCTATCTTAATGGCCCTACTTATATACCTTTGTTTCTTCATAGATAAGCCAGTTACTCTACTCGGCAGTATCTTACCTCTGCCACTAGTAACAAACTTTAGTATCATCTTCATATTTGTAAAACTAATTGACTCCTTGTCAACTCCTTGGAGAGGACATACCCGTTTCTTGCGTGTAGAAATATCTTGATTTATTAATGATATTCTTAAACATTCGTCATGATCTGCATTGCTGTTTGATGTACCGTGACGATTCTTTATAACTTGATTCATCATTAATCCTCTTTTATTACTTTGTTTGATTCTTCTGCAGATGCTTCACCTACATCTTTCGTTATACTATCTAACGATCTATCAAGTTTAGCTGTATCTGTTGCTTCAACTGAATTCGCAACCCCAAACTGTGATCTCTTATTTTTCCCTTCTTTAGCTGTTTCAGATAAGAACATTTCACTCGGTTCTGTATTAAGTTTATCTGATCTGAAAATGTTTCTCCTTACTATACCAGCTTCAAAGCGCATAATTTTCTCTACTTCTTCTAGCACTTGTGGCGTTGTTTCTAATCCTATCATTACATAGTGACCTTTACTATTCTTTTCTATCTTGTATGCAAGATTTCTAAGACCCCAATATTCTCTATATACTAAATTACCACCTTGCTTCTGTACTTTAGATATTATTTTATTTGAGATCGCATCCACCTCACCAGCTGCAAGATCTTGTCTGGTTATAAAAACCAATTCATATGACCTTAATTGTTCTAACACTACACCAATCTATTTTAGTTATTGTACAGATGTTGACAATCCAACTCTTATAGAGAGCTTAGCCTATTATTTATTTATTTTCAATTTATCTTATTAGATAATGTTTATTTTTTGTTCCGGCCCCCCAAACACACCCAACAC
>JACSED010000018.1_pt1 | contig 9484 bp, 12 predicted proteins | sample 8225451 | NCBI WGS metagenome assembly JACSED01 (sample SAMN15634795, study PRJNA648150) | viral metagenome | isolation source: viral RNA from sea star tissue | host: Leptasteria | place: USA: California | collected 2017 | depth Intertidal m | reverse complement strand
GGTTTGCACGGTGGGTTATGTTAAAATTAAAATAAATAGATTATGGAAACAACAGATATTGTACAGAATTTAATTATAGGTTATTTAATTGTAAGAGTTTATTTTGTAGACAAACAATTAAATCAGTTAGCTAAAGAAGTTTTAAAAACAGTTAGAAAAGTATTTAATAAATAGATTATGAAAAAAGTATTATTAGTGTTATTCTTTGTTGTTGCTTTGTATGTAACTAGCTTTTTATTTAGTGAGTTATCTCTTGATGATTGGTGTACGTTCCCTACATTGTTTGTATCAATGTGTTTAAACGGAGTTAGTGCTTACTTGGTAGGTGAGGAATTTTTAAAATAAATAGATTATGAAATTAGTATCAATGATTGACTTTGTAGGTAAAAAAGCAAAGCAAGGAGTTCAAGCGGGTAGACTGTATAATAAACGGCAAACAGATATTTTGTTCGAAATTTATAAGTATAGAACCTTTCTTAACCAACCTTTAAGCCTTGGAATGTTTGTTCCTGCTATTGAGGTTGACGGTAAGTGGGAAGTGTTGGAAGAGCCTAAAGTCGGAAGAGATAAAAAATATAGTGTTCAAGATAAATCTATTAAGTCTCAAATTTGGCATCAAAACTGGCATGAAAAAATAGAACAATACCAACAAGCCAAAGATAGAGTATTATTTGAGGGGTTTGAGTTTATAGAGAAAGATGTATTTACAAATGATTTAATATTTAACCATAATAGTAGATATACTAGAATAACTGTGTTTTCAATAATAGAATCTTTATCAGATTTAGAACCAACCCTAACGGCAAAAGGTCAAGAGTTAAGCGGATTAAAATAGAAAGTTATGACACGAGAAGAGTTTTTTATATACACAAATCCTTTATATTGGCTTGTTGCAATACCTTTCTTTATAATTAAATTAATACTTAAAAGAGGGTATGTAAAAGATTTAATAAGGTTGTATAAGTTTAAGCGGATTAAATAAATAAGGATATGTTAAAAGAACAAGGTATTAGAAGATTTAAAGTAATTAAATTATTAACTATTAGAGCTTTTGAAAATTGCGATTGGGTTAGGTTTGATAAGTTAAAAAAACGGGAGAATTTATTTATATATCATCAAATTAAACATAAATAAGGATATGTTAAAAGGACAAGCAAAAAAAGATTTTGAGAAGTGGTTTAATAGTTATATTGATAAGCAATTAGCACACAACAGAGATGAATGGAGTGAGGGTGGTGAATTACTAAGCAATTTCTACGAGTTACCATTCAGTATGCAATACGGCGTTATAATTGATTGGTTTGATAGTGTGGGAATAAACATAAGCATAGAACCTTATTGGTGTGTTTGTAAATTGATAGATAACGCTGAACAAGAACTATCATTTGATATGATGGTATTTAGTAATTCTGACAATGGTGGGGAATACTCCAACCACACAACCAGAACCCAAGCAAGACAAAAAGCAATTGAACAAGCAAATACAATTTATAATGAACGCACGTGACTATTTAGCAGTATCAATAATAAGTACAATAGCTGTAATTATAGTAGCAAGATGGATTGTAATAATTTATAAAGGTTTAAAAGAATATGATAGAAAGTAAGGAATTAAGAATAGGGAATTTGGTAAGAGATACGGCTGGAAATGTTAATACTGTAACAGTTGCAACGTTTAATTATGTTTGTAATGAACCACACCACCAAGTCAAACCAATACCATTAACAGAAGAATGGCTTTTAAAGTTTGGGTTTGAAATAATAGATACATACTTTAATGAGGGTTTAACTGTTAATACCTATGGAATTAATATAACAGATTGTAACAATGATGAAAAGTTAATATGTTGTGATTGGGATATGACTTTTTCGATAGGAGATTATAATGAGGATGATTGTTATGTTATGAATAATGATATTCAATACGTCCACCAATTACAAAACCTTTACTTTGCTTTGACTGGTGAAGAATTAAAAATTAAATAAATATAATTACATTATTATTTTATGACGTGGAACGATATAACCGTAGAGCAATACAGTAAACTTTACCCAACATTAAAAACGGAGGGGATGAGCGATTTGGAGTTAGTAGATAATACTATCTTACAAATGAGTATTATTAAACGTATTACAATTGACGAAGCACAATATACAACGACTAAAGAGGTTAAGGAAGTACAAGACTTTTTAAAATCAAAGTTACCTACTAAAATTCATAGGTTCTGGAAGTCTAACGGGATTAGATACGAGTTTAATATTAACGCAGAAAGAATTAAGGCGGGTGGTTATATTGGTATTATGAACGGGGTAAAAGACGACCCTATTAAAAATCTACATCTTAACTTGTTTAATATGTGTAAGCCCGTTAAATTAGGTTTAAGGGGGTGGAAACCATACGAGTTTAAACAGTATGAAGTAACCGAGAGAATAGAGGAATTTAAACAGATGCCTATTAGCGTGGCTTATCCTATTGCCGTTTTTTTTTTGAATCTCTCAAAGCACTTAATAAAAGATATGCCAGATTATTTGAGCGAACAGATGACGAAAATGACGAGCGAACTAGACGAGATAAAAGCGGATTTAACAAATGGGGATGGGCAATAACGATAGACGGGTTAACAAATGGTCAACCACATTTAGCGGATAACTACTATGATATGCCAGTAGGGGAATTTCTCTACTGGTGTTTGTATTATAAAGATAAAGCGGACGAGATACAAAGACAACAAGATTTAAACAAAATGAAGAATGGCTATTAATGACAGTTTATTAACGTCCACGGGGCAAGGACAAAACCCATTAGAGGCAACATTAGACCAATGGAGTAATGAAACTATTGACAAGTTAAGACAGTCGTTAGATGAAAATAATTCAAGTGGTACAAGCGGATCGTTAAGACAATCAATAGAGGCGTTAGCGATACAACAAACCGAAACGGGAATAAGTGTTACAATAGTCGCAGAGGATTATTACAAATACATAGACCAAGGAGTCCAAGGTGTAGGAGGCGAAAATAAGTCTAAGGGTGGTACATTCCCAAACGTTGCACCTAATAGCCCATTTAGATATAAGCAAGGAGTTAAACCAAGCGCAAAGCATTTTGATTTATGGGCGAGAGTAAAAGGGTTAAACCCGTTCGCAGTTCGGGAGAGTGTATTTAGAAAAGGATTAACACCAAGTTACTTTTATAGTAAGGTAATGACAGAGGAATGGATAGACGAGTTAAGTAATAGGTTAGAAACTGCGGGAGCGGGAACAGTAGAAATAATAATTAAAGAAAGTATAGAGAATGGCAATAATAATTGAGCAAGATATTAACGAATATAGTCCAGCTTATAACGATATTAATGTAGTAGTTAATTCAACTAATGACGGGGAGATAGATTTTAAGTATGTATTTGACTTATACATAGATGGAGTAGCGGGGTTTACTCGTTTTAAAGTAGCACCAGAGCCTCAAACTAGTCATAATTACGGGGTTAAAAATTTCGGTAATATATTAGAGGCTTATATTAATGCGTATATCTTAAAAGATGATACGTTATTAAATGGTGGGTTTTTATATATGCAAGACGGAATAAAAAAGTTTAACATTAATTATGGTGAAGAATACAGACTTACCGCCAACGACCCTATTGTAGTTTACCCAGACTTATTAATAGGGTCAGATAAATATATTTGGAATGCCTCATTAAGTTATAACGAGTATGTAGACTATAATTTCAATAACATTAAAAACGATTGGTTAACAACAAACAAAGAAGTTAATAACATATCTATAAATAACGTTGGTTACTCTGGTATTATTTCGGATGTTAGTTCTGATATAGAATTTTTAGAAGTAAAGACTTACGATAGTGCGGGGGTGTTAATTGACACTTACCAAATAACAAACTTGGCTAACCCTATTACTACGGACTCAAAGTATATGAGTGTAGCAACCGCCCCAAAGAATTTAAACGCTATTACGGTAGGGCTAACTTTAGGTTCTCAACCAATAATAGATAGTTCGGTTAGTTCATACACTTGTCAAATTTTAGATGCTGGGCTAAGTGGGTTAAGCGGATTAATGTATTTTACGATTAAAGAACAATGTAACTATCCTATCCGTAGGCTACACTTTCAAAATAAATGGGGGGCGTTTGACTCATTCAATTTTGATTTAGTTAGTAAAGAGTCAGTTAATATAGATAAAAAGAGTTATAAATTTAACTCTAATAGATTAGACGCTAGTGGTTTTTTAAGCTACGAAAAATCGGATAGGTCAAATGTTAATTACTACATTAAGACAACCGACCAAATAGAGTTAAATGCTAATTGGATAACAGAGGAACAAAGTATTTGGTTAGAGGAGTTGTTTACTAGTCCAGAAATTTACCTAGAAGATGCAACGTTTAATGGAAAACTGTTAGTTAGTTTAATATCGGTTAGCGAGATACAAAGTAAAACGTACCAAATAAAAACTACAAAGGTCGATAAGTTGTTTAATGTTAACGTAATAATTACATTATCAAATAACAATTACCGCCAACGTAGATAAATGCAAGAACAATTATACTTAAATAATATCCAAGTCCCTCTAAGCGTTTCACTTAATCCAAGTCTAACGGAATCGGTAGCGGATATAAGCCAACCAGATAAGAGAAAATCTACATACTCAAAAACTATTAAGTTACCAAACAGCAAGATAGCTAATAAGTTGTTTGGAGGTATTCAAGATATTAATTTAACTGACGGGTCGTTTGATACATCTAAAAAAGTAGATATGTATTATCTTGTTGATGGTCAATTAATTATAGAGGGTTATGCTCAATTAAAATCTATATCAATCACAGACAACAACGACATAGAGTATAATATAGTTTTATTCGGTAATACTGCAAATTTATTTACTAAAGCTAAAGGGTTGTTGTTAAAAGACTTAGATGTAAGCGAATATAACCACCAGTTAGTTAAAGAGGCTATAGAGCAGAGTTGGGATTTTAGGATAGTAGAGAATGGCGTGCCAGTTCCTTTTGAATTAGGTAAAGGGTATGTTTACCCGTTGATAGATTACGGTTATACTACTGACCAGATTACTTATGACGTTGAGGAATTATCGCCAGCTATTTACGCTAAAGAGTATTGGGATAAAATATTTGAGTCGCACGGATTTACTTATACAAGTGATTTTATAGATAGTGAAAGATTTAGGAGGGAGATTATACCGAGTAACCCTAGTATTTACGCAATGACGGCTGACGATATAACAGACAGACAATTTCAAGTTAATACACCTAATTTTTTAAGCACGGGAACTACACAAAGTCCAAGTTTACCAAATGGCGGGAACAGTACTAACTATGTAATTAACATGACTAACACCGTGTCCGACCCTAGTACTCTTTATGACACTATTAACGGTGAGTATCAGCCATTATCTAATGGGCAATACAATCTAAATGCCATTATTGATATAGACGCAACGTTTGTACCGACTAGCTTATTAACTAATTTAGAAGTAACGAGCGAAATAAGAGGTAAGATTAGGCTAGTTAAAAACGGGGTAACGGTATTAGATGAGATAGATTATTACATAAGTCCTTTTGGTTTTGCGGTTGGCTCACGTAATACGGCAACACCGCCACCAAGTCCAGAGGCAACACATAGGCAATCACAGTCTAATAATATGGGGTCTATATCTAACGCACGTATTCAAAACCCTATTAATAGATTTCAATTAAACGTAAATAATATATCTTTATTGTCAAGTGATGTTATAACCGTAGCGTATAACGCTGGCTGGGTTGGTGTAGGTGTAGCGAGTATGTTCGAGGATTCATTCGGCACGGGTTACTCTGGTAACGCTTATTTAGATATTTCTGTAGGTGGCTTTAGTAATATTGCTTTAAACTCAACTGTAGGTTACGGTAATACATTTGATTTAAATAGGGCTATTCCAGATAAGGTAAAACAAACAGATTTTTTAAAGGATATTATTAAAAAATTTAATCTACAAGTATTACCAGATAAATTAAACACTAATAATTTTATAATAGAACCTTACAACGATTTTTATTTAAAAGATACTATAAATGATTGGAGCGAAAAACACGCAATAAATAAACCGTTTACAATCACTCCTACTGGGAAGTTAAAAAACTTAACGTACTCTTTTAGCTATAAAGAAGATAAGGACTATTATAATACTACTTATTTAGAACAATGGCTAGAAGTTTACGGAAGCAGAGAAGTAACCGCAGAGAATGATTTTTTAAAAGGAACGTACAAAACAGAGTTAAGTTGTAGTGCTACGCCAATAGTTGGAGAGCCAAACGGAGAGATAGTTATACCTAGAATTATAAAACTAGACGACCAAGACCAACCAATCCCCACAAAATTTAATTATAGAATGTTATATTACGGTGGGTTAAAAGGTAATCCAGCTGGAGGTAATTTATTAAACCCGTGGAAGTTAGATTGGAGCACGGCAATAGTCCCACAAAATAATTATCAATACCCATACTGTGGTCACTTTGACGACCCGTTTAATCCTACTTATGATACAAATTTTGGTTTAGTTAAAGAAGTTTACTACGATGACAATATAGAACCTATAACAGTAACTAATAACAATCTTTATAATATTTACTATAAGGATATGATGGAGGGGATATTAGACCCTAATGGTAAAGTATTCGAGGGTTATTTTAGGTTAACGCCTATAGATGTTTATAAACTTTCTTTTAGAGATTTATTTTACCATAATAACGCATATTGGCGACTAATGAAAATTAGTAACTATAACCCAAGCGATAACAGCTTGGTTAAGTGTGAATTTCAAAAAGAAATTAAGTTGGGTACTTTTGTACCTACCTCTATCCCGTCTTTAGGGGATGACGCAGTAATAGAAAAGAGCGGAACTATTGTAGATGATAGCGAACAAACACCAGTTAAAAACAAATCACAGTTTAACCAAAAAGACGGCAATAGCTTTAATAACTTTACTACTAAAGTAAGCGGGTCGGATAACTACGTAAATAGAACGGCAAAAGATATTGAGATACTTGGAAGTAATAACCGAGTAAGCGCCAACACTAAAAATATAAGGTTAGTTAATAGCGATAATAATTTAATTGGTGCGGGTGTTGAGAATATAACATTAATTAATGCTCACGGTTTAGAAATATTCGAGAGTGATGTAACTTACATAGACGGTAAATTAGTTGTAGACCCAACGGGCGGAGGAAGTAAAGCGGTTACGGATGTAGCAACAGATACAACGGTTACGGATGAGTTTAGAACCTACTTAGTAGATACGAGTTCGGGAGATGTTACTATAGCCTTACCAACGTCACAAGATGACGGGAGACAATGGAATATAAAAAAGACAAGTAGTAAATTTAATTTATTTGTAACGAGTGCGGATTTAATAGACAGTCAAATAACCCAGCAAATTAAATATAATAATACATCTATAACAGTGGTTTATGATGAAGATAACACAACCTATAAAATAATATAATGAGTCATATAGAAGATGTAAATATACAATGGCAAGACACTGGAAATATAGACGCTTTCGGGCGTGCTAGAGTGTCAGAACTCACAACCCAATTCGATGCAAAACAAATCTATAACGGGTTGCCGTTGTTCATTGATAACGTTACTAACGGACTCGGCACGGTGTTCCATAATTCCACAGAGTCGGCTAGTGATATGAGTACAACTGGTTCGGGGGATTATGCAATAAGTCAAACAAAACAAAGATTTAACTATCAGTCTGGTAAGTCACAATTGATTTTTATGACTTGTTATAATTTTGAAGCTGAAACAAGTGTTTCTAAAAAGATTGGTTATTATAGTAGTTCAGTTGGTGCGCCTTATAATACTGGTTATGATGGTTTATTTTTTGAGTCTTCTGGTAAAGTATCTATTAATATTTGGAAACGTGGCGTATTAACAGAACAAACTAACCAAGAAGATTGGAATATCGATAAAGTGGACGGCACGGGTAAAAGTGGAATTACTATCGATTGGTCTAAGAATATTATCTTTGTAGTAGACTTTGAATGGTTAGGAGTTGGGCGTGTTCGTTGGGGTGTAGTTATTGATGGATTAATCTTCTATATTCACGAATCTAAACACGCTAACACAACTACGGGCGTTTATATGCTTAGTCCTAATCAGCCGTTACGATGGGAATTAAGACAAGCGGGAGAGGGTAGCGGTTCGTTTACTTTTGTTTGTGCCTCTGTTAACAGTGAGGGCTCAATTAATGCGCTTGGTAAGGTGCTAAGTTTAAATAACGGGACTACACACATAAACGCAAATAACACGAGTAACAATTACATACTCCACTCAATAAGATTAAATTCTAGTAACTTAGGCACGTTAGTAGATATATTAAACTTTAATACATTATCAAGAACCAATGACGATTATTTATGGAGTGTAATACTTAACCCCTCAATTGCTGGCGGTGCTTTAACCTATTCATCCGTTAGTAATTCAAGCTTAGACCATGCCGTAGGGACGGGAAATTACGTTACTGGTGGGACTGTTTTAAGTAGTGGCTATGTAGAGGGCAACCGAGGAGACGCAATAGAGATTAAGAACGCAATTAGACTTGGAGCAACTATAACGGGAGTTTCCGACCAATTAGTGTTTTGCGTTCAGCCTTTATCTAGTAACTTAGATATTTTAGGGGCGATAGATTGGAGAGAATTAATATAATTAAAAATAGAACACAATGCCAACATTTATAACAGTAATAACAACACCAACAACAATAGACGTATTATTTAATGATTTAGAACACCACCCAGACATACAAGCAAAAGGGGCAACGTTTAGGCGTGCGGAGTTAATCGAGTGTTGGCACAATGACGAACCAATAGAACACCTAAAACTTATTATGGACACGGGCATGGAGTGGAATTTAAATCTAATAGGCACAGAAGATATGATGCCAGTCACAAGTGTAGACGGTGTAGTCCCTACAGATATAGAACATTTACACACATTAATAAAAACTTTATTTATATGATACAGACGGGAGATATAGCAAACTGCTACGTAAGAGATAAATTAATTAGTAGATTGATTGGTAAATTAACTAAATCAGAGTTTAGTCATACAGCTATATTTATTCGTATAGGTGGAAAGTTAATGGTAGCAGACGCACAGAAAGACGGTTTTAACATACGTTCGTTTAAGACGTGGCAGAAAGATTACGGTTATAAATTTCTATTGCTTAGAAAGGACGATATAGATAAGAACGAAATAGTAGATAACATTTATAAATACATAGGAACAACACCCTACGACTTTTATAGTTTGTTAATTAGACAACCTATTAAACTTTTTAAGTTGTGGGTTAATAAATCATTCAATAAAAATTTAAAAGTCTGGAATAATAAAGGGGTTAAAGAATCACAAAAAATGTATTGCAGTGAGGTAGTAGCTAAAATAATCGGAGCGTCTAATTTTTACGAAATGA
>JACSED010000017.1_pt1 | contig 9579 bp, 6 predicted proteins | sample 8225451 | NCBI WGS metagenome assembly JACSED01 (sample SAMN15634795, study PRJNA648150) | viral metagenome | isolation source: viral RNA from sea star tissue | host: Leptasteria | place: USA: California | collected 2017 | depth Intertidal m | reverse complement strand
GTGTGTTTGGTGCTTGGGTGAAGGTATTTGTGATACTGATTTATCTAAGATGAAATCAAGTCTATTATCAAAGATAATAGAGAAAGACCTTGAATTAAAGAATGAGACTAATTTAAGTATTAATAGTAATCCATTAGAGCAAATTGGTTGAGTTAATAACCAAAAGGACTAAACTATATGCTAATTCCTTATAATATGTTTTTACCTGCTTTTAAAGACATTGTAGATATATTTGGTGATATCTCACAAGATGAATTATTTGAAGGTAAGTATAGTAGTTATCGTATTGATATGCCCGGTGGTAGATGAAGTGGTAAAACATATCTTATAGAACAATTATGTTTATTAGCATTGTTCTTTTCACCAAAGATAGATATTGAGATATTTAGATATCAGACATCAGATAAAGATGAAATGTGAAAGAATTTATTAGAAAGAGCATCCAGCGGTAATCTATTACAATACTACAAAGGTAATAAGTATGAACTTATCTATAACAACAATAAATTAAGGTGTGGTGGTGTTAGACCAGCAGATCCATCTAAACCTGTTAAGTTAGGAACATCCCAACCTAAATGTAGATACAAAATACTTTGAATAGATGAGTTCTTTGAGTTCAAAGAGGATCATTGAGATAAGTTAGAACAAGCACTAAGAAGTTATGAGAGAATATTGATTATTCGTTCTTCTAATCCTTGAAATGAGAATATGTTTTGAGTGAAAGATGTTTATTCATTATTTCCCCCAGACATTGATAAATTATTAGATAAAGGCATCTCTGTTGTTAAATGTGAGAACAGGATGGTTATTTGGTCTAATGCTATTATCAATTGAGGGAACTTATCAGAGGGGATCCATAAACTTTGAAACCACTATAAAGAAAATAGACCTAATGAAGCAAAGGTTGTTTGTTATGGATTGCCCGGCGTTCAAAAAGGTAGTGTGTTCGCACATGTATTACCTAAGATTAGTCCAATTATTAGACCTCACCTTAATGTCTTTGCTGGTGGTTTAGATTATGGTTATAAGAAAGATAAAATGATTGCTATATTAGGTGGTTGTGATAGTCTCTTTAAGCATCTTAATATCATTGCTGAGTTTGAGTGAGATAACTATACTATGAGAAGAAAGGATCATAACGAGTTAGCAAGAGATATTGTTAATTTCTATATTGATCTATCAAGATTGTATCCAGCACTTAGAAGAGGACTTATTATTTATTGCGATCATGCTGAGAACTCATTTATTGCTATGTTGAATAATGAAGCAAAGAGATTAGCAAGTGCTTATCCATTTAGTAGTTGATTAAGGTTTAAGGCATGTGTGAAACTTAAAATTGCTACAAGAACAGGTAAGTTATTACAGTTATTTAGTGAAAGTAGAGTAAGTATTCATCCTTCTTGTAAGAACCTTTTATTAGAACTTAAAATGTATGCCTATGACGATAATAAAGACGAGCATAACCCTATTGATAAATATAATCACTCAATAGATGCCTTTTGTTATTTACTAAGTAAATGGTGAAAAGAGTTAGAAACACCATTACCTAATTACAAATATTATTAACTATAATTAAAACAAAGGAGTTTTTATGAGTTCAAACATATTCAATAGTAATAGTGAGAGGTTAAATTGCTATAACTTTATTAATTTAAGTGAGGTAGTTGCCTTAAAAATGGCGAAAAGGATAGCAGGTAAGGGAATTCATTTTAATACAGAGAATAGATACATTAAAGAAGCATTAGAAAAATTAGAAAAAGATAATGACTTAATGGAAATAATCTTTCAAGGTGAGAAATTATTAAGTGCCTATGGTTATCTAATTCCTACATGAGATAGAAGTAAAGGTGGGAAACTCTTTATGAATATTGGTAATGTTTATGGTAATTCCCAAGTATCTAAGATTGAATATAACGAAGAATTAGCAGTAGTCTGAATGAATATTGGAACAGATAATACTGGGAAATGATTAAGAACAACATATACCAAGACTAAGGTAGTAAGAGAGATATATACTGATGCTGAAAGCACAATGGTATCTGGGGCAAGTGATAAGATCCTTAAAGAGAACCAATTACCAAAAGAAGAAGTCCATAATTTAGGTTTTGTTCCTGTTTCTTTCTTTCAAAACTTACCTAAAAAGAATATGTATGGTGGAACATTCCAGAATTGATATCCAGATAGCACGCCAGTTAAGAACGTTCAGAAACTATTGGATTTCCTTTATGAAATTATTAAAAAAGAAGCAGAATTTAATAGAACAAGAGCATTTGTTGATATTACATCTACTGAGATGAATAGCATGCTGCATAATATTTCACAATCATTAGGAGATGAAGATAACAATATCTCTTATGGTAGTAAACTAAAAAGTCTTATTGGGGACTTTATTATAGCAACAGACCTTAAACCTATTGAAGGTGCTGGTGGTAAAGCAATTGAAATTATCCAAGGTGATCCACAATTTAGTCAGTATGTATCATTATTTGATGCTCTTATAAATTATTACTTTGCTGGTTGTGGTCTTAGCACTAATGATGATATTAAAGGTTCTAAGACAAATTTAGAGGTTAGGGCAACATCACAAGAAGAAGACTTAACTATTACGACCAAGAAAACTATTAGACAACACCAATGAAAACATCACTTTGATAAGGCATTAATGTATTTAGGCATTCCAGAAGAACAATTATCTGAATATTCTATTGAATTTAAAGATACATCTATGAAAGATAGTATCCAAGAGTTAGAAAACGAACAATTCAAGATTGAGAATGGACTATCAAGTAGGATTATGTCTATTATGAAAATAGAAGGTATTAATAGAGAACAAGCAATTGCTAAGTTAGACCAGATTAAGAAAGATAATGAACTTTACCCGCCAGATGAATTTGTAGAAGAAATTGTTAATGAAGCAGATGAAGAAACATCAAATGAAGATAAACCAGCAGATAATGAAAAACCAAATGATGAAAAGGTAGATAAAACATTTTTAGACCATATCAAGGCATTTTTTAATCCTAAATCTAAGAAAAAAGTAGGATCAGATGAGTAATAGTATTAAAGATTTGTTCCCCAGTGGTATAAGTCCTCTTAGAGTTCTTACTAAATATGATAATATGGAGAATATTGATAAATTAATTGCTAATACAGGTGATTTATCTTTTTCTGTTCTTCCTTATTCAATAACATTAGGAGCATTAGGAACAAGTGAAGCAGGTTATAGAGATAAATACTCTAATCCAATTGACTATACGAGTTTTAGTAATGTTTTTGGTGGTAGAGAGAGTTTAAGTTTAGAGTGAGATAATAGTTATGTCCTAAAAGCAGTTAAGGATCCAAATAAATTAAATTCTTATTGAGAACAAACATTTCAGGTAGGTCTTGTCTTTAAAGGTTTAGTCCAGAGTAATACAACTGGGACATCTTTTGAACCTTCACCACAATTAAGTTCAGCATTAAGTGAAATGAGTAGTAAGACATTGACTGGTATTTTTACTATTGATGATGGAGATGATGATACTAATTGAAAACAAAATAATATTCTTCTTAACCAACTATACGATGAAGAGTTTAGGTTTTTTAGAATACCAGAATATGAAGCACAAATTAATAATCCAAATGAAAATATCTATGACTTTAAGACAAATAAAGAGTGATATTATATTAGTGAAGCAAGTATTGTTTTTGATACAAATACAAAACAAGCAAGAATGCTACAAATTACCTTTTCTACTGTAAATAACAAACTTATTAAGTCTGGTTTTAGTGAAATTAACTACTTACATGTATCAGGCCCGGGAAGTCCTTATGCTGAACCTAAATTAGATAGTAATAAAGAAGTTATCTTAGATAAAGATTACTTAATAGCAAGACCAATAACACAAGCAGATGTTAATATTTATGGGAATGCTGCTGTTAGTTCAATGATATTTTATGGAAGACCTATTGAAATTGTTAAGGATCCAAATGGTAATCATATAGGACAGAAGATATTTGCTGGGAGAATTGTTTATCCTTTTGAATATCAAGCACCACAATACGACCAATTAAGCACAAGTTCAGTTCCTATGAATAATTATTATGCGTTAATTAATGCTACGCCTATTGTTAATGGTTTTTTAGAGAGTTGAAAGCAGAAAATGGCGTCAAGTTATAACATTGCTGCTGGGGAAATTGCTAAATTTGAAGGATATATTAAGACATCAGCAGGTGCTACACAAGCAACTAATTCTATTTCAAGTAGTGTTAAGCAACATTTAACATATTGGGATACTGCTTTTCTAAGTGATAATGCTATTTTTACTGATGACTTTGATACATCAGGAAGTGAATTCTTTAAGGTTAATCCTAATAAAATGAATAAAGATATTAAAGTTTATTCACTGGGGATAGATACATTAAGTTATAATAAATTAGAAGATGATTTGTCTTTGCCTTTGTATAATTTATTGAATTATTTAATCTTTAAGCAAGTAGTTCAATTACCAGAGGATTTATCACAAACTACACCTTATGCTTTCCAATCTCTTCCTATTGTTGGTGGTTTTGCTAATAAAGTAGGATTAGGAACACAAGGATTTAATAAAGTAGCAACAATTAACCAACCAAGTTATGTTCCTATTCCATTATTGATGCCTATTCAATCATACGAAGCAGGATTAGAGCATTGATCTACACCTTTGGGATATAAACCAAATGGTGATCCATTACCTGATCCAGCAGACGGTAATGGTTTAGTGCCTTTTGACTTATTTAAAAATAATACAGATGATACATCAGGGCAATTATATGGAACAAATACAATTACTACTGCTTTTGCTTTCAATTTGAGTGATAAAATTAAACTAAGACCAACAGATATAGCAACAAATACTTATGAAAATAACGCACCAGAAGAAATTAGCACAAGAGAATTGGGACAATTTAAGCAAACAACAGATGGAAGCACACCAACTCAAATGTATTTAGTTAATGCTTCTATTGGTTTAGTTAATCCAATCCAAGACTTTAACCAAAAACCACTTGATGAAAGAGGTTATTTAATTGATAGTTTCTTAATGAATTCTATTAATAAGAGTGATTATAAACTTACTTTCTTCTCTCAACCTTCTAATTATGAAGGAGATATTAGTAATGATAACTCTATATGAACTGGAACCTGAGTGTCTGTATCTAAAATGAGTGATAATATTAGGCAATGAACCAACTTTAATCAGTTATCGTATCCACTTTATGACTTTTTGAAAGAAAATACCTTTGAATATCCCCAAAATGTAGAACAAGCATCACCAAGTCAACAAAAATATATTACGAGAGAAGCAGATGTTAAGTGAAATACTAAATCAGCAAATACTATTCCAAAGACAGACATAGAATATAATTCTATTACAGGTAGCATTCTTTGAACTAATGAATGAGATATTCAAAATAATATAATTGTTGATTTTATAGGAACAGCAACAGCAGAAGTAATCCCTGATTATGATATTAAGTTAGTTAGTTTAGAAGTTCCATTTAGCGTTTCAGAAAGTGGTAGTTTTGATTTTGGAGGAATAGGTATATTAGCAGGGACAATTTCTTATTCAAATAGAGGAATATTAGATAAAGTTATTTCTTTAACAGATGCTAATGATGCTAATAATCCTATTGATCTTAAATTAAGAAATATTGATGCTATCTCAACTTCAACTTTTAATAATGAATTACATTTAAATGCGACAATCTTTGAAGATGGTAGGTTTATTGAGATAATTGCTACATTAACTATTAATAAAACTACTGGGGCAATTAATATTGATATAACTGGTTCAATTCCAACAACTTCTTTAATAGAAAAAAGTAATGGAATTACTGGAACTGGATTATTTTTATCAAATAAAAAAGCAAGTTTAGACTGATTGATTAAATTGACTAATAAAGTCAAAGTTCAGTATGTTTACTCACCAATACCTACCAAAATATAGATAAAATAGTAAATAATATATAATAAAAAAAAGAAAAAAAGGAAATAATATGACGTTAGAAGAAGCACAAGCAGAGATTAGTAGACTTCAAGGTGTAGCAACAACACTTGAAACTGAAAATAAAGGATTTAAAACAAATCAAGTAATCCAAGAAAATAAAAGTTGATTATCAAAGCAAAATATCAAACCTACATTCCAAGATATGGTTTTAAAAAATATGGAGGGAGTAGCAGAAGCAGATAAAGCAAAATTTATTGCTGATCTAAAAGCATCAACCCCAGAAGTATTCAATCCAGCAAATACAAATATTCATGCTGGATTAGGAAATAAAATTCCTCAAAAGACAGCAAAAGAGTTAAGAGAAGAACAAAACGACATTGCTAAAACAGACCAAGTCCTAATGAATGCTGGTATAGGTTTTTAGAAAATACCATATAAAAATAAAAAAGTCATAGTAAAATACTATGTTTTTTTTTTGTATAATAAAAATAAGAGAATATTGCTACCATATTCCCTATAAATAAATTATACAATTTAAAGAGGAAAATATATGGCGATAGCAAAGTTAGACCCAGGGACACAGTTTACTATTAAAGCAGAAACAGTGTTAGATGGATCAGGGAACAAAATAAATTTAGGTATTATATATAAATCATCATTAGCAGTTTTACTTTCAAAGAGAATTGGTATGCTTAATGCTACCGTTGAAAATGCTATTATGTTGGGAATGTCTGGTGTAGCAAAATACTACGTAGGTAGAAGAAATTTAAGTAGAGACTACACAGCAGGAACAGGGACAGCAGATACAGTATCTACAAGACCTATAACAGTTCCATTAGATTATAGAAAAGAAATTTCATTTAGTTTTGAAAGTTTAGATCTACAACAATTAGGTGTTAAATCTGAGAATGGATCAATCACAGTAAGCGGACTTTTACTACAAAGTTGAGTAGATGCTAAGGCAAAATCTTTTGTATCTTATTTACATGCTAAATTACTTCAATTAGGAGTAGCAACAGCATTAGCAAATACACCAACAGCAATTGTTATTAAAGATGAAACACAAGATAGTTATAGAGCAGGATGAAAATTACTTGCTGATAAAATCTATGCTTTAATTAGTGCTGTTTCAGAAGAATACGTTGGTATTGACTTTGAAGATGGGGCATTGTGAGTAGCACCTGAAATCTATTCAACATTAATTCTAATGACTACAAACCTTGGTAGTGAAACATCTACACAGGATCTAAAAGATGGTATGCCTTCTTTCACAAAAATAGCAGGAATAAAAGTAGTTCCAGCACCATTCTTGGGAGGAACATATGCTAAGGGAGTATTAGATACTGATGAAGCATTTGACTTCACTGGTGTAAATGCTATGTGAGTTCATAAACAATCATTAGCATTCCCTGTAAATATGGGACAAGCAGCAGTTTATGTTTACCCAAACAATGGGAACGTTCATAACTTCCATAAGTTCATGGTTCATACTGATGGGGGAGTAGCATTAAGACCTAAATTATGTATTGGTTTTAATATCTCAACAGCACCTACCCCACCTGCTTCTAAATAGGTAAGAACCTGTATTTAAATTAAATAGTCTATATGACTATTTTTTTTATTTATAATTAAAGTATGTGAGAATTATTATTAGATATAGTAGAAGATTACTTTACTTCAAAAGGTAAAGAAGTCCCTTCTGCTATTAAAAATTATAGAAAATTTAAGTCCACATATAGAAAATTTAAGAGAACAGTTGATAATCCACCTCTTGCTGTAAAAAATATTATAAAAAAAAGTTTTAAAAAAAGTAAAATAGGTAGTTCAATATCTAATAATTCAAAAATAAGTAGTTCAATAAATAATAATTCAACTGTTAAAAAAGTTAATAAATATTTAAACATTGTTTCTAATAGACCAAATATAAAAAGAAAAATTATTAAAGGAACTATTAATAAATTTAAGAAAAATATTCAAACAAATAGACAGATTAAAGCAGACTTTAATAGTATTGAACCTCATTTAAAGACAGCAAGAATAGCAGTTTTTGTTGGTCTTAAAAGTAGTTGAGTTGAAAGTGGTATGTGAATACCATTAGCAAAAGTTGGTAAAAGATATTATGGTGTTATGAGTTTCACCACAAAAGGCAAAAAAGGTAAAACTTATGATGTATTTAACTTTACATTAGAGCAATGAAAATCAATATTAACTGAATGAACCACACCTTACGGTCATGGAGCAGGTAGTTTCCTTTGAAAGCATAATATGCTTAAAAAGAAAAAGCATGTTTATAGAGCAAAAGCAAGAACACTACTTAAAAAAACTGGTCTTAAAACATCTGTTCTTATTAAAAAAGGTGGTTATAACAAGTTAGCAACTATCAAAGCAAATAACTATTTAGCAAAAACCAAAAGATATAAAAAAAATAATGGATATAAAAGGAGATAAATTATGAGTAATACATATAAACCAAACTATAATTACTTAACAAAAGATGCGTTAGAGAAATTGTATGCTACTACTATTAGCAAAATACAACTTCCATATGTTAACAAAGCAATTATTATGGGAAGTGAGAGGACAAACTCAATCACTGGGAATAAAATTGAAACTATTGGATTTATTAATTTAAGTGTAATAGAACAAGACGCAGTCCAAAGATCAACAGGAAGAATAGCGCTCTATATGCTTGAAGGTGGTTTAAGTTGATTAAGAGGATCAACAAGTATTTCAACTTCAAATGTTAATATTTCACAAACTAATCCAGATATACCAGACTTCATTATGAGAGATGTTTATGATATTTTACAAAGCGCAGGACTATATACACCAAGACAATATGGTAATTTACCTACCTATAATGATTATGATAGTAATAATGATGGTGGAGATAGTATTATTTATGGTAAAAATTCTTCTTATGTTCCTTGAAATGGAGCAAATGCCTCATTTTTAAAACCAGCAAATGTTAAATCAAAGGATGGTAGTGTTAAAATTACTGATACCACTATCTCAGGTATCTCAGCAGGGATTAATTTAGAAGTAATTAATTCAGATGCTTTAAAGAGAGTAGAAGCAGGTTCAGATAATCAAATTAGATATACACAGGACACACAATTTACGGATCCTAACGACTTAATCAATAAATCATATTCAGATGTAGCAGTAGAAGGTAGATATTTAAAAACTGATGGAGAAAGAAACGCAGAAGATATACAAACAATCTTTAACTCTTATGATGAAACTGTTTTTGAAGGTAATTTAGAGTTCATAAATGTTGTTCCTAATCAAATATGAGAAGCAACACCAATCATAACTGATGTTTCTAAACTTGTTGGTAAAAATATTGAATTAACTATTACTAATACGCCAATATTAAAAGTTAAGTTTAATACACCAACACCAACAACAGTTAATGGAATTGCGGGAACAATAAGAATTCAACAACAAGGTTTTGACGCTGAAATAACTTTTGAAGCACCAAATGCTACATTACCTCAAACATTCTTAGAGAAAATGGTAGTTGAAGGTGATGCTTCTGGTTCTTCTAATTCTGCTAATAAAAAATTAAATAACTTAACATTACCTTTATTACCTTCACAAGGTATAGCAA
>JACSED010000016.1_pt1 | contig 9694 bp, 18 predicted proteins | sample 8225451 | NCBI WGS metagenome assembly JACSED01 (sample SAMN15634795, study PRJNA648150) | viral metagenome | isolation source: viral RNA from sea star tissue | host: Leptasteria | place: USA: California | collected 2017 | depth Intertidal m | reverse complement strand
AATTCTGAAATTGCTGAACTACGTAATGACAATAAAGAATTGAAGGAAAAATTCCATAAATTCTCTAATCAACCTGCAACCTCACCTATTATGGACCGTAAGGGATTCAAATCTGAAGTTGCTAATAACAAGGCGTCAAAAATGGACAGACTAGCTGAACTAAGACGTAACTTAAAATAATAAAAATAAAATAAAAATTAATTACAATGAAAAAACATAATTTTTCTTTCGACGTAGCTGGTTTAGCGGCTTATACAGACCAAATTTCAGGGGAGTTAATCTCAAAGGCGGTATTAGGTGGTAAGACACTTGAGTATGTAAAAGTTCAACCAGGTATTAAAGGGACTCAGTCTCTTAACTTATTAGACTCAACTTTATCAGCACAAGCTGGTGGTTGTGGTTTCTCTTCTTCAGGTTCAACTGAATTCACACAGAGAGACATTACAGTAGCAGATTTAAAAGTGAACGAATCACTTTGTCCTGATACATTAAACGATTACTATTTATCAGCATTCTTAACACCAGGTTCTAACGTAGAAACAGTTCCTTTTGAAGAAATGATTGCTGACTTAAAAGTATCTCAGATTCAATCATTCATTGAAGATAAAGTATGGAACGCTACAGTAGGAGCAGATGGTTTTGACGGATTCAAAACATTAATCTCTTCAGCTACTGCAGGTGTTGTTGTTCCAGCAGCAGGTATCGCAGCTATCACAACTACAAATGCTTTAGAACAAGTTGATTTATTAATCGAGAACTTAGATGAGAACGTATTAGACAGAGATGATTTAATCGTATTCCTAAGTTACGCTAACTACAGAAAGTATGTTACTAACTTAAGAACTGCTAACTACTTCCACTATACTCCTGAAGATGCGGGTAAAGACTTCGAAACGTTCCACCCTGGAACTAACGTCTTAATTGCACCAGCTAAAGGTTTAAACGGTTCAGAAAGAGTAACATTAGGACCTGCTGGTTATATGGTAGCGGGTGTTGACTTAATGTCAGACTCAGAAGAATTAAGAATGTGGTGGTCTATGGACAACCAAGAAGTAAGATTAGCAGCGAAGTTCAAAATTGGTTCACAGATTGCGTGGCCAGCTTCTTTCGTAACTAACGACTTAGCATAATAATAACTTTAAGTGGAGGGGGGTAACCTCCTCCTACTTATAATAAAAAATAAAATTTAAAATCATTCAATTATGGCTTGCGATATAACATCAGGATTTGTTTTAGGATGTCGTGATAACTCAGGGGGAATCAGAAAAGTATACATTTTAGGTGATACTGGAGCAGAGGTAACAGAAGTTACTTTTGGTGGGACTCTTCAAGAGATTGACGGTATGACAGGAACAGGTAACTTTTACGAATTTAATTTAGTAAAACAAACTTCTTCTTTCACTGAAACAATCAACGCATCTATGGAGAATGGAACTGTATTTTATCAACAAGACGTGGTTTTAGTGTTTCACAAATTGGAACAAGAGAAAAGAAACCAAGTTAAGTTGTTAGCACAGAATCCAGCTCTAAAGATAGTTGTTGAAGACAACAACGGAAAACAGTTCTATATAGGAGAACAGAATGGAGCTACATTAACTGCGGGAACTGCACAAACAGGAACTGCTTTTGGTGATGCGAATTCATATAACATTACCTTAACAGGTATGGAACCAGCACCGGCTAACGAATTAGACGGAACGCTGAGCACAATTACATTAACAGGTATTACTGTTTCGTAATTATAGTATAGTAAGATAGTGAGGGGGGTTAGTTCCCCCCTTATTATTATATTCTTGTGGTAAAGAAAACAAATAATTATATTTAATAACAAAGTTGATATGGCAGTTAGACCAAATAACCTTGGACAAGAAGGTAAACAAAAATGGGGAGTATTAGGTAAAAGGAAAACCTATACCAATGAAGCATTCAAAGTCATAGAGACTGAGAAGAAGAAACCGTATGATTGGTCTAAAAGGTTAAAACCTTGGTCAGCTATGGATAAAGGTCGTCTTACCGTTATGATGCCAGGTCAAGTAACAGGTCCTCCACCTCCACAGGGTGAGATTTGGAACACATTTGCTGACGTGTGGGAAACCGTAACTGACGAATGGAATAACGTATAAAAAAAATAATATATAAATGGCAAGTTTAACAGGACAACAAATACAGAACTCTTATCAGGGTTTAATAAAGACAGAAAATAACGGAGTAGCTGGTGCTAGTGACGTTAAGTTAACTGACGGAGAAGGTAACGATATCGGTATTGAATTAAACCCTACGGGAACGTTTAACTCTGTATCGAAGTTTACTAATCAATACGACACTTTTAAAAGGGGTAGTATAGACTTACAGAACGTTAACTTCGATATTAATAACTCACCGATGGCTCCATTCACTACCTTTAGTGGTGTTGGATTTACAGATGTAAACGATGCCTTAACGGGTAGTATCGCACAGAATAGATATGGTGGTATTACATTAGGTAATAATATACCCGCACAACCTTATATCTTCACAGATTTTGTAGGAACGGCAAGGGTTGATATCAATAACTTTGGTAATGTAAACAATAGTGATAATTGGTTAACAGGTTATAATCAGTCAGTTAATGGTCTTTCATTTGATAGTGGAACAAGAGATTTAACTTTAGGTAGAAATAACGATAGTGATTTAGTAGTCAACATCCCTGGTGGTGGCGGAGGTGGAAGCCAAGAGGTTAGAAGCTTAAGTAGCGTTAGACCAATCGGTCAAGCAGGATTTGGTTTGATTGAAACAACATATAAAATGACACACGAAACTACGGGGTATGGAACTCAGAACTATCAGATTTCTTCAGCTACGGAGTTTATGGTAATACCTTTTACAGAGGTTGAAGGATATACTATTGACGATATAGCCTTTCAGGTAGCAACGGGTGTAGCTGGAGCAACAACAAATATTCACTTATATAAGGCGGTAGTAAAAACCGTAAACCTTCAAGGTGGAGGAACTCAAGAGGTATTAGACGGAACATTTGTAGCTGACTTAGCAACTAACATAGATTGCTCTACTTCAGGTATGAAGTTCGTAAGTGGTATAGGACAAGTATTACCAACCGCCGCTGATAACTTATACTTCTTCTTATATAGAATGGCGAATGCTACTAATGTCAATATGGCGGGATATAGTAACGCACAGGTAATAAATCCAAACAACTCAGTATATCTAGCTGGAACTACTGCGTATAGATTTGTAACGTGGCAGTCAGGCGGAGCAAGTAGCGCACCAACAGATTTAGATTTACAAAATATGTCCGCTTCAACAGGGTCTGGATTAATAAGAACACTTTATTCAACAAAAGCATAATGGCAACAGAGAAACAAAGACAAGAATACTACAAGGTAGTAGACGGAGAAACCACTTTAGTAGAAGTTAAAGAGGTAGAGGTAGAAGTTCCTTCAGTAGAAGAAACAATAGCTGAGAAAGAAGCTAAATTATTAGAAATATACGAAGAGTTAAAAGAGTTAAAAGGTGAGTAACGTAATATTAGGGGTATCATATACGATGGATGAGGACGGTAACGTTTCTTCGACACCAAGAGTGAAGGAGTCTGTAGTTATTACACCTAGTGAACACGAACTAAAAATTCAGAGAATGAAAGCTCGAGCAAGAGAATATAGAAATAATAAATAGATACGGATGTTATTAATTAAAAAGGGTCAAGAAAATAGTTTAACAGTTACCTGTTCTCAGAATAAGTCAGGAGATACTCCTGTATACTATTTATTCTCTTTTGAACATACAGTATCAAAGGAAAAGGTAAGGTTCTACGGGACTCAATTAATCTCTAACGACAGATATGACGAATTTATTTTTACTGACGTTACAGGGACTCTTATTACCCCTGACCCTGTTAATGGATTGGTTCAATTTGCTCAACCTGGTCAATATTATTATGGTATATATGAAATGGGTAGTAAAGGACTTAACCCAATATATGCAAGACAGAAATTAGAAGAGGGTAGAGCTTTGGTATATGAGGTGGTTAACCCTGAGTATTTTACTGAATATGTATCATCAAATGAGAATAACAGTAATTACATATACCTCGATTAAAATAGGAAAGAAAGATGAGTAAAAAATCAAATATGGCACTAAAGAAGATGGATTTCTTCGAAGCACAATTACCTGAGTTTGAAGAGGTATTAAAAAATAAGGACTACATTTTTTATGGTGAGAACAATTTGTTTCCACAATACTTAATCCAACTACACGATTACTCAGCATTACACAGAACGTGTATTACTGCTAAAAGAGATAACGTAATAGGTAAGGGTCTTTATACAGAAAACCCTGAGAATGAAGATAGACTATATATTGCTAACTCATTCGATACAGTATTCGACGTATATAAAAAGACATCTTTTGATATGGTTATGTTTGGTGGTTATGCAATCCAAATTATATACAAAGAAGACAGGTCATTAGGAATTTCAGAATTCTATCACTTAGACTTCTCTAAGATACGTTCAGGGAAGAAGAATGACTTAGGTGTGGTAACTACTTACTATTACTCAGATGATTGGTCTAACATACGTAAGAATCCAATTAAAGAGATACCAGCGTTTAATATGTTAAACACTGACGAACCAATTCAATTAATATACTACAACACATATACACCTTCACAGTCGTATTACCCTAAAGTAGATTACTTAGCATCTTTACAGTCAATCAACATTGATGTAGAGATTAAGAATTTCCACTTATCGAATATACAGAATTCCTTAAACCCTTCACTATGGATTAATTTCAATAATGGGGTACCTTCAGAGGACGAAAGAGAAGAGATGTACAGACACTTACAAGGACGTTATTCAGGTTCAGGTAACGGTAAAAATGGAACAGGAGCGGGAGCTATGTTCTTATCGTTCTCTGAGTCTAAAGAGACTAGTCCCGAGGTGGTTCAAATAGCAAGTCAGACTAACGACACATTATTTCAGACTGTAGGTGATATGGTCGACCAAGACATATTAGTAGGACACAGAGTAACCTCACCACTTCTAATCGGTATTAGAGACGCAGGTGGAGGTTTAGGTTCAAACAAAGACGAAATTGACGTGGCATATAATCATTGGAGTAATACCGTGATTAAACCAATACAAAGACAACTACTTGAGATGTTTGATAAGATACTATTTCTTAGAGATAGAAGACCAATCAACATTAATGTAGAACAGAATAAAATTATAGATTTAGAACAGTAAGATATGGGAGTGTTAATGATAAGCCAATCGAAACTTAAGGCGTTTTGTGATATTAATGAAAACTTAGATGTGGAGTTATTACTTCCAAATATTCAGATAGCTCAAGACTACTTACAATCGACCATTGGAACAAAGTTATATAAGCATTTATTAAATGCGATAGAGAACAATACTCTTAATTCTGATGAGGTAACTTTATTAGAAGACTATATACAACCAACTTTATTACATAGGTCATATTATGAAGCAATACCAAGTTTGTGGATTAGAGTAATGAATAAAGGCCTGATATCCCCAACCTCTGAACAAGGGACATCTGTAGATGCGGGGTCTATGAAGTATCTAAGAAACATACAGGAGAATAGATACCAATTCTATAACCAAAGACTATTAGATTGGTTAAACGCTAAGTCTAATCTATATCCACAATACAACACATATAATTCAAATGATGGTGGAATGCCAGCTTCAGACCAAAACTACTTTAGTGGTATAGTAATTCCTGATGGAAATAGAGGAGCTAATTACCCATATAGAAGAAGTAATAACGGAGACTATGATAACTGTTTCGACTGTTAAAAAAAAGATAATGGATAGTAATATAATAACGATAGCAATTGCTTTAGTAACAAGTATAACCTCTTTTATCTTTGGACAACAAAAGGCCAAGAGGGAAATAGAGTCGATGACTATAACAAACGTTCAGAAATCTGTAGACGTATATAGAGAAATCATTGAAGACCTTCGAGGTGAGGTATCAGAACTCCTAATTAAAGTTAACCAATTGGAAGATAAGATTGATGAGTTACATAGTGAGAACTCACAACTAAGAAAAATGTTAAAAGAATACAAAAACAAATAATAATACTTTCTTACCCAAGTAGTATAATATCCTTTTATACGTTAGAAGAGACCTCAACGGGTCTCTTTTTATTTAGAGTACTTCTTAGACCCTTAAGACATCTATGACCGTAGTTATATTCGTGAATAAGTTCATCTATAGTTTCGAGGTATTCAGGTTCTGCTAACTCTATTAAACCTTCATTCCAACGGGCATAAAATAACTTAGAATATTGTCTAGTCGTTAGGTGATATTCAAATACATATTCACTACATTTTTTATATTCTTCTTCTTCCTCAAGGTTAGTTGGGGTAAAGTTTTCCACTATTAGTTCATCGTTAGTTTCTTCACGGTCGAATAAGACCAAATCATAAAAATTTATAAGTGTTCGTGTTTCTCCAAATAAAGGGTCCTCACATTCGTCATAGTATTCTCCACCTTCAGGTAGTTCTTGATTATAAGCAATTTTTTGATGTGGCATTAACAATTCATATTTAGCGATAAATTGTTCCATAGTTAAACCTGATAGATTAACGTCAATGTATTTTAATTTCATAATTGTGTTTGTTTTATATTACTTCTTTATAGTAATTTTTATTTTTTATTTGATAGTATGTGCTTCTATTAACCTTTGTTCCTGTTAGTTTCTCATATTCACTCAACGATACCTTTCTCATTAGTCTTACTTGTTCATCAGTATACTTTCTCGATTTAAGATTAGGAACACCTTTTTTTGCTTTTGAGATATTGTTAGCATGTTCTTTTGTTTTAGGACCTCTACTTGATTCTGACATTTTTTTTAAACTTTCAGGTGTATGTTTCTTACCATAGAAGGGTCCTAATTCCCCCTTTTGAGACGTTCTAAGGAACTCAATTGTCTCAGGGGTATGTGTCTTACCGTAGAACGGATTATTGTCTCCTGTGTGGTCTCTATTGATTAACGACTTACGTATGTTTTCAATTCTTTCAGTTGAAAGTTTTACACCTGTTTGTTTCTCTGAAATCATAAGACCAAACTTAGTTCGTAACTCAGAGTATAATTCTGACTCTATCTCAAAGTCTCTAATAGTCTTACCGTTCTTTAGGTTCATCATAGAGTTGAGTGCGTGTCTCATCTTATGTTCGTGGTCGGGATATATGTCTATCAACCATACGTGAGCCCAAAAGTGTTCTTTAGCAGTAAGTAAAACGATATTAGGGTGTGTTCTCCATCCGTTACTATGTCCTTTACCTCCAACACACTTAGGAACGATGTGGTGACCTTCATAGTATACACCTTCACCCTTTATACGGTTCTCTGATTTAGCGGTTTCAATAAGTTGATTGTATTTTAATTCACTTGTCATAATATTATCTAATTTGTTATACTATAATATAAAACATTAAAACTAATTAGTCAAGTCAAGGAATGGTTAGGGTTGTTATTTTTTCTCTTTTTTTATTGACTTAGTGTTTTTTTTAATTTATCATATACTTATAATAATAACCTAAAAACAAAAATTATGGAACAGACAGTAAAACAAAAGAAAGAACCTTTGAAGACATTGAAGGTTAACAAAGAAACAAGAGACACAGTTAAGAAATATTGTGTTAATAACAATCTATGGATGAGTAAGTTCGTAGAGGCAGTATTGAATGACTATATAACAAAACAAAAACAGTAATGAAGAAACCTACAAGAAGAAACGCATTTAATTTCCTTAGAAGTTACTTTGACGTATACAATGAAATACCAGACCCTTTAGATAAATTAAGTTTTATAGACGCTATTATCAACAAACAATTCTTAAATGAAGACCCTGAAGATTTGAATTTTATTCCAAATCTGTCATACGAAAGTCAAAGACATCAAATTGAGAAGAGTGTAAAAGGGTGGCTTAGGGCTAATAAAACAGAGGTTATGAGTGACCCTATACCTAACCCCCCATTAGACCCTATGAGTGACATAGGGTATGACCCTAACTCACACCCCTCATTAGACCCCAAGGAAGAGGAAGAAGAAGAGGAAGAGAAAGAAGAAGTAAAAGAGAAAGTGCAAGGGAAAGTAAAAAGTAGAAGAACAAGAGTGGTTGATAATGATTATAATAAATTTATTGAACCTAATGATTGTATTCAAAATCTATTAGATAAAAAATTGACAATGTAATCTTCAACTACTATATTTTAATATAGGTATTGTTAGAGTAATCTACTAATAGATACCGACATTTGTTACTATTATATATTCAACCTAAAGAGACTAATTTCAACTGATAATTGACTTTAGTCTTTTTTTTTATATTTAATAGTATATGATACTAACAAATAATAAGTTAAGTGAGATATTAGATAAGGGTGATATAATTTATATCAAAGACGAAGTTGCGTTATTAGACTTCTTAGTTGATATGAAAGAAATATTTCCAACTCAAGACAAATTAGGTATGGATGTATTAGTAACACGATTAACTATCAAAGGTTATGTTATTATGTGTGATACAATTCATTTAGACATTTATACTCAAATCTTAGATTCTATTTACGAACCACTTGACATTCCAATTTAAGTATTGTATAATTATAGTGTAACATTTACTTGAAATTGTGTTACGCCATTTTAAAGACAGAATTGCTAGTCTGTTTTATAATTTAAATAGTTTGTTATATATAACCTCAACTCCTCACCGAGTTGGGGTTTTATTTTATCTCTATTTTTTTACTATCCCTTACTTGACTTTTGATTAATTTCTGATTATTTTTATATTAATTAGGTCTTTTACTAATTAAGGGACTATTTATTAATAACAAACATTTAAAAACAAAGTAAAATGGAAAGACAAAAATCAGAAAACGGAACACAAATCGTAAGACAATCATCAATGAAACTATTACTCGAATGGAGTAAGACGTGTAATACTTGTCTAACACTAAAAGAATTAACGGCAATGAACGAAGTAGTAACAGAGTATGTAGAATACGGATACTCTAAATCAATCGGAGAAAGATTGGATAAAATACAACAACACTTAGACTCAAAGTAAGATGAAGAAAGAAGACAGAATTAAGTACGGTAAGAAATTAAAAAGTAGGTTAGGTTATAACGAACATATGTTAGACGCTTATGGTCCTAACAATAACAAACAAACAAACCCTCCTGTGGACCTTAGAGTAGGTTTTAACGAACGAACAGACACTATGGTAGGTGATACTACCATTCAGGTGGAGAAGATGTCTCAGAACCTCTATAATGAAATTATAAAAGACAATATGAGATTGAAAGAGGAGAATGATTACCTAAAGAGTTTAATAGACGATATAAGAAATGAGTACTAAAGAAAAGATAGACAAGTTCTTATCCAAATTTATAAGTAGAAAGTTAATGGTATTTGTAATATCAGTAATCGCTCTATTTAGTGATAAGATAACAGGAGACAATTGGATTGTATTATCAACCGCATATATTGGTATTCAAGGAATTGCTGATATAGTTCAAAGACTAAAAAACAAATATGATTAGTATGTGGAGACCTGTAGTTGGGTGGAAGAACTACGAAGTAAGTAAGAGTGGAACAGTTAGAAATACTAAGAACAAACATATTATGTCTCAACATCCAAACGGTAGTGGATA
>JACSED010000015.1_pt1 | contig 9878 bp, 12 predicted proteins | sample 8225451 | NCBI WGS metagenome assembly JACSED01 (sample SAMN15634795, study PRJNA648150) | viral metagenome | isolation source: viral RNA from sea star tissue | host: Leptasteria | place: USA: California | collected 2017 | depth Intertidal m | reverse complement strand
TAATTTAATGCTCTATCCTTCACTTTTAATCTAGTCTATAAGCACTCTATATTGTTTCACTTTAGGCTGTAAAGTAAATCGTGAAGAATATGATATAGTGCAGATGCAATTTATGCATTTGATATAGAGTTTGATTGAATAAAAGTTGTAAAGGCTTATAAGTTGTAGGGAGGCTGAGAATATTGTTTATAGTATATTTAGTTTTTAAATATCTCTTATTGCTATAAGTAATTTTTATTCTTTTAATAAATTTATGATTAATTGGTGAGCAAATTTTAAAAATGCTATAGAAAAAAATATAGGGAATCAGGAGTTTAAATGGTAATTATTTGACAAAATCCATAATCTGCTGTTTAGTGCAAAATCTATTTTATTATGTAGAAATGTAGGTTAAGAAGGAGACTTTTATACTTAGATTATACTGAATGAAGTAATTTTTCATATCAAAAGATCAATAATATCAAATATTGACAAATCTGCTAATATTGGCTTTAGAAGCCGATTCTCTATGTAAAAGTTCGATAATTTCTTAAAAAAGAGTTGCTGAATTTTGTGTTTGTAAACTTAAGGATAAATGGTAAAATTTTTACAAACTCTTCAATAGCTTTTCTTTGGTCGAACTAACCATATTGAATGGTGCTGTATAGAGCAAGTTTATAATGACAAGCCTGCAACCCTTGTATCACTGAAAACCTTGTCCTGACTAGAGAAATTTTACCCCAAAGGAGCATGAGTTTCCTGTGATGGGGATAGGAACTTTTTGTAATGAACGTAAGGGTCTGTTATTTTTTGTCCCCTTAAAATGCCTTAAAGAGTTTAATCCACTTTTCTTCTAGGTCATCTAAATTACCACCATTAAACTTCTTTTTAACTCGTTTGCTAATTTCAACTTTCCAGCTTGGGTCACCTAATTCTATTTGATTGTCCTCAGCGAATTTTTCCAACTGCGGAATAATTGGATTTTCTAGATTGAAATTATTGGCTTCTATGCCATCTTCAGGTCTAAATAATCTATCAAACCCCTCAACAATTAAATCCACAGGTATGAAATCTTCTATTTCTGAACCGTTCTTACCTGTGAAAGTATCGGTTTCTAAAACCTTGTCTTTTTCATTATTGTATAAACCTTGCTTTAGGCTGGTTTGGAACTGTTTTCCAGTCTTATCAGAATCTAACAAACTAAAAGGCAACTTACTATTCACTCCTTGTATAATTGAAACAACTGGCTTCACAGCTTTTGCTCCACCTACAGGAATAAATACCATTTCATTTTGTGGTTTAAATTTTCCTTTTGCGATAAGATGATTTTTCATCATTGTTAGGTAGAATTGGTCAGAGACACCTTCAACAATTATAATATCGCAACCTACCAGCAAACTTTGAGATGCTGTTATTCCTATCGCTGCATTAACTGGCTGAATTGCTTTTTTCTCCTTATCTGCCTTACTAAGGTCGTTCGATGCCTTGGTTAGCCCTTTTTCTGTATATACTGCTTTAACTCGATCCAAGCTATTGTGATCCACTAAAAATGGTAGATGTGTGGTATATATAAGCTGGTTCTTTTCAGAAAGTTGATGAAAGAACTTAATCAAATCTTTTTGAGCATTGGGGTGTAAACTTAACCCTGGTTCATCAAGTAGAAGTATGCAATCCCTATGAGCATCTTCACTCTCAGCAAGAAAAACTAAGAAGAAACTAAAAAACCACTGAAGACCTTTGCTACGAGACTCAAGTTCAATAGGAGATGGGCGGTCTCTATCGCTTACTAAAATCCTGAAATACCTCCATCCGCATTAAAATGAAAGATGTAATCACCCTGTGTCCACCAGTCTTTAAATTGAGTAGATAAGCGTGAGGCTGCAGAGGTAACTTTTGCATACCTTTCTTGCTTGTTACGAGATTCTACCTTTATTTGATTGTCCGTTTTTTGTGCAGGATCGTTGTTAGGTTTGTTTTCTTGCCCTAATTTCAGTATTTCTTTAGGATTTAGGTCTAAATGACCAAAGAGTATTTTTAGAGTTCTAGCCTTCATTCTATCCTTGCTGGGCAGTGTATTTATACAAGTAAGGTCCTCTTGAACTCTTGGTAGATAAATATCAGTATCTAAATTTCCATATTCAGAATAGTAAACAAATTTAGGTATTTTATCGCATATTTTATCAAATAATTTGTTACCTATATTTTCTTGAATGTTCTCGCTTAATTCTTCACACTTTTCATTAGAAAGGTGAAGATAGAACACCTCGTTATAGTCCTTCTTTATTAAAAGATGCTGAGTGAATTCAATTTTCTCAACAGGTGCTTTTTCATCTTTTTTTACTTCAGAACCAGCCTCTTTCTCAGCATTATCATTTTCGGTAGTAGGGTTTAAATATTCTTTGTAATTTTTATTAATATCATTTAGCTCCTCGCCATCAAGTTCAAATAGAACTTCAATAAATGGCTCATGCTTTCTTGCACCGTCATCTGCATCAATTTTTGAATATTCATCTCTGGGATAGTCAAGAAACAAATCAATTTTAGTTTCTTTATCAGCTGGATTAAACTTCCAAAGAGGTAGGAGTAGGTTTGTTTTACCAGATTCATTTTCTCCAACAAAGCATGTCCACTGGTCTGTTTCTATCCAGTCAGTTCCTTTCACAGAACGAAATTTGTTAACTTTATATTTGATTAGCTACATTGCTCTCTCCAAAATGTCAGTAGAATAAAAAATAGTTTATCTATGACTTGAACTATTTATAATTTTCCTCTATTTTCGCAATATAGAACAATTTTTACAAAGGTTCAATAAATAATGGAAAATGCTGATATCTTTACCATCAAAGAGCTTTCTGACTATTTGAAGCTAGCTGAAAAGACGGCGTACCGATTGACTTCTGATGGCAAAAACCTGGATTTAAGGTAGGTGGTTCATGGAGGTTTCGTAAAAGTGAGATTGACCGCTGGATAAAAGAGCAGGAGAGCAAGAGTGCCTAAAGTAAAATTTATAGATTTATTTGCTGGTTTGGGTGGAACAAGAGTAGGTCTTGAGCAGGCACTTATCGAAAGTGGAGCAACACCTGAGTGTGTTTTTACCTCTGAAATAAAGAAACATGCTATTGATGTATATAGAAATCATTTTAATGATAACCATACCATTTCAGGCGATATAGCAGATATACCAAGTGATAAAATACCTGATTTTGATATAATGCTGGCGGGCTTTCCTTGCCAGCCATTCAGTAGTGCAGGCAACAGAAAAGGATTCTTGGACACAAGGGGAACATTATTCTTCCAGATAGAACGTATCTTAAAAGACAAATCACCAAGTGCTTTTTTGCTAGAAAACGTAGAGGGGTTGGTGGAGCACGATCATGAGAATGTTGGAGATAAAATTGGCAGAACACTACAAACCATACTAAATAAGTTAGAAAATTTGGGATATAAGGTCACTTGGTCTGTGCTGAATGCAGCTGACTTTGGAATTCCACAGAATAGAAAGCGTGTATATATCGTAGGTCATAAAAATCAGAAAATTTCATTATCAGGTTTTGACAAAACAAAATGTGTTCTTGGTGATGTTTTAGAATCAGGACTTCCTCCTTTAGAAACTGAGTTTACCAATATACTGCTTTCACATTACTTACCTAAGGAGTTACATGGTAAAGCTATTAAAGATAAACGAGGTGGTAAAAATAATATTCATAGTTGGGATCTAGAAATAAAGGGAAAAACATCTGAGTCACAAAGAGAATTGTTATCTACCTTACTAAAAGAACGAAGAAAAAAACATTGGGCGATTAGCAAAGGTATGACTTGGATGGACGGCATGCCTCTTACTGTTGATGAAATTAGAACTTTTTATAAAACAGATAATCTATTCGAAAGCAATAACCTTAAAGATATGCTGGATGATTTGGCGACAAAGGGTTATGTTACTTTTGAACACCCAAAGGATCTTGTGGAAGAGGTTGACGAAAATGGAAAGGTTCATAAAATTAGAAAGCCTGCAACTCATATACCGAAGGGGTATAATATTGTGGTTGGAAAATTAAGCTTTGAAATTACAAAAATTCTTGACCCACAAGACGTCACTCCAACATTGGTTGCAACTGATGTTACGAGATTAGCTGTAACGGATGGTAAAAATTTGAGAAGATTGTCTATACGGGAAGGGTTGCGGCTATTTGGTTATCCTGATTGCTATATTTTAGATGGGGTTTCCTATCAGGAATCTTTTGACCTATTAGGGAACACAGTAGTTGTTCCTGTTATCAAAGAAATTGCGAAACGCATTACAGCAGATCTTTGCCAGTATGGAGCTTATAGTTACGAACAGCCTCGTCAAGCCATTCCACAGATTGCGTAGAAGTTTTATCATATTGTAAGAGAGTATTATTTAGTGCATTAATAAATTTTTCTCTACTATTAAATGGTTTGTATTTAGCGCCTTTAGAGTACCATGTCGCTGGTCTTATATTGTATATCATTCCTTGTTTCTTTTGATTTCTAATAGGGTAATCATTCATGGGGCAAGTTATTTCCCATATCTTTTTTAGCCACATGTCTTTAATTCTTAATTTACTATCTTCAAGAGTGTAGCCAAAAATTAAATAATCTGCATCAACCCTATAAGCTTTTGTTTTTAATGATCGACAATATGCCTCAAAATTTGCTACATCAAAATTTGGATTTGCATCATAATCAAATGATTTAAATTCTAAAAGCCCATTTATATCATTATCTTTTTTTAAGAAAAAGTCTGGAAATTCTTGTGAATTGCTAGGCTCACGATAATAAATATTATTACTTTCAAGCCATTTTCCAAGCCATGACTGCATGATATATAGCCGACAGGGCTTTTATCATTTATTGCAACCTGAATACCCAAATAATCAAGATACATACTTCCATAACTAGAAGTAATATCTTCTTGTTTTAGAAGGTCAAAAATTTCTTGTGCTGTTTTGTATTCTGTAGTCATATTTTTACCTATTGCAAGCGATCGCCGACAGGTAAAATCGTTTTATTTAACTAATTAAAGGTTTTAAGCGTATCGCATTGTATTATAAGTTACAAGAATATTTCTTATAAACTTACTAGGTATTGTTTAAAATAATCGCTGACATGTGTTGTCTTAGATGTTATTTGTTACATATGAGGTAACTAAATCCTATTATAAATAACTACGAGCCTCAGCCTCTCTTCTCCTAACCGGTCCCCTCAATCTCCTACCACCAGCCCATACCCAGTGCATGAGTTGCTCTGGCACATCTTCATGTTCTTCACGGTTAACTTTACGACAGAGAGTGGAGCGTTGAAGCGCTCCTGATCTGAGATTGAAGGTAAATGAGGTAAAAGCATCAAATTGACCGTCAGTTAGTGGCACACGGGTTAGTCGCAATACTGCCTGTTCTGCAAACAGCACATCTTTAATAAGCAAGGCTTCTCCAGCTTCAGGGCTGATACCATTTTTAAACATTTCATCTTCCCCCTTGCGCAGAAGATGACCATAGCCGATGGTTGGAAACCCAGCAGAATCAAGGTATATTTTTGGCTCAAACCCTTCAAATGCCTTGATTAGATTGATGCCGTTTTGTGTTATATGACACATATTATCCTCCTGAAAGATTAATTTGATAGTGACCATTTTTATTAGTGCCGATAAAATGGATAGCTCTATGGTTGATCAATTCTGCTATATCTCGCCAAGATGTGGCGATGCCAACGCTCCATTTTTCGACAATATCTTCAGCTTTTAATTTACGACCTTTTTGTAGCTCACTAAAAAACCATAACTGTCTTTGATTTAATTTGATAGAAATCTTAGAATTAATGGTCGCATTTATAGTATCATATTTGATAGTATAAATTGGTTCTTCTGTATTTTTTCTGCCCGATGCTTCGTGCATTTTCTCTGGTATATTTTTGGCTAAACAAAGCTCCCAAACATCATTTCGACCGATCATCTCAAGCACCTCTTTTAGCACCTGAGGATACACTCCTTTTAGTTTCAATCAATGCACTGATTTTGGTGGTTTTTCAGCTCTATACCATTTGTAAATTATGTTGGGGCTAACATCTATATTCTGATCGATTCTTTTAATAACAGCACTATCATTTTTGTGTTCCTGACGAAGTGCTTTAGCAACTATATTGGCTACTTTTTGGTCGTTGATTTGTGCCAGTAAAACTTGGCTAAAATGTAGTGAAGACATAAATATTTCTCTTTGTTAAGGTTAAAAGAGAAACATTTATGACCTTGTTAGTAAGAGGGCTAAAAAATTATTGAATAATCTAAAAAATGAGAAAATAATTTGTTTGAAAAAAATACAAATACAAAGCAAAAACCAAACTCGCAGAAGGCTACGATGTATGTTCATATGTCTACAGATCATCAGAAATATTCTACTGAGAATCAGGCTGCTACAATCAATGAATATGCCACAAGAAAAAATCTAGAAATTATTGCAACTTATGCTGATGAAGGAAAAAGCGGATTAAAAATTGATGGCCGTGATTCATTAAAACGGCTGATTGATGATGTACAGAACCAGCGCGTAGAGTTTGGGATTATTCTGGTTTTAGATATTACTCGTTGGGGAAGATTTCAGGATGGTGATGAAAGTGCATTGTATGAATACACTTGTCGCCGTGCAGGTATAAATGTTGAGTATATTGCAGAGCAGTTTGAAAATGATGGAAGCACATATTCCAATATTGTTAAGAGCATAAAACGATCTATGGCTGATGAATATAGCCGTGAGTTATCAAAGAAAGTTTTTGCAGGTCAATGTAGGTTAATTGAAAAAGGCTATCGGCAAGGTGGAGTAGCAGGTTTTGGTTTGCGCAGAATGCTCATTGATGAACATGGACAGCCAAAAGGAGAATTAACACAGGGCGAGCATAAAAGCTTACAGACCGATAGGGTAATTCTTGTTCCTAGGCCAGAAGAAGAAATTACGATAGTGCGATGGATATATAAGTCCTTCATCAAAGATGATATGAAAGAAAGTGAAATTGCGAATACACTTAACCAGCGAAAAATAAGAACAGACCTTGAGCGCGAGTGGACTCGTGGAACTGTACACTAGGTGCTTACGAATGAAAAATATATCGGTAACAATGTTTTTAACCGTACATCAAATAAACTAAAAACTCGTTCTGTAAAAAATGACCCAGATATGTGGGTGCGTGCCGATGGTGTGTTTGAAGCCATTATTGATGTTAGCAATTTTTATACTGTACAGAGCATCATTCGTGAATGTGGCAGACAATTTTCTGATCAGGAAATGTTGGATAAGTTAAAGAACTTACACCAAAGCCAAGGCTGGCTTTCTGGTATAGTAATTAATGAGCAAGAAGATATGCCTTCTAGTAGTGCATACCAGCAGAGATTTGGCAGTTTAATTCGAGCCTATGAATTGGTTAGCTATACGCCAGATCGGGATTATCGCTATATTGAGATTAACCGTTATTTGCGCACATTCTATGCTGAGATTGTAGAAGATACTATTCGTAAGATTCAAGAACTTGGAACATCTGTACATCGTGAGGTCGGGTCAGACCTCATCTATATTAATGATGACTTTAAAATATCAGTTGTGATCTGTCACTGTTTTCAAACTAAGGCTGGAGCATCCCGTTGGAAAATCCGCCTTGATAGTGGTTTAGAGCCAGATATAACCATTGCCATTCGTATTGATGCTAATAATCAGCAGGCATTAGAATATTATTTACTGCCAGCAATTGACCTACAGGATTCCAAAATCAGACTATTAGAAAATAATGGCTTGGCACTTGATGCTTATCGTTTTGATGATTTAGATCTGTTTTTCTCATTAACAGAACGCACAGAAATTAAGAGGGCTGTATGAAGAATCAAACTATTGAAATGATTGAAATAGATAAAATCAATATCTTGAATCCTAGGGTGAGTAATCAGCGAATATTCAAGAATATAGCCGAAAATATTACAAAAGTAGGCTTAAAAAGACCTATTACGGTTAGGGCACTAGATGCTGAAGTTAAGGGCAAAAAATATGATTTAGTCTGCGGTCAAGGATGTATTGAAGCATTCCAGTTCCATGGTCAAACTCAAATCCCTGCAATCATTATTGACGCATCAGAAGAAGATGCATTGATTATGAGTTTGGTTGAAAATTTAGCATGTAAACAGCATTGTTCTATTGATTTATTCCGTGGTATAGAAGCTTTGCAGCAAAAGGGATATACCGCAAAAGAAGTTGCTAAGAAAACAGGGCTATCAGAAAGTTATACCAAGGCCATACTGGATTTATTCGAACGAGGTGAAGAGCGTTTGTTAGCTGCTATAGAATCTGGAAATATGCCTGTAACTGTTGCTATCTCCATTGTTAATTCTCCTGACAATGAGCAGTTAGCCCTGCAAGAAGCCTATGAAAATAATGAGTTTAAAGGCAGAAAGCTACACATGGCCAAACGCCTATTAGAAAGTCGCAAGCAATATGGGAAGAATATTCGTAAATACCATATTGCTTGCGATAAGGGTGGAACGAATGCCGAGGTTATTTCGGCACAAGATGTGATAAATGTCTATCAAAAAGAGATTGATCGTAAGCAGCTAATTACACGGAAGGCACATTTTGTAAAGAATCACTTGGTATTTATAACTGAAGCTCTCCGCGATTTGTGCGATGATGATAATTTTATAAATTTACTAAAAGCTGAAAGGCTTAAAACAATGCCTAAACCAATATCAATGATTCTGGAGGGCAAAAATGAGTAAGAAAAATCATCCAAAGGCAAAAATAACCCCAATATCATTAGGCTTTAGCGAGGATATGGTTGAACTGTCTGTCAATAAAATAATGCCCACTAAGGTTGTTGATAGTAAGATCAGAAGTAGTTCACAATATAAGCAAGTTGTTTCATCAATCAAAGAAATAGGAGTTATTGAGCCACCTGTTGTTGTCGCTAATAATCATTCAAAACAAAGCTTTATATTATTTGATGGTCACATGCGTATAGCAGGCCTGAAGGAGCTTGTAATTAAAGAAACAACATGCTTAATATCTTCAGATGATGAATCTTTTACCTACAACAAACATATCAACCGTATAGCAACAATTCAGGAGCATTGCATGATTAAGCGAGCTATTGAGCGTGGCGTTTCGGAAGACAAAATTGCACGAACGCTTAATATGGATGTAAAATCTATTTTGAATAAGTGCAGTTTGCTTGATGGAATTTGCCCTGAAGTAGTTGACATGCTGAATGACAACAACACCACAACCCCCACAAACACTGGGGATTTGAGGCTATCCGACTTTGAGCATAGGAAGGTTGTATTCAGGTTAATGGTGGAGAAGACGGGATTCGAACCCGTGATACGGTATTACCCATATACCTTCTTAGCAGGAAGGCGCCTTCAGCCACTCGGCCACTTCTCCATTCATATATATAATGATAATATTACTGTTCTCTTTTGCAAGGGTAAAAGTATGTTTCATATATTGAATTGTGTTTTTATAATTTAAATATTACCTATATATAATTGTATTGTATTTCTGTAATTAAAAGTTGCTGACGTTTTTGTTAAATTGATTTACTGCTTCTTGGAGAAAATTGTCATATAGCTCTTCTTGTAAGTTTGTATCTATGTATTTCATATTGTTTATTTTTTCTATTCTGTCACTTCTCTTACCTCTAAATCTGTTCTTTTTAGATTCTACTCTAAGTAATTGTATTAAGTGTTTCAATGCATCTTTGAATGCAGTAGTTACTAGAATATTATCACTAGAAGACTTAATAGTTTTGTTTGAATAGATAGTAGAGTTTGATAAAATTTCTATCTGAAAATTAACCCCATCTTTTAGTATTTTCAGTCTCACTAATCCATCTTTGGTTAGATATGAGCC
>JACSED010000014.1_pt1 | contig 10426 bp, 7 predicted proteins | sample 8225451 | NCBI WGS metagenome assembly JACSED01 (sample SAMN15634795, study PRJNA648150) | viral metagenome | isolation source: viral RNA from sea star tissue | host: Leptasteria | place: USA: California | collected 2017 | depth Intertidal m | reverse complement strand
GTGTTGGGTGTGTTTGGCGGATTTGGAGAAACTGGCGAAACAACCGCAGGATAACATTGAAGAAATAATGGCTATATTATACCGTCCTATTGTAAAAGATAGATTTAAAGGTTTAAAATGGGCATTTAAAAACACATATAAAGTAGGCTTAGGTGAAGCAGAAAACTTGTTTAAATACTATGAAGTAGAAGATTACGATAGTAGTACCAGAGCAGAACAAGCAGATAAACTAAGTGTATTACCAGCATCAATGTGCTTAGGCGCATTGGGTTTTTTTTTAGTAGTAGGAACCTCATTCTCTCTCGGTTCGAGTCTCTCTTCCCTACCCGCCAAAGAAGCGATGATGAAAGTGAAGGAGATGAACCAACAGATGGCTTCCATGAACATTGGGGATGGGCTTCGACAATTTTTGAGCTCGCAGACTCATCCATCTTATCAGTCACAGGGGACGCTAGTATCCCACAATTAAACTTTATATTTGTACTTAATTGGTTAGCATATCATCAAGATAAAAATAACAGAGAAGAACAAAAACGTAAACAACAGGAACGACAATATAGAATAAAATAATGAATACAGTAGTTCACACATACAAAGATATAGTAGGGTACTTCGAGGAAGCATGTGATAAGCATTTAGGCATATCATCATTTGCTGAAGGTGCTATCGACTATTTAGACGCTAATTCCCAGAATATTAAATATCCATTTGTATTTCTTCGACCATTAGTTTCACCAGGTATCACATCAAACACAAGATCATTAATTTGGGAAATGTATACACTAGATGTACCTAAATTAAGTGATGAATCTCCAATTGATGTAAAATCAAGAACAGAAATACTACAATATGATGTAATGTCTTATATCAATTATGGTCCTGTAAACGATGCAAATTGGATGACTGCTACAATGGCAAATCTAACTCCTGTAAACGAGGCATTCAACGATAGAGTATATGGTTGGGTTTCACAAGTTACACTTAGTGAGGCAGGTATATTTAATTACTGTTTTTATCCTGAGCTATAATGAGCGAAGAAATCACATATCCTAATTTATCACTTGAGATGAGTGACATCGGTACTCTGGTAGTAGAGGAGATGGTTGATAGGCTATTTGATAATAATTCAGTTGTTACAGGTAATTTAGCACGTTCTATAAAACCAAGTCCTACACAAGTACAGGATGATATAATTACACAACCTATCTCTTTACCATTATATGGTATTTACGTAGATGAAGGTAGTGAACGTAAGAAAGGTGGTATGCCACCTGTTAGAGCAATCATTGATTGGATCAAACAAAAAAGAATAAGTGTACCTGCTGCTATGACACCAACACAATTTGCTTGGGCAGTAGCTAAAAACATAGAAAAGAAAGGACAACGGTTTAAAAAACCAAAACCATTCATTCAAGTATCATTAGATGCAGTTGTAGAAAGAAACCTTACTAACATAGGTGAGGCAACAGCATTAGATATAGATGAACACATTGAAGATAATTACGCAGAAATAGGATAATATGGCAATCTCGATTAATCAACAACCTACTAGCCCTAACATGGGAAATAGCAATTTAATATTTGCTGTAGGTTCAACAGAATTTGACGAACCACAATTTCAGTTTATATTAGACATTTATGAAAGTGGTTCAGCAACATTAGTACAACGAATCAAACAACAACCTAATCCTTCAGGTGGTGGTTTCTTTGATATAGGAAATATTATTCCTACACTATTAGAAAGTGATAATGTTTGGACAGCATCCCCATTTGCTACTTCAAGTGAAAGCAATAAGGATTTTATAATCAAGTTTGGTGAGGAATATGGTACAAGTACTTCTTCATCTGTTACAGTATATGATGGTTTAGGAGGAGCAGGAGAACCAAATAAAACAGGTAGTGCATTTTACACTATTACAGATGGTTTAACAAATGATGAAAACGAGGCAGATTGGAATTTTGCTTCTTCATCATACTATACTCCACAAACAGCCTCTAGTGATGAAGCATTTACAGAACAAGTAGCATTATCAAGTTTCCCTTTAACACAAAGTGTTCAAGAAGGTGAATACCAAACTATTTCCGTTTATAATGGTAATGTTGATGATGGAGAGATATTAGCACAAGATATTTTCTATTACCAAGTTTCATTCTATAATAGTGCTGGTTCACAAATACAAAATAATGATTTCATCAATAAGATTTCTAATGGTGGAGGTCCTAGAACAAATGATGGTGATGAGTGGACTGATGTTTACACAGAACAAACTAATAAAACTAGATTACTACACGTAGGAGTAGGACCACAAAACTTAGAAGATGCAGGTATCTCTATTCCAGCTACTTGGGCTTATTACGATGTTGCTTTAAGAGCACAAAGTGATGATTTACAGGAAGATGGTGATACACAATGGATAGCATTTAGATTTGAGAAAGATACTGCTAACTGTGGATATCCAGGAAAACGATTTGCTTGGAAAAACGAATTCGGTGTATGGGATTATTTCACATTCAAATTAGCAGAATCAACTAATGATCGAATTGAGAGAAATTCATTCGATAAATCATTTGTAGATTACTCTTCAACTACAGCAGTAATGCCTTACGATCAACAGAGAAGAGGTAGAACACAATATTACAACAAAGTTAATAAACAACATACAGTAGAGAGTGACTATTTAACGCAGGAATACGCGGATAGTTTACGCGAACTATTCTATAGCACTAATGTATATGTTCAAGAAGGAACAACGTTTGAACCCGTGGTAATTACAAACGCAAATATTACGGAAAAAACAAATCCTAGAACACAGAAACTGTTTAGATACACAGCAAATTACGAATACGCAAACGAAGTAAGACCTAGAAGATAATGACAATACTAAGGTGTATAAATGATAAAGGGGAGAAGTACGATTTAGATATACTAGAGGATGTACCGTTTAGACTTGATATCTCAGCAATTGAATCAGGTGATATTGGTAAAGTCTTTGGTGTATCGTCTCAAAAACTAACTTTACCTCCTACAAATAATAATAATGAGTTTTTTGGTAATCTATACGATATAGGTGCTACACCAAGTACTTCATTTATTAAAACAGTACCATGTCAAGTATTACAAGATGGAGCAGAGGTATTTAATGGTAAGCTTTATTTAGATAATGTTGTTACTGATAATAGAGGTAATGACTTATACAATGTAGTAGTTGTAAACGAGACAGTTGATTTCGGTAAAGCAATTCAGGATGTAACATTTGCCGATTTAGATTTTTCATCACTCGATCACGATTACACGTATGGTAATATTACAGGTAGTTGGGATCAAACATTGTTAGATGGAGCAGTATTTTATCCATTAATTAACTATGGATTTGATGTTGATAATCAAAACGATACACAAGTAAAAGGTGGTGGTCAACCAAGAACATTTAGTAATGCTAATACACCTATTAGAGTAGATGATTTTAAACCTGCAATTAGGCTACGTGATTGTTTAGATGTGATATTTGATAGTGTAGGCTACGAATATACTTCATCATTCTTTAGTTCAGGTAGTTATACAGATGACATTTATGTGTTGGCGACAGCAGATGATAGAAAAGGTATTACAACAGAATCACCAGTATCACAATCGTTCTTAGCATCAGCTAATGCAAATCAGGATTATACATCCACACAAGCGATTGCTAAAGTATTTTTCCCAACTGTATTTAATAATAATGCAAATAGCTACGATGGTACTACTTCTACATTTACAGCAGATGTACAAGGTAATTATCAATTTAAGGTTCAATTTAAATACGAGATTCTAAACTATAATCTTGTTGAGGATGCAAGGTCAACTACTATAAAGATTTATAAGAACGGAGCTGTATTAGATACATTTATTTTCGATTTAACAGGTTCGGTTAGTGGTTTATTGAATGTAGTAACGTCAAATTATGCTTTGGATGCTACTGATGAGATTGAGATATACGTAGTCTATACTGAGAACGCATCGGGAATGCAAACTTTAAGATTATTATCAGGTGCTTCTACAAGATTAGAATTAGTACAAGGTCCTACTACTGTAGTTGGTGGTAATGTTGATTTAGCTCCAATTTATAGGGATATTGTAGTAACTGAGTTTATGCAAGGTTTGATTGAAAAATTTAACCTAGTAATTGAACCAGTTAAAAACCAAAGGAATGTACTACGAATAGAGACATTTAATGATTGGGTAGATGCTGGTGCAACGGTAGATTGGAGTAGTAAAGTTGATTATAATCAGAAATGGGAAATAGCTCATCCATTACAAGACCAACCTAAAGACATTAAATTCACTGACGAGGAAGATAATATAGCATTAATTCAGTACCATAAAAGAACACAAGGTAAATTATATGGTGAATTTGATTATGTCTCAGAAAGTGATTTAGCAGAAGGAGAAAAAACAATTGGTAGTTATTTTGCACCTACACCTCTAAAAGGTATAGATGGAGCACCAATGTCTGTAATGCCTGCATTATGTGAAAAAGATGATTCAACACAACCATATAAAAGAACACAATTCAAACCAAGATTATTATTCCATAATGGTAGATTTGATGCTAACGGTATTGTAGGTAGAAGGGCTGATAATAGAGTAAGTCTAGGTAGGTACTACTTTGAAGATGAAAATAATGTTGTACATACAGAAACAGATTATGGTTTAGCTTCACACTTACAAGCAACACCTGCTGATTTCGATACTACAATTGATTTACATTTTGGTAATGTTTATGCTCCAGGCCATTACAACTATCACCAAAATCAATTTAATGGTAGAACTAAGAGAACAGCATTTGATGAGTACTGGGCTTTCTACATTAATGAGTTATATGATGTAGATAGTAGAAAAGTAACATTAAATATATTCTTATCACCTACAGAAATTCCTGATATTCAGTTAAATGATAAAATCTTCATTGATGGTCACTACTACAGAATTAATAGAATAAATGGTGCAAATATTACTCGTGAAGATAGTATTGAAGTAGAATTAATTAAAACATTACCTCGTAAACTAAAATATCCTAGAAGAAGAATTTCAATAGATGATACAGCAGTAGACATTACTATTGATGATCAAGGGTTTGGTGCTGATGGTTTTGTTACTTATAATGATTTTGAAACAGGAGCTTCATATACAGGTTCAGCATTACCAATAGCTGCTACACGTGATGGATTTACTACATTTGGTTCAGGTCCAAGTATTACTACAGTATGGGATACTCTAAAACCAACAGAAGCTAGATTTACCTCTCAAACAAACATTGGTTTAAATAACGTAGATATTTCAGCCGAAACTATTGATACAAGAGGTGATAATAATATTGTTCAAAACAATGTACAAACTGCTCGTGTAGAAGGTAGTGATAATTTAATTCAAAATAATGCTACATTTGTATCAGTTACAGGTACAGAAAATACAATTGAACAAGGTGTAAGTAATAGTGCTATACAGCAATCAACTACGTCATCTATCAGCGAAAATACCACGTTATCAGCCATTATCGGTGGTGAAAACACCCGAATTAGTGGCTCAGATAAGTCCGTCGCTATAGGCCAGGATTTAACAATAGATGGAGGTAACAGTAATATTGCAATTGGTAACTTTGATACAAACGAAAAGACAGTAAAAGACCTAATCAATACAGTTACTATCAATCCTAATAGAGATTTAGAGTCTTGGGAGAACTTAGGTGGTGATGATTTTAATGGTAGAGCATATTTAGGTAGTTATAATCAAATAGGTGCCTTATATAGAGAAACAAGACAAATAACTGTGGGTCCTGGTGATACATTGTATTTGACAGGTAGTGATTATGCACATGATTACTTCCATCTTATGTCTTGGTCAGGAGGTAATGGTACAGCAGTAGTTTATCTACCAGAGTCAGATCCAAATAACTTAGGAACAAACAGAGATTCAAATGGTTATAAACGTGAACTTAGGTTCTTTACAGATAACACTGTAAATGCAAATGATAAAATCCAAATAACAGCAATAGGAACTGATACTCTAGATGGTGCTGTTGGAGGTAATTATGAATTAAAGAAACCATTTGATGGGATAACATTATTTGCCCCAATCAGCGGTAGTTGGTTTAACATTCAAACAAAAGCGTAATATGGCAACAGTAACAGTAAACGTACAAGCAAATACTTCAGATGCTACTAATGATGTAAATCAGTTAGATAATGCATTAGAAGGAGCGGATAAAGCAGCAGAAGGACTTAATAATTCCCTCGAGAAACAAGAAGCAAGAATTAAGACCTTAGGTGGTGCTATTAATATTGTAGGTGGTTCTGTAGAGGTATTAGCTGGTAGTTTAGCCTTATCAGGTGCATTATCAGAAGAACAAGCAGAAAAATTCGAATCAGCAGCTATCGGTGCCATTGCATTAGCAGATGGTACAAAACGAGTATTTGAAGGTGTTAAAGAATTAAATGAAGGTCTATCAGGATTAGGTGGTATAACAGGTGTAGTTACTAAAGCATTTGCTAGACTAAGAGCAGCAGCATTAGCAAATCCATATGTTGCCTTAGCAGCTGGTTTAGCATTAGTAGGAGTAGCAGTAGCTAAATTTATCAAGGATACAAAGGATGAAGAAAATGAATCCGCCAAGTTAAATAGAACATTAGATGAACAAATTGAAATTGATAGACAAGGAGCATTAGAAGGTGAAGCCAGAGCTATAGAAGAAATAAATCAGTTAGAGGCAGCATTATTAGGTAATAGAAAGATTGATAGAGAGGAAACAGAGAAACAACTTGAGTTAGCTAAAAGACGAAGAGATGGTGCTCGTGAATTCCTTAATTTATTATTTGATACAGAAGTAGCATATGAAGATCTTGCTGAAAAAGCTAAAAATGCACCTGGTGGTTCTGAATCTAAGGCATTAACATTCTATGTTAAACCTAAAATTGTTACTCCTGCAGGTGATCAAGAAGTAGATACAATAGCAGAATACTTTGAAGCACAAACAGCAATAGACCCTCCTGTATTACGTCCTATTATCAAACCAGATTATCAAGAAGCAGATTTAGGAGAAACAACATTACTAGAACGTGCTGAAGTATTAGGTGGTAAAATTGGTGAAGCAATTAGTTCCCCAGCTGCACAAGCAATCGGTTCACAATTAGATGCAGCAGCACAATTTACAGCAGCATTAGTAGAAGTAGTTGATGATGGTACAAAAGAAGGATTTGAAGCATCTAAAAAATACAAAATTGCAGAGGTAATTACTTCCGCAACACAAGCATCTTTCCAAGCATTTGCTGCAGCACAACAATTTGGCCCTATTTTAGGTCCTATTTTAGGTGCAGCTCAAGTAGCAGCTATTGCTGCAGCTTCATCTCGTGCAATTGCAGATATTAAAAGTGGTTCATTTGATGGTAGTACACCTGGTGCAGGAGGAGTATCAGCACCTGCAACTATATTTACTGCAGGAACTCAAACAATAGGTGGTGCAACTGGTACTGTAGCACCTTCAGGACAAATGTCACAACCTGTGAGAGCATATGTATTATCGAGTGATGTGGCAAATGGATTAGAAGCAGATACGCTATTACAACAAAGAAGACAATTCCCATAATATGAAAATAGTTAAATTAGATATTGACGAGAATAGTATCTTAGCAGGTATTGATGCAGTAGCATTAGTAGAACAACCAGCTATAGAAGAGGATTTCATGTATTTTAATAAGCAAGAATTTGCTGAAACGTATAATGATTATCCTAAAGCAGCAGTTGAGGCAGCTAAACAAGGTATTAAACGTAATAAGGAAAACAATAATAAATGTGCTACCCAGGTTGGTAAAGTAAGAGCACAACAATTAGCAAACGGAGAAAATCTATCATTAGATACAATCCGTAGAATGCGTTCATTCCTTATTAGACAAAAAGATAACTACGAATTACAACGTGATAGAAAAAACTATGATGCTTGTGGCTATATCTCTTATCTCCTATGGGGTGGCGAGGCAGCTTTACCATGGGCAGAGAAAAAACTAAGACAAGCAGGTGAAGAATTTGATCTAGATGATGCATGTACTGCAGGATATAAAGCATTAGGTACAAAAATCAAAAATGGTAGAACAGTACCTAACTGTATTCCAATTGAGAATTTCGAAAGTGCATTAATAGAAGAAGTAATCAAATCAGAATTTAATATTGTAGATAGAATAGATGGTATTCCTGTTTACTCTATGAAGGAAGAAGCAATAGCAAAAGCTAAAGAATTAGGTTGTGAAGGATTTCATGAACACACTTTAGCATCAGGTGAGGTAGTATACATGCCTTGTTCTAAACATACAGAAGCTACTGACAAAATAATGTCAGAAACCTTTGATGATATGAAAGATAACGAACAAGATGCAATTATCAACGCTTTAGAATCCGTGGGGATAAGCGATGACGATATGTTAGGCGCGGGTTATATTGAAGTTGATAAGGACTCGTTTTATAGACAGGCATTTGCGCAGATTATCACATCACCTAATAAACCATCTCAAGCAGACTTTGGTAACCTAGCTGTAAGATACAGATACACAGGACCTAAGGATGATAGAAACAGAAAATTCTGTGCTCGTTTAGTAAAACTAAATAAAGTATTTAGAAGAGAAGATATTAACCAATTATCAGTAACAGGAGAAAATGTTGAATTCGGAATCTACGACATCTTTAGATATAAAGGTAGTTACAACTGCAGGCATTACTGGAAAGAATTATTCTATAAAAAAGAAAATACTATTACAAATGATTCGAGAGCAACTGCCATATCTAACAGAATCTTAGATGGTACAACTACGAATAATGCTGTAATACAGAAATCAGGTAAATCAGATGCTGATCCAGGTTTAGCAAAAACATCATTTGCAGCGCTGGATGAAAAACAAATGTTAGTAGGTCCATTAATGGTTCCTAACAAACTTATTCCCAGAGTAGATGAAAATGGGGATGGTTATTATGTTTACTTTACTGAGGAAACTATCAAGAAACTATCCTACAAAATGATGAAGGATAAACTGATTGATTCTGTAAACATTGAACACGACAATACTGATAGAGTAGATGATGCTTACTTAGTAGAATCTTGGCTTATTGAGGATGACAAAACTGACAAATCTAAGAAATATGGATTTGATCTACCTAATGGCACCTGGATGGGAATGTATAAAATAGATAATAAGAAGATCTGGGATGACTATGTGAAAACTGGTTTAGTAAAAGGATTTAGCATTGAAGGTTTCTTTGAACAATATACTATGTCTAAAACTAAATGTAGAAAGAATGGTGGATGTGCATGTGGTATGTCTCAACACCCAGCTGGATTATGTGATGGATCTCATTTAAACAAGTAACCTTATGCCACTCCCAACTCCCAAACCATTCGAAAAACTAGACAAATATCTCGATAGATGTATTCCAGTAGAAATTGAAGCAGGTAAATCACAATCACAAGCAGCAGCTATCTGCTCAACCAACTTCCTTTCCTCTAAGTAACTTACATTCAGAAGGTATCAACTCTCCCTTAGGGGGGCACGTTTAAATTATATATCACGTAGGAGAAATTCCTTGATATTTATATACGCAGTACCATAGGGTGCTGTTCAATTTATTAACCCAATCATATAATTATGACTTCAAATGAATTAAGAGACTTAGTAAAGTCACATTTCAACTTAGTTGAAGCTGAGGTAACCGCACCCGAAAACACTGTAGAAGAAACATTTGCAACTGAAGAGGTAGTAGCCGAAGAAGAAACTAAAGTAGAAATGTCTGCTGAGTCTACTGAAGAAGTAATTGCTGAAGAATTTGACGCTCGTACTGATGCTGAGGAGGAAGGCTATTTAGATGGTATTAAGGATGAAAAAGCCGATATCAAAGCTGACCTTGCAGAGGAAGAAGAAGTAGTAGAAGAGGAAATGATGGATGTAGAATCTATTGTTGAAGCAATCGTTTCAGAAGTAAAAGAAGAAATGGGGAAAATGAAGGAGAAGATGGCTGAATTGGAAGAAAAAATAACAGTAGTAGTAGATGCTCCAGCAGCAGAAGCAACTATGATGTCTTCTAAACCAGCTCCTAAAGCTAAATTTTCAACATTCAATGTAGAGTCAGCGAAAAACGCAGACAGAATTAAAGCCGCAATGGCACAACTTAAAACTAAAAACAAATAATCATGGCATTAGACGTAAGCGCACTTAGTGACTTCAACAATGAAGTAGCAGGTGAATTAATCGCGAAGATGGTTTACGGTGGCTCTACAATGGAGTACATCACCATCAAAGAAGGTGTTAAATTTGAAGAGCCTATCAACCTTATGGAAGTTGACTTAGTACTACAAAACGGTACTTGTGTTTCTACTCCTTCAGGCTCACTAAATCCCAAACACACCCAACA
>JACSED010000013.1_pt1 | contig 10627 bp, 1 predicted proteins | sample 8225451 | NCBI WGS metagenome assembly JACSED01 (sample SAMN15634795, study PRJNA648150) | viral metagenome | isolation source: viral RNA from sea star tissue | host: Leptasteria | place: USA: California | collected 2017 | depth Intertidal m | reverse complement strand
GGCATATATTCTTATTTGCCCTCCCTTTTAACGCGTAAGCATTGCGATATATGTGACGGCGGATTCTGCCTATAAGTGTCAAGCATACCTACTTTCTTAGGTTACACACTCAATATTACCCTTAACTTACTAATCTCCCTCCCCATTACCGTCCTAGACCCTAATGACTTATCCTCCGTACAGGCAGTGGAACTACTGGAATAATATGCCAGCCTCTGTTGAGCCGCAAGCTACCGTACATTGGACTTCTATCCCTCGATTATGATGAAGATGTTTTGATTAAGTATGACCACTTATGAACCATTCGTGAGTTCTCGACTGGGGCTTTTGCCTCTGAGATACGTGCTATTAATTGGCTGCCAACCTCTTAATAGACTTACTTAATTTTCACTACCACTTCACCGTTGACCTGGTATCGGTCTTACCAGCTTCATGTCAGTTAAGCTGTGTAATATGTTCTGGCACCAACCCAAACCTTTTCAACTATTATGGCTACAACTACAGATACAAACCGTGATGTCAACTCTATCAGTCATAGCAAGGATAACGCCGTTGAAACGGTCGGAAACTACCGGGTTAATCTCAATGCTCCGTCAATGTCTACCCAGACGATTCTCCAAGAGGAGTACATGGGAGCCCATCTCAATTTCCGCATCGTTAGTGGTGGACCAACCATCGGAGCCGCTTACCTTACAGTTATTGATCTGCCTTCCGCCTTCTTCACACACAAATCTCATCAACCTTATTCTGTTCGATACTTTCACAACCTTGAACGTGCAGATTTTGTCGCCACCCTCAAGATCCCGACAACTCAGTTTCATCAAGGAGTCCTCTGCATGTTTTACTCGCCAGTTCCCATCCCTAACTCCAATGACGTCTCTGTCATGGTCAGGAACCTCCCACACGTCTTTATCAACCTCAATGAACAGACCCATGGAAGCCTCACCGTTCCTTATCTTGCAACAACCAGAATGAAACGAACCTTCGACGATGACATCGGACATATCTACGTCATGTTGTGGAATTCATTTTTCGCAGCTGATGGAGCTACAACCGAACTCGATGGTACAGTTGGATTGGCAATGAAGAACGCAGTTATGGCCGTCAGACACGCCCGCCCAGACATCCAATCAGACGACGGAGACGAAATTAATTATTTACAACGTCTCAACGAAGAACCTTACTGGATGAAGCACAGCGGAGAATGGAAATTCACTCGTGTTGGACCTGATCACTGTCCCTTTCACACAGCTACCCTCACGTCTGGCTCTTACAAAGCCGAGGGTAGTGGATCTACTAGACGCGCCGCTAAAAACGAAGCCTGTCAGAAAATCATCAAAGAGTGGTCTAACAACCCCGCCAACAAAAAGCCTAACTATGCCAGAGTTGTTGGTGATGAAATCACAGTCCGTTTTGCTATCCCTATCGACAAGAACACTTCCTCAGCTGCCAAAGACAAGGCAATTGCAGATATCAACTCTGCTATGGAAGCTCTTACTGTTTCTCACAAATTTGTTCCTGTCCGTCAGAATCAAGACCAATCTGACGAATCACCTAGCACCGGCACAGCCGCCGAAGATGAAGTTGCTATTGATGTCAACACTGACCAATCCCCCGTCGGAATTAGCGGGTGGATCAAAGGAAAGAACTCCCTCAATGAACTTATCATGCGAGCAGATCTCTCAGGCTACGGAGTATTCAAGTACTCACCAGGTACTCAACACTACGGACGCCTTGTATTCAGATCTCTCCCAGGACCAGTTCACCGAGCCATTCTTGACCTCTTTGCCTTTCGCAGCGGATCTCTTACACACCAGATCATTTTTACTCAGGATGCCATTAACAATCACATCCTTGCTGCCTTCGTCTACCCAGATATGGACTCTTACACCGCTGAAGATGGCCGAATTTTCTGCCACCAATCTCCATCTACCGGTGCAATTTATGCCCAATCTGTCTCCCTCAATCCTACCTTCTACTGGAACCCCCGTGACGAAATGGTTAAGACCATCAATGTTCCCCAAGTCGGACATCGCCCGATGTACCGAAACAAAGGAGAATACCGTAACGGATCCCAGTCTCTCTACACCGCTGAACACGGTGCAGCAATCGTTAACGTTTGGGAGCACGCTAACGTGGACAAGCCAGAAGGACATGACCTACCAGTTACAGTTCTTACACGTCCAGGACATGACTTTCAAGTCTATTTTGTCCTACCACCTCCTATTTGGGTTTGGATGGGCGCTGCGGACACCAATTTCCCTAACACGGAAGCAACCCGCCCCTATCTCAAACTCGGTACCACCCGTCGCTCTCCTGTCGACCAATCTGATTATGAACATTTCGTACAGGACAACAAGGACAGAGGAATCGATGTCACTGGAAACTCTGATTATCGCCAATTTGTCAAGGACAATGCCGACCGTGATATCAACGTTCTCGCTGAGAGAGCGAAAATCTACCCCCAGGCAACTGGAGAGGGTAGTGGAGAAGCCGTCAAAACGTTTCTCGAAAAGAACCCTGATCTTAAACAACCTGACCACTGGAACTTCAACCCAATCGCGCCCCTCTTGGGTCGTTCCTCTGGAAGTGGCACCTATGATGATGTCCTCAAACTTGGAAAGAAGGCCGCCGACGCTTATGTCACCAAAGGCGGATCCGTTGGAGCTAGTATCCGCGGAATTTCCAAGAATATTGACAGAACAGGAGGCCCTCCTCCTGCACCACGTGCCCCACCCTACAGTCCTCCATCTTACCAAGATGCCACCAGACGCCCCGACACTCCTCGTCCCAGTTTCATCTCCGATTTTGCAAAAAAGAAGAGACATCCTGACCGCCACTACAAGCACAAGCATCCCCGTGCGGCATTTCAGGCCCTCCTCAATGGAGGTAGAGAACCAGACGAAGAGTTCATGCGTGGTTTCATGTATGGAGAACTCGATGCAGCTCAGAAAGTCCGAGCAGACGCTTATCACCAACTCAAGAGGACAAAGCCTCAAGTTCAATCAACTGAACCTTTTAGAAACCGTAATCAAGCAGAAACCCACGCTTTCTCAGAAGCCTACTCCACAGGCCCAGATCACATCACCAACCCCAATCCTGATGTTTTTGACAGCAACCCATTCCATGGTGACCTTCTCACTCTCTATAAAACTCCAGGTAGATTATCAACTACTTCCTGGCTCACAAATAGACCACGAGGAGACATTCTCATCATGCAAGAAGTTCACCCTATGGCTGAATATCTCGCTGGCGTTACCGGATCGAACGAAAAGATGTTCGTCCCCACAAACCTCTCCCACTTTGGACGATTTTATTCCCATTGGAGAGGAGGCCTTCAGTACACACTGGAAGTTATCGCCACCAAATTTCACCAAGGACAACTCTACTGCTGCTTTCAACCACTTCAAATTGGAACTCCATCTACTCCACCAACTATAGAACAAGCTTTCAATCTTAATGGAGTCACTCTAAGTATCACTGATGCCAACCGTGTTTCAATACCGGTTCACTACATCTCAGACATGGATTACCTTGCCAACCAGGGCCCAAATAACTCCACCGGACTCTTTTTGGTCTATGTTCTCAATCCTCTTACTGCAGCCCCCAACGTTCGCCCAGAAGTTGAAGTGAACCTAGATATCGCTGCTCAAGATGACTTTGAATATGCCTATCCTGTTGCTCTCCACCAATCATGGGCCCACCGTGATTCTTGGGGAAGCGCTCAACGAAGACCATGGGAATGGTCCAACATCGGAAATGTTGGCAATCCCACTGCCTTTGATGAGAACAGCCTAGATGACAACGTAATCCTCAAACCTGACATCGGATCTCCTCCACCTTTAGAACCTACTGAACAACTTCTATCAAGACTACCTGTTCCTGTTCGCCGAGAATTCTTCGAAGGAGCCCATCCTCCACGCCGCTATCCCCAACTCCAATCTGCTGATGATCCACCCCCAATGGATTTTTTAGTGCTATTGGAAGGAGTCGTCAAGCAGGCTGCCAAAGATGGAGCAATTATCAGGCACCACACTCCTTCCACTACTACTCAAGTCACTTGGGATTCCATCAAGAAACGTCTCATCTACAAAGTCCTAAATGTTTTCACTCGCCACCCTCAGGGCAAGAAGAGCTTGCTCGACTGCGGAGATATCGAGTCGAACCCGGGACCCAAGGACGAGGCCGAATCAACAGGTTTGTACCAGAAGCTTTTTCAAGGCATCTTTGGGATGATCAAATTAGCTCTTGGCACAAGCAAAGAAGGAATTCTCTCCATCGTCCACTGGTTTCGCGAGAAACCTTCTCAACTTTTGGAAAGACTCAAAGATTCAGCCCTTCGCAGCCTTTTATTTCAGGCAAAATCTGCAACTATCACCAAAATTATGGACATTCTGCCCCCAGTCATGAAGGTTTTCAAGATAATGACCAGTTTACTCTGGCTCACACGCAAAGCCCACCTTATGCTGACTGGCAAGTACGAATGGACAGATATTCTCTCGGACTTCCTCCTCCTTTTCTCTACCGACATTCCTTCCAATGCCTTGGAATATGTCATGGATATTCCTACCATCCAAAATCAAGCAGGAGAAGAAACTACTCCATTTCATGATATTTGTACCTACTTCTCTAGTGCTCTCACAGCTATCTTCTTCGGAGGATGTGGACACTACAAAGCTGAACACTCTCGAACCACCATGGGACTTGTCTCCACCCAACTCATTTCCAATGGCGTTCGCTCTCTACACCGTGCTCTTACAATCACTTTTCAAACTTTTATTGGATTTTTCATCAATGGTGCCAACCGTGACTCAATTAAAGAAGCTGACCTCAAGCTCAAGTCAATGGAACCCCTTGTTGAATACTATTGTGAAGAATATTCTAGACTCTCTGCCGCTGGCGCTTTCGATCCATCCTACTTTACCAAAGCTCCTCCCAACGTCGCTGAAATCTTTCGCTTCTTCACCGGTTGTAACAATCTTGTTAGAGAACTTGAACCTGTACTCAAAAACGGATCCAAACACGCCCGCTGGATCGGATTCTGCAAAGACGTCAAAGATGAATTCAAAAGAGTTATCAGAATGGCAAGAGGCACCATCCGCCGACCCGAACCTGTTGGTATTTATATCGCAGGCCCCTCCGGTCAAGGGAAGTCCTTCCTCGCCACCACTCTTATTCCTGAACACGTTCTCTCCAGACTCGGATACATCCATTCTCGTGACCAGGCCGCTAATAACGTCTACTGCATGCCCAATGACCCTGAGCAGCAGTACTTTGACGGCTATTATGCCCAACCTTACTGTGTCTATGACGATCTTGGTGCTTCAAGAGAGGGAAAAGATTACCTCAAGATGCTGAACCTTATTTCAACAGCATCCGCACCAGTCAACATGGCCGAACTTGAAGACAAAGGTCAATACTTCACCTCTCTATTCGTCTGTGGTACTTCCAACACCCTCAACCCCAAATCTACTGCTCTCACCAACGTTGATGCTATCAAACGCCGATTCCCCGTGGCCGTTGCAGTTAACGCTGCCAAAGGATATCATCTCGCTGATGGAAATTTAGACATGGAAAAACTCCTTTCGGAGGTTGCGGACTGTACCACTAGCGGACAAGAACTTGCTGTTTACAATCGTGCTTTTCTGGTCGACAAACTAGACCTCGCCACTGGACGTTCGGAAGGCAAGACTACCATCTCTGGAACAATAAACGACATTGTTGAACTCTCTAAGAAAAAGATGAGATTACTCAACAAAGCTGCTAGAAATACCAGCCACCTTCGTGTTGCCCCAGATGTGGACGCCATGCCCATCTCAACTCCATCCTTTACTGTAGGCCGTACTCTTCTCGGATTTCCAGACACCCATAGACCTCAAGATCAAGCTGATCAAGAACCACTCGATCCTGCTGCTGATCACGGAGAAAGCTTCGTTGTCCTCGACAATCCTGAATCCTTTTCTATTCCTGACAAATACACTGCTGCTATGGGAATTTCATCCTATTTCAGTGCTGCTGAGGTGGAAAAACGAGAAAGAGCTCGCCAACGCCGCCATGTCAAGAGAAGAGAGAAAGGAGAACGTTCTGATTCAGATGAAAAGAACGCGGACGGAAGTCTCACCTATGAACAAGCTGTCAAACTAGATCAAAAGATCGCCCAACTTGAACATGCTTCTGACTCTACTTATGAATCTGCTAATGACAGTGAATCTTTTACCTATGATCGCCACTCCTCTGCTCTCAAAACCGCTCAAGCTGCTCTCGACCGCTTTGAAAAAGAATTTGGCTCTACTTCCTTTGCCTCTTATGAAAGAATTTCTCTTGAACAAGTTGCTGCTCCATCTCTTCTTACGGACCAGAAACCTGTTACTGACTTAAAAGCTGGCCCTAAGCCTTCAGAATTAGCCAAAAAGGTGGAAGAACTCAGAAAAGATGAACCTGATGCTGCTGTATTGGACCTCACCGGAACTGTGGAACCATCTACCCTCAGTGTCTTCGAATTAGACCAACAAGAAGCCTGGGACAGAATTAAAGGAAAATTACCATCCACTAGAACTAGATTAAGAAAACATGATTCAAAAGATATTGAAAAAGAACTTGCTAGTCTTAGAGACCCTAAGTCTCTTGTTCCTAAAATTAAAGCTCAACAAGCTGAAGTTAAAGAAACTCTCGCAGAAATTAGAAAAATTGAACGAGACCTCAAGACCAAACTCAATTCAAGTGGAATTGATAGTCGAGATTTCATAACGGCTCCGCCTACCGGCGCACACCATTCATGGGATCTCAAACGAGAAAGCAGTGACGACGATCTTGGTAGAGGTATTCCCTGTGACCCATCCATCATCAATCTCAGAAAATACCACGGACAAAAACCCCGTGTTGTTAAGGGCGAAAGCTCGAGCGATGATGAAGTCTACTTTGATACTTCAGGAACCCCTATCAACTACCGAGTCATGGACTCCCTTTGCAATGAAATCCGAAACTGTTTCGCCCAATTTCAAGACAGAGAATTCACCTTCACGAAACTCCAGAGCCGTCTCATTAAAGCCTTCAAAGCCGACGACTCTTGGTGTCTCTTCACGGTGGAACAAGCCCTCATCACTGTCTCAGATTGCAACCGTTGGAAATTCACCACACCCTTATCTTGTGCTGGTGACATCCTTCGAAGAATTCGTGATCCAAACCCTTCAGTTAGAGCCGGCGCTGTGTACATTGCACTACGCCTCGTTTGCTCCTGGAGACATCTCCAATTTCTCAAATCCTATCATGAAGAACTCTACACTCTAGGAAGAGGAGCTATCGGACAATTCAGGAACTTCAGGAAATACAAAACCGCAGACTCTGGTGGTTTCAGCCCATACACCACCTGCGATGGAACTCCATTTCCTTGTACTGAAATAGATCATCATAAACATGGCTTTACCATGGCTCTCATGAACACATGGGAATATGATTTTCGTCACACTCACCTCCCCCCCTTTTGGAAGGGCCTCCGATGCATCGCTGAAGTTGCTGACGAGGTTCATGCCGACTCTCCACTTCTTATCGTCCTCTCCTTCCTTCTTCAAATCCTTTGCACTACTCTCTTCATATGGCTACTAGTTGCCATCTTCCGAGTCATCATCTCATTCTTTTTCCGACATGATGTCGAAGAACAAAGCTATCAACAAGGATTCCAGCCCAAAGCAAGGGTTGCCAAGATAAGAGTAGCTAAGGTCACTGACCAGGGTAGAGACACCAATGAAGACCAGGTGGATCCCCGACCCGTACGTGCAGTTCGCAATACCCTACAGGTAGCCCGGCGAATCATTAAAGGTTATACTGACAACACTGTGGATGTCAAGTACAAACATATTGGTTTTGCCCTGGCCGTGGACGATCAACATATCATCACCAACAAACACTATCTTACTAGCTTTGAAACAGGATCAGATGTCTATCTCCAATGCCCAGACCCTCGGGAAGATTCAGACGAAGTGAGCTGGTTTCCACTCACTTCCCTTTGCTATACACCCCTTAACGGGAAGTTTCTCTTCGGAGAACAACCTGTTGATGCTATCCTCGTACGCCTACCTTTCCGTCTATGCGGAGTCAGAAAACTGGATGCCTCATTCGTCACAGATGCCCAAATGGAAGACATCTTCTTAGGAAGAGCCAGAATTGTCAAATTTGGATTATCCATCGCATCGGACAAGGACGATCAAGAAGTCGTATTTCAAGACGTCAGCATCACTGATTCTAACACTCCTTCTAACGACACTGGAAGTGTCAATCTTAAATGTCTCACTCCCACAGCCCGTGGTATGTGTGGCATTCCCTATTTCTTCAAAGATCGCATTCTCGGCATTCATGCCAACTATGATTTTCAACTCAAAACTGCAGGATGTGCTCTCATCACTAAAGAAGCTCTCTCTACCGCTCGCGGATGTTTAGACAAATCAGAAGGAACAGTCATTCATGTAGATTACACTCCAGCTAGAACCTCTCCAGAAGTCCAACTCCACTCAGATCAACTCGAAAAACAGAAGGTCCCATACAAAGGATACTACTGTCACGGCCAACTCCTGGATTCATCCGGAGAACTCGCACCCCGTGGCAATGTTCCCAAGAATACTGACTTCACTGTTAACCCTCTTCGCAATACTGATCTCTGGGACGACGGACATCAACCTTCAGCTAAAAGTTCTAAAATTCTCATCAACCGTGCTCAAAAATATGATTTTAAAGAAGGAATAGTACCTCAACCTCCATCTCAACCTGCTCTCACACTCTGGAAGGAATACGTTACCAAAGCAATGGCCGATATCCCCAGAGAGGAAGCTCCTTTCATTCTTGATGATGACCAAGTCCTTAACGGGATCAAGGGATTCATCCAACCTATCAGACGAGACACTTCTCCAGGAGCTTGGAAGACAAGCCACAAGGGAAAATCTTTCTACCTTGATGTTATCAGAACACCCGAAGGGAAGACCTTCACCTGGTCCTCAGGAGCCAGAAATGAGTCACACCACCTATTTGGCGACTCTTTCCTGAACTACACCGAACGACTAGAAGCGGAATACCGCCAAGCCAAGCGTTCGCTACCCACTTATTGGACCACCTCTTTGAAGGATGAACTCAGACCAACCGAGAAAGTCAAGCTCGGAAAAACTAGAGTCTTCGAATGTGCTTCAATGGACACCACCTATCTCACCAAGAAATATTTTGGCCACTTTGGAGGTTGGTATCGGTCACACCCTGGACCCATACTCTCCTCAGCTATCGGAATTGATAAGGAAACGGACTGGTCCACTCTGTGGAAACATCTTGCCCAAGGGAAAAGATCCAAAGGTATAGATGTTGACTTCTCAGAGTGGGACGGTTCGTGTCCTCCTGACACACACGAAGCTTTCCTGTGGTTTGTGGAGCAATACTACAAAGATACCTCCACCCAGGAAGAAAGAAATGCTCGTGCTTCTATCATCCATGATCTCCGCTTTTCTCAAGAGATCATTTTAGGCCATGTCTTTCAAACTCAAAAAGGAAACAAATCGGGAACCTGGTTGACTGACATCTTTAACTCAGTCGTCAACCAATATCTATGGTTCACCGCATTCTGTGATATTTACTCAGAGACCCACAAGGGCGAACTCCCTTCCTTGGATGCATGGGTAGAATTTGCCACCCTCTTCGTTTACGGAGATGATGCCATTTTTACTGCCGCCGACCATGTATTCCAGTGGTTCACAGGTGAAAGAGTAAAGAACTACTTCCTACGCAGAGGTTTTAGAGCTACAACTAGTGACAAGAAAGAGCTCACCAATGCCATCCGTCCTATCCACCTTCTCACTTTCCTTAAGAGTGGTTTCGTCCCTCTTGGAGAAACTGTTCTTGCACCCATGCCAGTTGAAATAGCTTACAGAGAGCTAAACTGGATTCGAAAAGAAAGATATGATGATCTCACTGTCCGCAAGGAAATGATCGGTCAAGCTGTCCGATTCATGGCTCATCATGGAAAGAAAGAATATGACGTTCTCTGCCAACAGGTCGTTAGCGAAGTCGACCACCAAGAAGACTTGGTATCATCCATTTTAGCCCCCTTCCAATCATGGGGCGCCTTTCTTAGAGAGATCTGGGCTAAGCAGCAAGAACATGCTCTTGGCTCATCTTTCGACCTCTTTGACTTACACGAACTTCGTGCCCATCTTAACTCCTGTCCCTCATTCATCCCCCAACGTCGAGCAATCGCTTGGGATGAGGAATAGATCACACTTCCTACCCCGGATGTAGCACCCGACCTTACCGAGCCGCTACTATCCACCACAATTCAAACTTTTTGGACATTACTTATAAATTTACAATATAGCGCGTAGTAATTATTGGAAAGCCAATTATATGGATTGAGTTCCTGAACAGAACCGCCATCATATCACACACTGTGGTATAATGTCGATTCTTCTCGTACGGAGCACTCCACTATGAAAAGAAGCAGTCACCTAACAAGTCGCTAACCTAATTTACATACATACATACACACACTTACACAATAACACGACACTCAATATATACAATCACACTCACTTTATCATTTATTATAAATATAATTAACTTTATTATTATTAACTTATTTTAAATTATAATATTATTC
>JACSED010000012.1_pt1 | contig 11293 bp, 12 predicted proteins | sample 8225451 | NCBI WGS metagenome assembly JACSED01 (sample SAMN15634795, study PRJNA648150) | viral metagenome | isolation source: viral RNA from sea star tissue | host: Leptasteria | place: USA: California | collected 2017 | depth Intertidal m | reverse complement strand
GTGTTGGGTGTGTTTGGTGGTGGGTGGCGGTGGTTCAATTGACCATCTTAAAGTTGATAAGTTCACTCTTCCGGGAGTTGGTGCTGATGCTTACCGTATGACAATGGGTGAGGCTGGTGGTCTTTCTCCAGAGGCAGTACTACAAGGTGAGTTCTTAGGTATTAGCTTAGGCTTCAATGACCAGACTGGTAAGTTCATTTCACTATTCAGAAATAACAATGGCTCTGATGTCGTTGAGTTCGATGGTGATGAGTTACTAATCAGTGGTGGTTCTAAGAAAGTATTCACTGAACTAAACCCGCCTACTGCACATGAAGTGGGTGCTTTGAATGGTGTAGGTAAAGCTGAGTTGGGTGGTGACTTAAACCTAAACAACCATAAGATTGTTAATGACCTTAATGATGTTATCTACCCAGATGCTTCTGACAACCTAAACATTGGTAATGCTTCTGATACACTACGTTTCTACAGCAATGGTAACCCTGTTGTTATGGAAGGCGCTGTTGAGAAGGAAATCTATCACGAAGGTCACAAGCCTACAGCATCAGATGTTGGTGCAGCTCCTGCGGTTTCTAATCCTACGTCAACTGGTCAATACGTGATGACTAACAATGGTTGGATAGACTTGACTACTTCTAGTTCAGCAGGTGGTGCAGCTTATGTTCATGTAGATGGTACATCTGAGATGACAGGGATGCTAACACTTAATGGTCTAAACTCTGGTATACAGTTCAACGATGAGTACGATAACAAGATAAGATTTGTTAGTTACACTGATGCAGCTGGTGTAATCCTTGGTGCTCCTAACCGTAGTCTTGAACTTCTTACTAGTGCAAATGCTAAGATTATCCATAGTGCAGGTGGTGATAAGGCAGAGGTTTATACAACTCGTAACGCTCCTAAGAAAGCTGGTACAGTATCTACTACTGAGCCACAAAACCCTGAAGACGGCGACATCTGGTTCGAAGTCTAAATAATTATAGGGGATTAAGTTCCCCTCTTAACAAAAGGAGTCGCTAATGGCGATTACAGTAGCCCCACAAGATTTTACTATGCAACCCGCCGACTACTACGGAATGGCTGTAGGTTTTAGTGCAACGTCAAACGTGGGAACTCTTACTCCACACATCTTGAACTTCGATGATGTTGCCTTCCTAGACATTGGTGACTTAAACACAGGTCTAGCAGGAATCGCTGATGGTTTCGGAGGTGGTTGGGTAGATTCAAATGGAGATGCAACCAATAGTGGTACCCCACAAGAGGTTAAAGATTGGTTCAATATCCACAAAGCATACTGGTCATTCCCTGATGCTAAGATTGACATTGAAGTTATCGTCAAGGATGATGGTCAACTTGGCTTTAAAGACCCCGGTATTACGGTAGGTCAAGCCTTATTCAAGTATCTGTCAGCTAACATGGGTTCAGATGTTCCAGTCCAGTTTAAAGTTCCGGGCTCTACTTCAGGGGGTACTCATCCAACAGAGGACTTAATCCTAGATACCTCATGGGAAAGCTACGGCTCTGGTTACTACGACGTCACTGTTCGAGGTTTAACTGATAATAAACAGTTAGTGCTTTCATCTACTCCCGTAGTAAACAGTGTCCAGATTGAAGTTGGTAACCAAGAGAAGTTCCACGGTGCAGCTGACATTGTTTTGACGCTTAATGGTAAAGCGTTAACTCTACATGCTAATACCTCCGGTGGTGGTGTACGATACAACAGTGCTGACTTAACAGATGCAGATGTTATTGCTTTCTTAGCAGAAGTAGACGCTGCTCCTGACCTGAAACATATCAACATAACACTGACAGTACCTACTAAGGTTACTCAAACTCCAACAACAGTTACAGGTGGTTTTGATAAGTTACGTGTATTCGATAACAACCAATTCAAACACCCTAAAGATGTTCATGTATTTACAAATGGTTCATTCCAAGCTATTAAAGCTATGCATGTTTTCAGTGGTGGTGGTTGGGAGAAAGTCTTCGCTAAAGGTCAATCAGTATCAGCAGATAAGTTCCTAGTTGAATGGTCTGATGTACAAACCCCTGCTCCTCCTCATAAAGACATGGGTGCTTACGTTGCAGGTGTTATTGAGTCAGCCCCTACTCGTGAGATTGGACAAGTTCCTAAAGGACTTACAATCACTAATGGTAGTGGTACAGTTGAATTGGCAGGTGTTTGGATTGAGGATAACTTACATGAAACTCTCCACATGGCATTCAAGTTCACTGGTTCTCCATACTCTGTTCAAGACATTGTGGTTGATGCAGTTCTACACATTGCAGGTGAGTCTTACAAGTTCTCTGGACATGAAGGCTACTTTGGTAACAGTGCTCCGGGAACTAAAGAGTATGCAGTTACTCACCTCCCGAATGAGTCTGCTCTGTACAATGCGTTACTCTTAGCGTTCACAGATGGTGCTGAAATAGATGTAAGTATCACTCAGGCATAGCGTTATAATGTAATACATTCAAGGAGATAATATGTTAACAAAGATTGAGGTTGGGGTAGCTGCCGCAGCCTTGGTCGCTAGCGTAGTGGGAAGCGGTTTCGTTTCCTCTTACGTTGTAGGCCAAACCATTACACAAGTGTTTCATAACACAGATAGAATCATTGTTCTGGAAGACCGAGACGGTAAACTTCTAGATACACTTACCGAAATCAAGATTGATACCGCTGTTAACAGAGAAAAGTTAAAGTGGTTAAAAGAATCTCAATAAGACTAATAAGCTCCAGTAAAACTGGGCTAAGGAACTCTCATTACAATAGAAGTAACTAACTACATTGGCGGTCTTAATCCCGCTAACCCTGCTCACTCAGACTTGCTATCTGAAGGTGCTGACCATCTTACCCTAATCAAGCAAACCCTAAAGAACACATTCCCTAACGTCAATGACGCAGTATCGTTCTCAAGTGATGAACTAAACCTATTAGATTCAAACCTAACACTAACAGCGAGTTCGATTACTTCCAAAGTGGATGTCGCATTGGGAACCCAGACACTAACAGCAGGCTCAGTTCAAGTAGCTAAAGCACCCACATCAGATAATGGTGTTGGTAACCGTGCATACAACGATGCTCGCTATGCAAATAATGCTACAACTAATACAGCACTACAGAGTGTAACTCGTCTAGTAGACAGCAACAAAGCAGTACGTGTTCAATCACTGACTTCAGGTGCTAAGGTTACTGGTGCATTGAATGTTACAGCAGGTTTAACTACTACTACTGGTAATTTCTCTAACTCTATTACACAATCAGGTGGCACTGCTCATCTTAAAGCAACGACTGTAGATTCATTGAACTGTAACAGCACACTAAACGTTAATCACGGGAGTCTAGATGTTAAAGCTGGCAACATTCACGCTTCTGGTACTATTTCTCGTGGTTCGGACATTCGGTTAAAGAGTGAAATCAAACCTCTGACAGATGACATTACAGTAGATGAGCTATACCCTGTTAAATACATTAAGTATGGCAAACCTGAGATGGGTTTCATTGCTCAAGAAGCAGCAGAAGTATTCCCAGACCTTGTAACAGCTCACGAAGAGACTGGCATCCTTGCTATGGATTATGTACAGCTTATCCCTGTCCTAGTTAAAGAGATTCAAGACCTAAAAGCAGAGTTACACGCTATCCGAGGAGTTTAATTATGTCAGTCGGATATAGCGCTAACGGTCATGATTTAGATTCTGTATTTGAGATGAGGAAGAATGCTCCTCGGGCAAACACGGGAATCTTAAATGGAAGCCAAGACTTAGCAGCACGATATGAACCCTACAATGCCGCAATTCAGAGAGACTCATCAAAGGCAGCTCCAACAGGTATTATTACTAATGGGTCTGACCTAAGTAACTTGTTTATGAAGAAAGGAAACTATGCCCCATACCCAGTGGTGGAAAGTAAGCCTGTACCCTCAAAAGGTACTTCTGTTAGTGCAGGTGGTTTCCTTGGTAAGTGTGGAATTATCGCCCCTTGTTACTCTGTCGTCACTCCACAACAGCAGTTTATTAGCTTCTCCGTACCATTCGGAGGCAGGGCTACCAACTACAAAGTGGTTTTCAAAGGACTTCCAAGTGGTGCAAAAGATACAACAAACTCAGTGCACTCTGGGTCAGCTGCTTACCATATCAACTCAAGAAGTGGTCGTGTCTCAGGTACAACTCTGACAATCCCTTGTTACTATGTTGGACGTACTCCCACAGTTACTCTTGAAGTGACCTTCACTGGTTAAGGATAAAATATGACTCGTAGAATCGAGAATTTAGAAGAGGAGGGGAACACTGGAGTTATCAGTGACCTCCCTCACTCAAAAGCGCCTATTGATGCTTGGTCTGATGCAAAGAACGTAAGGTTCAGAGATGGTCAGGTAAGTAAAATTGGTGGCTATATGCCAGTGATGAAAACCACATTAGGCACAGAAACAATTAGACGTATACATGCGTATGACAAGCTTTGGTACTATGCCACTGATGATAATCTCTTCCGGACGGATGGTGCAACTCATACTTCTGTACACTCCTTTACAACAACTCTAGCTAATACAACAGATTGGTCTTCAGTAGAAGTTGAAGGTGCAGTTTACTTTAATAACCCTACAATCAAACCTCTAGGTAAGACCCCTGACGCTGCCTCATTTAGTGAACTATCTGGGTGGAAAGATGATTGGCGTTGTAACGTCATCTATGGCTTCCGTAACTTTATCCTTGCCTTGGGTATGGAAGAAGGCGGTAAGAGCTACTCACAGCGTGTACGTTGGTCTAAGCGGGCAGAACCTAATGCACTACCAAGTGGTTGGGATGATGCTAGTTATGTTGACTTACCATCAGCCGTTGGTTCAATCGTTGCTGTTAAAGCATTGGGTGCAACCCTGCTAATCTATACAACAGATGAAATCTATCGACTAAGCTATACAGGTGGTGACACAGTATTCCGTATCGAAAAGGCATATGCAGCAGCAGGAGCCCTCACACCGGACGCAGTAGCAGAGTTTGAGAACAAGCACTTCGTAGTATCAAAAGCAGATATCTTCGTCACTACAGGCACCTCACGGACGTCTGTTGCTAGTGGTAGAGTTTCTCGTAAAGTATCATCGGAATTACTTCAATCAAACCCGGCTGTTATCAGTGTAGTAGCTAACTACTTCCAGAATGAGATTTGGATGTTCTACAACAACAACGTTGACTCTGATTTAGCAGAGAATGTGGCTATCTGGAACTGGAAGAATGGTTCATGGACGTTTGCTGATGTGCCACCTCTTACGACTGCGGTTATCAGTAAGGTGCCATCTCAGAGTGTTCGTAACTGGGATTACTTTGATGACAACTCTTTACCTCCACATTGGGAAGACCAACTAGAGTCATGGCGTGGTACTGGTCAGGATTATGCTCAACAATCTATTATTGCAGGCGGTGCTCATGGCACTTTCTATGCTCTTGACCAAGAAGGTTACTCTGTAGATAAAGATGGTAAGAAACTTCCATTGAATGTGTACTTACTTAAAGAGAACGTTGATATTCATAAGATGGAACAATTCCCGTCTAACCATATCCGAGTAACCGCTATGTACCCTTATATGTCTGGTACAGGTAGTGTCCTCTTCCGTATTGGTTCTTCTGACCTACCACAAGGTAGTACGGTCTGGGGTGACTCCTATACGTTAGATGTTGCAAATGACTACAAACTGGATACTCGATTACACGGCAGGTTCCTAACTTTCCGTATTGAAGACATCTCTGAACATAAATGGCAGTACTTCGGTACTAAGATGGATGTTAAGACTGGCGGACGGAGGTAGGGCTAATGGCTAATACTAAAGCAGAGTCAGAGATTATCTATGAGCCTTTGTTCATGTCCGAGGAGGTTGCGTCACTTGAAGAGCAGGTTATAATTAATAGACAATTACATAGTGAATTGAACAAGATTAGTATCGCCTTCTTCGAGACTTTGGAGAGGGTTAAGCTTTTAGAAGATTATAATCACTCACAAAATCCATAGGAGACTTAATGGGATTTAAAACAATAGTCCCTGAAGAAGTCAGTAATGAATGGGGTTGGATTCAGCCCCTATTCAAGCAAGCTGTACTTAAATCAGGAGCACCAGATGATACAGAGCAAGTCTATCAAGATTGTCTAGATGGAAAAGCGTTCATCGGTATCAATGACGATAGAACAGCAGCACTTTTAATAAACATTCACGAAGACTATCCAGAGTTTCTGAACTGGCACTATACAGGTGCTTTAAAGAACACACTTAAAATCAATGAACTCCAAGACTACTTACATTCATTCAAAACATACGGCGTAAAAGGTATTATCGCTGGTGGAAGAGTCGGTTGGCTGAAATACGTCAAAATGATGGGGTTCGATGAGATATACATTAACGGAAAGAATGGGGTAGCAATCCTCAACTTCCACACAGGAGAAACATAATGCCAGCAGCTATCCCTATTGCAGCATCAGTGGCGGGTTCAGTAGTATCAAGTGCAATGGCTCCGAAAGGACATGCATCTTCAAGCAGAACCGTTCCACAACCTTATGAAGACCATAAGTCATCTACTACCAAAACATCAGACACCCTTCAAGCTTGGGGTAAAGCACAACCTCTACTAGATACAATCTTACGAGATGCAGGTAATCTATACAGTGGTAATACAGGCTATATCAATGCAGAGCAAGCTGGATACACTCCAGAGATGCAGAATGCTATCAAACAAGGTTCAACAAGCCCTTGGCAAGCTCAGTCACAAGAAAACGCTCTCAGTGGAGTACAAGGTCAACAGGCAATTACTGCACAGAACGTTAGTCAGTATGCAGGTAAGCTTGGTAACTCTGACCTTATCAATGACCAAATGAAAGGTTTGGAACTAAATGCTAAACGTCGTCTAACAGAAGACTTACTACCTAATATTCGTGGTAACTTCGATTCACAGGGTATGTACAACTCTGGTCTTGCTAAAGATGCAGAACGTCGTGCAGTACGTGACATGGGTGAAGGACTATCTGCCTCTGAAGCAGGTTTACGTTCTCAAATGTACAACACTAACGTAGGTATCGCTAATCAGAACCTAATAGGTAACCGTCAGTTCCAGAGTCAATCTGGTGAGTCATTAGCTAATCTTGGACAACAAGCTTTCAATAACTTGCAAGGTACTTCTAACGTTACTCAGCAATATGCACAGAACACAGCTGATATTAATCGACAGAATCTACAGGGTGAGCAACAAACTCCTTGGGATAACCTTAACAAACTTTATCAATTCGCTGCTCCTCTGGGTCAGACGTTTGGTTCAAACTCACAGACTTCTAATTTCAAAGGAGATGCAGAAGGTGTTGGCTCTGGTTCAGTATCCTATGGCGCAACTCCGGGTCGTCCTTCAACAGGTGCATCCTTAGCTAATGGATTGATGCAGGGATTACAAGCTCCATATAATAACAGCGCAGGTCAAGCGACTAACGCGTTAACTGAGTTAGGTACATCAGCATGGAACGCAATGGCAGGTGGCCCAAGCACAACTCCACAGAACAACACAGCAGCTAACTTCATTGCTCGCTCTAACCAAGGAATGTATGCATAATGTCAGTATTTTCAGATAAACTAGCAGCCAAACGTGCTGCAAGATACAGTAACTTCACACCGAATGTTACACAACCAGAACAAACATATGTAGCAAACGCTCCAGACACTTTGGCTCGTACATCTACTGCACAACGTCAGGAGGAGATTAACCGTCGTATCCATAATGATGAAGATTTCCAGAGTCCTCGTCAACGTCGTGGCATCTTAGGACAAATCTTTGGTGCATTTGATTCAACTACAGCATTTAACCCTGATACAAAACAAGGTCGATTACAGATTGCTGCCTCTCAAGGTGACATGGGTGCTCGTCAACGTCTTGTAGCTCAACAGTTAGATGCAGAAGATTTAGCTGAGTCAGAGTATCAGAAGAACCTTAATGAGAACTGGGCTAGTGCAGGGAAAGGTCTTTATGACCAAGGCCGTACAGGTGAACAGTTAAGTCTTATCGAAGGTTCTGATGTAGACCCTAATACTTTTGACATTCAAGACCGTAATGCCTCTACAAGCGCTAAGAATGCTACTACTTCACGTATGAATGCTAACCTAGCTGGTACCAAGTATGAAGATGAAACTAATCAGCAGACTACTGGTGTCGATGATAGAGGTGAGTTCACTGAGGTAGTTGGTCGTGATGAGGATGGTCGTCTTACTACTGAGAAGAAGTACAACAAACTCTTCAAAGATGATAAAGAAGCTAAAGCAGCTAAAGAGATGAAAGCTAACTCGGCTATGGATGCAAATAATCTAGATGATAGTATTGCTACAGTAGATACTCTTCTAAATCACAAAGGCTTCGATGATGCATTCGGTTACTTCGATTCTAAAGCTCCTACGATTGGTGCAGACGCTTCCGAGGCAGAAGGCTTACTAGAGACAGTTAAGAGTCAACAGTTCATGGCTAACGTATCTAATATGCGTGGTATGGGTGCTCTATCTGATGCAGAAGGTAAGAAGATTCAAGACATGGTTGCAGCACTTGACCCATCTATGAACCAAGAGGCTTTACGTAAGAACTTGGGTCGTATTAAGGAACATTTGACTAAGCTTAAAGCTATTGCACTGTTTAAATCAGAGAATGGTAAAGAACCTAGTGCATCTGACTTAAATAAAATCACAAGAAAGAGTACATCAAAAGCTGTACTTTGGTAAGGAGATAACATGGACATTACTCTACCTAGCGGGTTACAGATTAAAGGTATCCCAGATGGTTTGAGTAGGAATGAAATCAGAGAACAGGCTATTTCGAAAGGGATAGCCACTCCTGAAGACTTTCAACTTAATCTATCAGACGTAGACACAAGACACGGACTACCCCTTAAAGAACGTGCAGTTATTACCTCACTACCACAAATCGCTGACCAACAACAAGCGCTACAAAGCAGAGGGTATAACACTTCTACCACAGTTAATGGTGACTTAGTTGCTAAGAAAGGTGATGGACAGTGGACTCTAGCTAACCCTAGTGGCCTTGACGTAGGTGACCTTGCAGACATTGGCTCAGAAACCTTTGGACTAGGTACAAGCATCGTAGGAGGTCTAATAGGCTCTCTTGGTGGCCCAGTAGGTACTGTAGCAGGTGGTGGTGTAGGTTACGGTGGCGGTAAGAAGGTTGCTCAAGAAGCATTACAGGATTTAATGGGTACTCAAGAATTTGATACTCGTACAGCATTAGAGCAGTTTGAGGAAGTAGGAATCGATACTGGTATTGGCCTTGCTGCTGAGATTGGTGGCCCACTTATCTCTAGAGGATTCAGTAAAGCCGTAGGTAAGACTGTAGAGGTGGCTAAGAACTCTCGTGGTATTCCTGCTCAAATGACTAGACTGGATGCAGAGAACGCTATTAACGCAGGGTTTATTAAACCTGTGTCAGGTGAAGCTGGTGCTAAAGTTTATACCAATGAGATTAAAGATAGTATTGTTGCTAGTCCTAAGTACCGTAAGGAGCTACAGGGCAGGTTACAGAAAGACTATAACATCCAACTCAAGAAGCTTAAAACTCCAGAAGCACAGGCTGACATTGGGGTTTATAAGGAAGCAGCTACAGAGCGTGACGGTATCGCACAGAAGATGAAGGTTCTAAAGTCTATTGATGAGCAGAAGGGTAAAGCTACCTTTAATCAAATCAGTAAAGCTACGGACTTACTTGGCTACAGTAATGCGGCAGTGGGTATCTTAGGTGCTAACCCTGCATCAGCTATCCCTATCGCAGTTAAGAAGGTAGCAGATTATACAGGCATCACTAGGGCTATTAGTAAGCAAGTTGGTAAGCAGTTAGATAGACGTCTCTTCGGAGCTGGTACTGGAGAAGAAGTGGCTACATCAGCACTCCCTAAACTACAGATGGCAGAGCCTATCCTTAAGAGTGCACTCAATGCAGCTTTACCGGAACAAGGTACTCGTAAAGAGACTAAGATTCACACTGCTTTATTTGAGTGACTTTAACCTGATGTTATAGTGGGTATGAAACATAATACTCTCACTCTAAGTTTCTAAAAGGCTGGCCTTCGGGTTGGCCTTTTTCTTTATAAGGACTATAGAAAATGAAACTAACACTACTAATCACCCTTGCTCTCTTATTGGCAGGGTGTGCTGTACCCGCAGGTATCTCTGAAACAGTTGGAGACATCCAAGGTGCAGTTGAGTCAATTGAAATCGATAACACAGTCGTACATGGATTACCTTGGTGGCAATGGCTCATCATCGGTACATTCATCCCATCCATCTTTGAGATGATTAGTATGCTCCGTAGAGCTATTACAGGTGGGTTATGACTTTACTTTACTTACAGTTCTCTTTGATGTGCATGGAGGTTTTTAATGGAACTAGGAGTTAAGAGCCACTCCTTACCAGTAGGCTCACAGGATTACATAGAGTTAAAAGAAAGTACCTTTGAAGGTTACATAGAAATAGCCTCACAGGATGATGTAAACATAGTCATAGGTCATAAGACTAAAGATGTAGTTAATGAGACAGGGTTAGTAACTAAGCAATGGAACGCCTATAAGCCTTTCTCAGCACCCGTTTACATTAAAGCACCTAATACTACTATTCTTACGATAATCACCAACAGGGACGTTTCTACGTTCCCTATACACACAATCTCCCCTAGGGTGTGGGACGATACACAATACTATGGACAATACAAAGGCGAACTATGGATGTAATACCAAACTTTAACAATGGCGACTTGATGGAAGACGTCAGAACTAAATCTCTGAATCCAGCAATAGCAATGATTAACCACCACTCAACTCTAATGGATGATGGTAATGGCAATGGCTTGATGATAGCAGTAGATGAGATAAAGGTTCAAGTAGCTCAACAAGACTCTGACATACAAACTATACAGCAGTTAGCTCATACCGCAGCTACAACAGCTTCTAACCTATCTTCACAGGTTCAGGCTAATGAGACTATTACTAACTCTAATAAGATGCGTCTGGACGTCCTAGAGGCTCACAAGGCCCCTGTGGTTACTGACTTACTAGTTAGTGCAATCTTAGATGTAGATGGTGACACTTCAACAGTAGTCCCCTTAGCTGGAGCTGTAATGGAAAGTGGCATTCAAGTAGTAGGTAATACTTTTAATCTTGAAACTGGTAATAACTATACTCTTGGGATTACTGCTGACATTCAAGATGTTGCCTCTGACAGTGGATTAGTTGACCAAACAGGTTCTTTCTACTTACGTATCTATAAAGGTGCTCACAC
>JACSED010000010.1_pt1 | contig 12570 bp, 6 predicted proteins | sample 8225451 | NCBI WGS metagenome assembly JACSED01 (sample SAMN15634795, study PRJNA648150) | viral metagenome | isolation source: viral RNA from sea star tissue | host: Leptasteria | place: USA: California | collected 2017 | depth Intertidal m | reverse complement strand
CCGTGTTGGGTGTGTTTGGCTATGTGGTTGTTAATATGTTATTTGGTTATAGCCTTAAATGGTTTTTTAAAAAAGTAATACAATGTATTATAAAAGATGATATAAAAGAACTTATTAAAGAGGCAGCTAAAGAAGATGATAAATACAGTCTGAGAAAGAGGGTAAAGAATATATAGAAAGATCAGATGAAGCTGTTCATGATTATAGTACTGAAGTATTACTATCATATATGCAAACATTCCTTTTTAGTAAATGCAATCAAGTTGTATTATTAGACAATATTAATAGCATATCATCACATTGTAGGAAGCCATTATGTGCTGATGTATGTAGCATAGCATAAGCACAAATATTTCCAAATACCTATGTTGTTGCATACAATATGGATTTGTCGGAAATAATTACAAGGACATATCTTGACAAACACGATTCTAAGATTGGCATTAATCAGTGACAGATGTAGCTTATCAAACTTCTTAATTTTAATTATCTGTTTATAGTTTTACTATATGTTTTAGCTCCACGATCGGAACTCCCCTGTTCGACATTTGAAGATTGTCCTTTATTAACATGTGTTCTAGTTGCACGATCTAGATTCCCCTGTTCGACATTTGAAGATTGTTCTTTATTAACATGTGTTTTAGTTGCACGATCTAGATTCCCCTGTTCGACATTTGAAGATTGTTCTTTATTAACATGTGTTCTAGTTGCACGATCTAGATTCCCCTGTTCGACACTCACAGATCTTGCCTTACCATTATATATTTCAAGTTTACTATTTGATTCTACCTTTATTGCTTTATGTAAATGTTCACGAGCTAACTTATGGAAAGTACATCTATCTTTATCATTTTTAAATATAATAGTCATATAATTGTAGTTTGTTTTTTCCATATCTTGTGCAATTGTGCTATATTTTATATATGGTACAACTGTATCATTTTCATAGGTAAATATACCTTTTACATCATTAATTGTATGACTAACTTTTGGACATTTCATCGATATTTCCACAATCTTATACCAAATCTTTTGGGATTCCAATTGTCCTTTTAGGAAATCTAATATGTTATACAAACTATCATCTATTCTCGGTTCTATAGTTACTGCTTTGTATAATTTTCTATTTATGATTCTTTTTGCGAGCTCACTCAATTCGCCAAATTCATCCTCCTTACTAGCTACATAATCTATTGTATCCCATATAACTATATCAGTAAGAGGCATATATGTAGATATATGATCACCTTTCTCCGTAAAGTACTTCATCAACTTATCAGACTTATGTAGCTTCATAAAATTTTGTTGCTCAGAGTTATAAAGACAGTGAAATAATTCAAGAAACATAACATCCACACTGATACAAGTCTTGTTATGATATATTTCATAATATGCATCCTTATAGGCCATCAAATAGCTTTCTGCTATATGTATGTTTTTAATGCCAATTGTAAAGACAAATTCACCTTTATAGATACCACTATCCAATTTGTGTACTTCCAAATTTTCTATAATATTTTTTACAATCCTTGTTATATCTTCAGATATTTTTTTTATGCCAGCAAAATAATTATCCCTAGCCAAGTAGTCTAAACGATCTGCATCCAATTCACTTGAAACTATTCTATGATATATCATTGAATCAGCTTGATCTGTGAAAAAACTTAAAACTGCCTGTTTAAGTGGCATTGGTGCATTATCAAAATCTTTATCAAAACTATCCAATATTTTACTAGGTTCTCCAAATTCTATCATACGCTTAGTCCATACCTCGTGACTAGTATCTATATTTAGTCTCTTAGATAAATCCTCAAACAAATGTGATAAAGGTCCATGACCTATATCATGAAGTAATGCTGCACAAATTGTAGCAGTTTTCCAGAATTCAAAATCCTTGTTCTGTTCCATAAACTCAGGACTAGACTCAAGTACATTAAGCATCTTTTTAGCCATAAAAGATGTACCAACGCAATGTGAAAACCTATCATGTACCAAATTTGGATATACAACACTTAATAGACCAGTTTGTCTTATAAATCTTAGCCTTTGCATTTCTGAGGTTTGAATTAATTCCCAAGCTATTTTATCAAATAACTTATTAAAGTGAAAAACGATAGGTCCATGTACTGGATCATGTATTGTTTTACAATCATCATTAAGCATCTAAATCACAAGAAATGATAATATTGTTTTGCAAAGCTTCTTAAGACCAACTATAGTTAATGTTGAATGGCTATATCAATTTATACATAAATCTGTGAAAACATTTTAGATTAGATTAGATTAAACAAGATAATTTATAGGAGCTACAGCAAAACCTTGTTTAAGGTATATAAACCTTGCAGATATGTGAGTTTAATTATAGCAACAAGGCATATCTGGTCTACATCTTTGCACTAACCAACATATTATCAAAATCACTTTATATTGTAAGCTAATCCATATATACAACTTACAAACATATGTTTTATATTAAATAATGCAGAATAACACTATTCTATAACAAATTATAATATACAATGCAGTCACACAGCTATCATAGATCATTTTTGATTATCTCATTATACTCAACTACACATACCATTAATAAAATGTGTTTTGATTTTTTGTTATTTGACTGTATACTATACTTATAAAGCTTAATTTTTTCATGGATTTAACCTATGAATACAATATTCTTAACAATCTTCTTACTGATAGTAGTCTTTGCAACAGCTACACTTGCAAAAGATTCTAGTGAAGAAAATAGTAATATAAAAGAATTTGCTATATTTGATGCAAAGCATACTTCAAGCGATATACACAAAGCATATCTGTACTGTTATCCGCTTAATAGAAAAGAAAAGAAAGAATGTCATAAAAAGCTAGAAATTAATGTGCTAAGTCAGTCTAAGAGTATCGGCTATATGATTCGTACTTTTGGTAAGCAATCTATAGACAGTTACTTGAGGTTTTATGCCTATGAATCCGAAAAATTAGGTTTTAGTAACCTTCTAGAAAGAAGTGGCAAAGTTTGTAAATATATCATGGGAAGTCCAGTATATAATAAAATCACAAATTCATATACGGTAAAATGCAAGTCCTCGAATCACAAAGTACAATTCAACACAAACAGCAAAAGATGGAATTTAATCCTATAGTATAGAACAGATGTTAAGATATGAATAACAGAATGATATATCAATATTATATGATATACCTATAAGTAATATATAAAACAAATTACGTTATGGTACATAATATTTAGCAAGACTATAACAATAGGGATATATAATGAGTAGCAATACAACAGACATTGCAAAATCTGATAAATCCAAAGCTATAGATGCGGCATTATTGCAAATAGATAGAATGTTTGGCAAGGGATCTGCTATGCGATTTGGGCAGAAACCAAATATAGCAGTACAGGTAATACCATCTGGATCTATTGCACTAGACTTAGCACTAGGCGTAAATGGTTATCCAAGAGGCAGAATAGTAGAAATATATGGACCAGAAAGCTCAGGTAAAACAACTATAGCGTTGCATGCGATAGCAGAAGCACAAAAACAAGGGGAAACATGTATACTAATAGATGCAGAACATGCATTTGATCCTAAGTATGCTAGCAATCTTGGAGTACAGGTTGATGATCTTATAATCTCACAACCAACTGACGGTGAAGAAGCTTTAGAAATAACTGACACATTTGTAAGGTCTGGAGCAACTAGCTTAATAGTAATAGATTCAGTAGCTGCATTAGTACCAAGAGTAGAACTTGAAGGTGGAATGGAAGATAACCAAGTTGGTTTGCAAGCCAGACTTATGAGTAAAGCACTCAGAAAATTAGCTGGTTCGGCATCAAAATCCAACTGCTGTATATTCTTTATAAATCAGATAAGAATGAAGATCGGAGTAATGTTTGGCTCGCCAGAAACTACAACGGGCGGTAATGCTTTGAAATTTTATGCATCTGTTCGATTAGATATAAGGAGAGGAAGTCCAATCAAACTGAAAGATGAGATAGTAGGTAATGAGACTAAGATAAAGGTTGTAAAAAATAAAGTAGCACCACCTTTCAGAGTTGCATCGTTCGATATAATGTATGGTTTGGGTGTATGTAAAGCAGGAGAATCTATAGATCTTGGTGTTGAACATGGAATAATAGAAAAATCAGGATCTTGGTATTCCTACGAAGGCAACAAAATTGGTCAAGGTAAAGAAAATGTTAGAAACTATTTAAAAGAAAATCCAAGTATTCTTGAAGAGCTGATAAAAAGAATTAAATCTAAGATAACTGGTGATAATTCGGTTAAAAAGTCTATTGAAGATAGCGATATTAAAAATAATAAGAACAAAAAGTAATAATATAATCTTAATCTTAACAGTCTATATAGTAGCAGTGTATAGTTGTTTAAGATAGCAAAATAACATTTTTTAGTTCACAGTAACAATGTTATTAAATAATACAGGGGTGAATATCTTAATCATATCTATACTTTTTACCTACAAAAAAAGTTACAAAATACTCAATAGTTTATAACCTAATCAGTACATATAAGCTGTTATTTCTAGTATGCTATGATAAACTTTCTATATAGAATCTATGTGTTAAATAATACTTGTATTTCAATATAATGTAATATATTTGCATTCGTTGTTCTTTGTGCTATACTAATACTGTTTAGAGTGTTTATCTTTATAATGTAATATATTTGTATTCGTTGTTCTTTGTGCTATACTAATACTGTTTAGAGTGTTTATCTTTAGTAGATCTTTTGAGCATATAATTGCACTCGTAGCTCAATTGGATAGAGCGTTTGACTACGAATCAAGAGGTTAGGGGTTCGATTCCCTTCGAGTGCACCATTTTATTTATACTTAACAACATACATCACAATAATTGGTACAGATTATGGATAGGTCAGAAGAAAGAAAAATAAGTTTTTTTAAAAGATTTTTCAAATATATACGCAGATTGATTGCTAATATAGTAAGAAAATGGAGTATACATTGGGCTTCTAAGATATATGCTGAAGAATTAATAAAGGACAACATGTCACAAAAAGATATAGATGGACTTAGCTCTGATGGTAAGAGAATATTACAGTTTTTTGATAACGAAATTAAGAAAGATCTTAGAGGTAAGGGTAATCCAAAATATACGGAACACAGTTATGGAAGTATTGAGTGGTTGTTTCCAATGCACACATATCACACATATGATAATAATGCACTACGCCTAACTGATCGAGATTTGTCTACACTAAGTAGGTCTGCAGTGTATAGAGAACAACTGAAGAAGCATTTTGAGCTTTTCATGAACTTCTTAGGTATTGAAGTATCATCTATAAATGATGTATATAGTCTTGAAATAACTAATACTGATAAATGGAATAGTCAGATAGATGATCAAAACATTTATCCGATTATAAATCGTGTCTTAGGATCAGTCAAGATGTCAGGATTAGAAGAACAGCATAGTAGATTTATAAAGTTCATATCTAGTCATAGATATGAGGGGCGGTTTATTAAGTTAGAAGCCTCACAAGTATCTTTAGAAAGTACAGTAGAGCCTCACGATAGTCATGCGAGCCAGCATTCTAGCGTGAAAGATTCCCATACAGATAGACACATGGCAGCAAAAGTAAAATCCAGTAGGAAGTCTAATCCAAGTAATGGTAAGTTAGAATCTATAAGTGGTCAAAAGAGAGATACTGAAAATAAATCAATAAAGAAGGGTATATCAGAAAAGGATATAGAGATGCTTAGCTCTAATGGTAAGAAGTCATTACAGTTTTTTGATAATCAAATACCTGTCTATACAGGTAAAGACAAAAAGAACAATCAGATACAAATGAAACTCAAAAATTTAAGGAAGTTTTATAGGGAAGATCTTGAAAGTAATGATGAAACAAAATATATGGAAAGTCATCATGAGTACATTCAGTGGTTGTTTCCAATTAATACATCTTCAATACATAATAGGAAAGCACCACACATAACTGATCAAGACTTTGAAATATTAAGTAAGTCTAAAGAGTATAGAGACCAAATGAAGGAGAATTTTGAGCTTTTCATGAACTTCTTAGGTGTTAAAGTATCATTGCAAAATGGTGTATGCAATCTTACAATAAATAATGTTTATAGATGGAATAATTGGCTCATAGAAAATAAACACAATTATGCTCGTGTAACACGTGTCTTAGAATCAGTCAGTAAGTCAGGATTAGCAGATTATTCTGATAAATTTATAGAGTTACTAGAAAAGTATAAAGAATGCAGTAAGCGGCCTAATCAGTTAGCAAGAGAGTTTAAAGATGGATGTCAACCATTTACAAGCAGTGCAGCGAAGTCTTATACGAAGTTTTGGATTGCTCATCATAGTAGCAAGCATGATGCTTTCAATAAACAGAAAAGAGCGAGAGTAAAAGATGATAGTAACTCTAGTGCAAGTGATGTTAAGGAAGAATCTGCAAGTGGTCAACAGACAGATGCTAAACAGAATACAATAATACAGGACAGTATATCAGAAGAGGATATGGATCAACTTAGCTCGAATGCTAAGCAAGTATTGAAGTTGTTTGATGAACAAATGCAGAAAGATCTTAAAGATAATAATAGTCCACAAGATATGTCTAAAAGTAATACCCAAATGCTTTCTTTGTTTCCAGTTAGATTAAGTTTATCATCTAGAGACTTTGAAATATTAAATAAGTCTGCAGCGTATAAAGATCACATGAAGGAGAATTTTAAGTCTTTTATGAACTTAATAGGTATTCAAAAGACAGATACAGTTACAGATACAGTTACAGATACAGTTGGTGATGATAGATACATTTTTACAATAGTAAATGCTGATAAATGGAATAGTATGGTAGTAAATAGCACACTTTCTTGGAATGTAGAAAATATCTTAGAATCGCTCAGTGCGTCAGGATTAACAGAACAGTCTGATAGATTTATAGAGTTACTAGCAAAGTATACAAAACACAGTCTGTATACTCCTGAGAACATACAAGAATTACTACCATTTACAGAAGAGAAAATAAATTTGTTCAATAGCAGGTGGCGTAGCTATCATAGCTGTGCTACTCCTCCTATCGCAGAATCTTTGAATGCTAATGAAGGACAGTTGAATAAATATGATGATAAAGTAAAATCTTCGCAAGATGTAAAGAGTACTGTAGCTAATGGTACAAATATGGCACAACAAAGAAGTGCAACTAATATAGGTATTACTGCTACGGATCAAAATAGTCAATTTAAGAGTTCATCTAGTCCTACTAAAGTTCAGGATGCAGCTAAGCGAGCTAAATCATATAGAAGTGTGGATAGATCATCCATTGACGGTCGTTGATAAGTAGATTGGGTGATCTAGAAGAGGAAGAGTTGGGTTTTGGTAATGATAATGATGTGATTCTGCATATAGCAAAATGTGATAAATTGCATAATTATATTGTGAAGGTAATAAATTACGATGAAAGTGAATCAATAAACACAAATCTAGAGACTTTAAATACTCAATTGATAAAGCATAGGGATGCTTGTATTCAAAAAAGCATAAATTATAATTCAAGTCTTCTTAAAGATAATTATAATGCAATTATGTAATGTGATGCTAATGCTAGTACTGAAAAAAACAGTCCACAAGCTTTGGTTATTTCATACAATAACTTTATAGCTACTAAAGATCGTATTAATAAGATCATTGAGGTAGTAAGTACAGAAGATAGATTAAATGATAATGATTTACAATTATTTTTAACAGAGAGTAGGAAACAAATAGCTACGATATACAAAAAGATTTAGGTATCTGATAGATTAATTAAAAAGCTTAATCATATTGTTTCAAGTGTTAAGAATTTGATAAAAGAAGAATTAAATGATACTGGCTTTGGAGTTGATGATAAATCTGAATTAAGTAGAAGTGGTGATGATCTCGAAGATTTATCTAGAATTTTAAATTCAGTCTTACTTGATATCACGAATGACAAGTATGGGGACATTAAAATATCTCCAAAGCTAGATTATAAGAGTGTTGAATCCAATTATGGACATTCTGTAATATCACTCAAGAAGTCATATAATTCATATATGCAGAGAGTTTCTTTATTATATAATAGTGAAAAATTATAATTTAGGATGGATTAATGTAAGCTAGCAATAAATGAATTTTTAGAGATAGATAAATGTGATGATATGATTGATCCAAGTATTTTAGACAATATTAGAAGTATTATAGGTGATAGTAGTAACTTGTAATTTGTTTCATCATACATTTCTTGTGACACTATCACTGATGTCAGTGGAAGAGGTGCAGGTGTTAACAATTGAGAGCAAGGTTTAGAGTATACTGATTATGCTTCTGTCAAGGATAAGGTATCTTTTATTAGTAAGGTAGTTAATGAGTTAGCTGAAAAAGCTAATCATAAAGTTAATAAGATTAAGGACAGGATAAATAGTGATATAAAAAAAGTTTCATAATCCGTTCGTGGTTTAGAAAGTTTAGATGATGCTGTTCATATTATGGAAGCACAAATAAAAAGAATGTGAATACTTGCGGCAATAATAGAAAAGATAGAAGTAATAGAGAACGATAATAAGGCACAAAATAGTAATATTACAGCAGAGAGTGATAATAAGGCACAAAATGTTAGTGTTAAAGAAGATATTCATTCGTTTATAGAATCTCTTGACAAACTGTTTTATCCTTATATTGGTAATATTGTTAATAAGGATAAAAGTGATCTTACGTCTAATCTGCCCAGGAATGTAAGTGATGCTGTTGATGTTTTTTTAGATATTATCGAACAAAAAAAGGAAATGTGTTATGGAAAATAAAGAATTGAGAACTTTAGAAAATCAAGCTAAAGCTTTAGAGCAGTTACTGGTCAAAAATGAAAAAGATGGTAAATATAATGATTTAATAAATCTGTTAAATTGGTCTATTGAAGATGATGATACATCATTAGAGGTTCTAGAGAAGTTTTCTAGAAATGAGAATGATAATAAATTGTTAAATTCAGATGATAAACAGGCGAAAGAAGAATGGTTGCGTGAACGAGTGGACGATTATTACAAGGATTTATTTACAGAAACTCAAAGTTTTAAAAATTCTTTGAATGCATCTGAAGATGCTTTAGAGGCAAATGTAAAAAATCGGTATGATGAAGTATTAAAAAAAGCTATGGATCAATGCTTTGTGTGTAATTCTTTGATATTATCGGACATAAAGAGTAGCTTGACTAATGTGACTGAATTATATTCTAGTGTATCTGATATTGCTCAGAAAGTTATTCCTAGTACATATGACGATGATACTGTGGGAGAATTCTATGCTGGTAATCCTCAGGCAAATATTAATACGCATCCATCAAAGCAAGCAATGAAGCATTATGCTACTATTTCTTTTGTGAATGACAAGGTAGCAAATGATGAAGAAAATGATTATGATATTCTTGGGATAGATTTTGCTCCTATTGGTAAACAAGAACTTGCTAATAATGATTATCAAGGAGATAAGGAAAATCTTCTTGAAGCATGTTCTAAGAAATCTATAAGCGATATAGACAATAATGCACTATATGTACCTGAAAATATAAAGGATGCTACTGATAAGTTGACTAAATTATCAACTCGTGTAAATTCTATGCACAGCTTGATAATGGATGACAAAGAATATGTTATATTTAAAGATAATGTGAAATTTATCCAAAATAATCATAGTGTCTTAGCAAATGAAGTTATGGAGAAATGTTTAGATCTACAGTATGAAGTATTGGATGAAGATAAATTGAAATCTATGAATGACGATAATTTAGGTATTACTGAGGGTGCATATGATCTAGATAAGATGAATAGCTTTTTGGATAAGTATGAGGAATTCGATATTCCGTTTCTTGATCAGTATGAAGAATTTTTTGGATCTAGTGATTCAAGGGTACAGCATTTGCAAGTATATAAAAATACAGTTAATCAATACAAAACAAAGGTTCAATACTACAAGGAAACATACGTTGAAGAAGTATCTACAGAATTAGCGAACAATGTTAATTATAGTCAAGTAAGGAATCCTACAACATCAAGTGATAGTGGACTACAACCTGATAGTGCAAATGATCCTATAGTGAGAAAACAAGCATATGAACAACCAATGTCAAGAGAAGGAGGTGGAATATTAACAACGCAGGAGATAGAAAATGAAATAGTGCAGGATATTCCTGATGATAATGATGCTTTTGATAGGGAATCGTCGGAGTACAGTACTTTTGCAAATCATGATGACAATGCATCTACACAACAATTGTCTAATGTATATTCTCGTGGAGTACCATCAGGTATTAAGTATGCAAGTGGCAATAGCTCATCAGTAGATAGTGATGATATCGGTATTGAAGATCATGCTAAAAACACAGAAGAATTGACAAGCAATCCTAGAGAAGGGCAAGGAGATAGTGCATTACAAGCAGATTCTCATATAACTACAAACCAATCATATGGATCATTAATTGTAGAAGGAGGAGGAAAAGCGAGCATATTGAAAGGATCAGAAAAAAGGTTTAGTCCAGAGAGAAGAGATAGTGCTAATAGTAGTAAATTGTCGGGCTATACTGCTTCAGAAAATAGTGAGATTGATGATATTGAACCGGATGACAATTCCTATACACAACAATCTTTTGTTGTAAATTCTAATACAAAATCACAAGATATTGAGCGTGCAAGTGGCAATAGCTCATCAGTAGATAGTGATGATAGCGGTATTGAAGATTATGCTAAAAACACAGAAGAATTGACAAGCAATCCTAGAGAAGGGCAAGGAGATAGTGCATTACAAAATGAGAATTATAAGAATTTAGATAAGTTGTTGGATAATATCTCAAGGTTGCAAAAAGACTTATCAAATCAATATGATGCCTTTAATTCACATCATGTACATAAAAAAGATGAACAGCCTGTAACCATGGATACTTCTTTCATGAACCGACAAAGTGAGCTTTTTGTAAAACACAAGAATGCTCTCGGAGATACAGCAGAAAAACTTATAGATCTAACATATAGCATTATACAAAGAGATGATATTGAGACATATATATTAGCTCGAGCTGAAAAGGAAGGTAATATAGTTGATAGTCAAATTGTAAAGAATGGTGAGTTAAAGATTCTAAGGGATGTTGTAGAAGCTGAAAAGAAGTATATAACATTGATACATCAGGTAAGGGAAGATGATAAATTTACTAACATATGTGTTGCAACAAAGTCATTGGATACTTGGATAAGTGCACTAGAGATGGGTCGTAAAGAATATCAACATGAATCGTTGTTTTTGGATGTGTCGCCATCTAATGATGTTTCTTGTATAGATGATAAACTGATACGGACAGATCAGGATCAAACACTAGTCAAGGATTTACACACTACTAGTGATATTAATCAAAAGATTGTACATAGTGCTATCTCATCTATAATGCACCATAAAGATGCAGATGATGAAACCTTAAAAAAATCTATGCCAGAGTTATTGCTAGCATTATCATCGTTACATACAATTATTGTACATAGTAATTTAGATAAGACACAAGAATACTGTTCAGAGTATGATGAAGCAGTCAAGATGTCACACAGAATACATCCATTACTTGATGAATATGCATTGGGGCATGTAGAAAAGAATATTAAGGAGGTTACTAAGAAATATAATAGTGATGATGCTATTAACCAATATTATGAGCATAATTCTGATGAACTAAAAGAGGTATTAATGGGTGAGACAGAAGAGGATTATATAGAAGTTAAAAAAAATATTAAAAATTATGCCACAGGGTTTCTTGATGACATAAATAATGAGTTTATGGAAGAGTATCGTTCTGAGGCAACTGAAGTTGTTGATGCTTCTTCTGAGAAAAGAATGGAGGAATATAGCGAAAAAGTAGATCATGTTTTAGAAACTGATAATAATTCAATCTATAAAGAATATAGTGCAGATGCCCAAGAGTGCTTTAAGAATACGGTTGCGCGTGTCTCAAAGAATAAGATAGAAAATCAAGCTTTTCAATTATCATTACATTGCGAAAAATTTCATGACAAACATCGTGATCATATTATTGATATTTGTAAGTCTGTGGATAATGGTAGACAAAGTAATATAGTTGCTTCTCCCGATTTAGATAGAGGAGTGGCCTCAGTAAATGAAGTGTCTCCAAGTATAAGAGAAGATGCTCATGATGTTACGATGCATAATAGTAGTGCATTAAGTCATGAAGGGCAAAAAGGAAATGTAGCTTCTGATATATCTGAAGGAGCAATGAAAAGCATAGAAGAAGGATTAGCAGTAAGAAATCCAGCATTATCAAGCATAAATTATAACAAAGAGAAAGAGGAAGGTTATGCTTTACATCATGCCAACTATGTACAAACAAATGACAATTTCAATTTAAATGATAATGCAGAACAAGGTGAGGATAAGGATTCTTATACATCTACAGGGAAAGAAGAAGAAAGAGAAGAAGAAGGTTCGATAATATCAAACATATCAGATGATAACTTAGGTCAAACACGAAAGGTTGAAGAATATGAAGGTACATCTACAGG
>JACSED010000009.1_pt1 | contig 12772 bp, 4 predicted proteins | sample 8225451 | NCBI WGS metagenome assembly JACSED01 (sample SAMN15634795, study PRJNA648150) | viral metagenome | isolation source: viral RNA from sea star tissue | host: Leptasteria | place: USA: California | collected 2017 | depth Intertidal m | reverse complement strand
TTTTGGTTTTTTTTTTTTTTTTTTTTTGTGTAGGTTTTGCGAATCAAATTTACGAGTAGTATTAATAATTTCACTGTTGTCCTGTTCGTATTTACTTTCGGTTTCTATGTAATCATTGCCATCAAGTTCTTGAAAAGAATACTCTGCGATTAAAGATTTATCGCTGAAATTATTTTTTCCGAAAGTGTATTTTTCTACTAGCTTCTTGTCTTTTGTGTAAGATTCCTCTATAGTTAAATCTCCTTTTTTATAATCTTTTTTATAACCTTCAATAACTTCCGCTCCATTTTTTAAATCAATGTAACCTTCAGCAACTAAACCTTTAGTATCTGCTTTTATTTTTAGAGCTGGACCTTTTTGAGGTTTATCCATTCTATCCCACCATTGCATGTCGTTACCATCTCTGAAAGAGTTTAGCTTACCGTTATTGAAAGCAATTTTAAAACCATTACCTTCTTTGTTATATCCCTTCCACAAATCAAAAGATCCAGCTAAATCACCGGCTTCCTTAGGAGCGCTTATAATAAGCTCGTAAACCTTTCTTCCTTCATACATATACTCTGACTCCAATTCAACTGTGTTTCCAAGCGCTTCTTCTCTAGCTGTTATATCTTTTATTTCTTGCTCAGAATAGGCTTCATCGTGAGCCAAATATCCAGTCTTATTTCTTGCTACTAAACACCAAGGATTAGATTTTTTACCCCAGTTACTATCTACTATCTTTCTTACCGCCTCTTGACCTTTTTTAGAGTCTTCAACATCGTATATTGTATATCCTGCTATTTCCTCTTTATTAGAAAACTCACTAACAGAGTCTGGGTTTATTTTAGCAATCTTTGTTGTTTTTTCGTACTTTTCTATTAGTTCGTTTGGATTCTTAAAAGAATAAGGATCAATTTTATTTATAGCAGCTAACCTAATAGATTCTGTCACTTTGTAACCATCTTCTGGAAAAATAGCATAACCATTAGCCATATAAAATAACCCTAGCTTTTTGTATTTAGCTTTTTTATCATCTCTAATATCAAGACTGTCAGCCCATTTAATTAAGTTATCTACTTGTTCAGGTATGTCTTTTAACTCAGGTCTTTTAGCTTTTAGTACTTGCTCGTATTTTTTTCTAGCTGATTTAGAAAATAAAACACTAGCGATGTTATCTACGTTAGATCCATTCTCTAAACCTAAGTTAAAGCTTTTACTAAACATTGTAACACTTTTACCTGCAGCAACATCTTGTTTTTGCTCAAGAGTTAAATCACTATCTACAGTTCTAACTAATTCATTAGCTATATTCTTATCAACTACACTTAATATACCTTTAATAATTTGACCTTCAGGTGATCTAGGTTCTATTTGTATTCTCTTATCGTCTGCTCTTTTAGGTCTTCCTATAGCATCTAATATATCTTGATTTGTTAAACCTTTTTTCAAAGTCCAAGGAGATAGACCTGCACCTTTTTTAATTCTAGGATTTTTATCGTAAAGAAGTTTCAATACACTGTTAGGTACACCAGTAGCAGTACCTATTAATTTTTCTGTAGCAGCTTCTGTTACAGCTCCTTTTGGAAGTGTTTTTCTAATATAGTCTATATTGTTTTCTATAAACATAGCTCCAGCAGTCGTCTCTCCTTTAGATAAATTCTTTTTTGGATCTGTTATTTTACCTGCAGGTACGCCAATAACTTTAGAAACTATATCAGTAACAAAACCACTTACTTTTTTGTAGCTTAAGTTTTTAGGATCGATGTCTTTAACCTTTTCCTTAACGATCTCAGCAGCTTTATCATACTGTTCTTTTGATAGTACTTTAGTTGCTTTTATTAACTTAGTTTTCGACCTAGTTTCAGTGTCTGCTAAATCAATTTGATCTTCTATACTAGTAGATTCGTCAGCTATTTCTTGAACAGAACCAACTTCACCAGCAGCAACGTCTAAACTCTTACCGCTTATACCAGCTTCTTTCTTGTATCTATTTACTACATCACCTATTCTATATCTAATAAGTTCGTTTACAACAAATCCACCTAAATCATCATTAGACTCAGGATCAAATCTAGTTAAACTTTTCTCGTATAACTGTGCTTTAACGTCTTCTAAGAATATATCTTTAGGTTTACCATATACATTGTCACCTACAACTCCAAACTTGTTTAATTGACCGTTTATTAAGCCATCTAAAGTGTTTCCTTGAACTAACTTAGCATACACGTCTCCAATTACTCTTGAGTCGTATTTACGCTTTGTTGTACCTTCAGGAACCAATGCTTTTATTTCATTACCAAGATCTTTGTTTTTACTAAAAACTTTTTCAACGTCTATATCTTCAGTTTTACCAGCAGTAGCTTCTTTTATATCTTTACTTAATTCTCCTGACTTTACGCTTTTATTATATTCTCTCATAAAATTATACACGTCTTTACCTGTGTTGAATTTTATTTTAGAAAAACCAATAGCCCTAAGTATAGGTGTTATTATATCCCCTATTTTAGTGAATATATTCTCATTGTATTTTATTTCATTTTTAAGTATAGCGTCTGAAAATATAGTTAGATATTCGTCAGGGTTTTTTTGTAAGTATTCTTCAGAATATAGTCTATTACCTTCTGAATCAACTGCTTTAATTCTACGTTCTACAGCTTGATTCTGTTCCTTACTTAGTAGCGACATAAAATCTTTCACAACATCAGCGCCACCTTCTTTTTTAATTTTATCTCTAATAACACGATGAAGTATTTCGTGAGAACCCACAGTTACAGCTCCAGTCTGTTTAGCTACATCTTTATTTATGTATATTGTATTTGTTTTTGGATCATACCAACCGTCACTAGAGGCCTCTTCTTCTCCAAACTGTTCTTTTATTTGATCAACGGTTAAATCTGAATTTATTTCAACATCGTATACTTTAGCTGCTTTTTTAGCAAATTCAACAGATTTTTCTACTTTTCTAGACACAGATTCTTTAAACAGTTCTTTATTAGTGTCTTGTAGGGTTTTTAATTTTTCTTCAGCTATTTTTTTAACAGACTCTAATTGATCAGGTTTTTTTATCTCCTTGTTTAATTTGTTTATTTCTGTCTTATTATTAGCATACTCTTTAATCTCTTCAGGAGTCATGTTTTGTAATGCCTCACTGTTTTTAGCTTTTAATATTCTTACTTTTATTATTTCATTTTGTATAGCTTCGTCAATAAGTTCTAAACCTTCTGCATCTGCCATGGCTCTGTCTTCAAATAATTTAGATATATCATTAGAAGTTTTTTCAACAACCTGTTTAACTTGGTCTGGCATTAATATATATTCCGCAGCTCTTACAGTTTTAGCATTTGTATTTTTTACTGCTCCTGCAGTTGTCACGGTAGTCGCAAAAACAGAACCAACTATACCAGCTTCTACTATTTGTTTCCAATTTTTAAAAACATCTCCTGCCTCAGCATCAGGTAAAGTAGCAGCATCAAAAAGCATGCTAGTTACTTCTGTAGCCATCTCAGATCCAGATTCACTAGCAATGTTTATACCTAGGCTTTTTACCAAGCCCTCAGAACCACCTCTTATTAAATCTAAAGCAGCTTGTTTGTTACCACTGTTTGATAAAAAACTTGCTCTTTTTAAAATACCTCTAGTGGCTACTTCGAATCCAGCTTGTATAGCTCCAGTTCCTAAAGCATTAATAGTTAGCTGGCCAGTATTTAAGCTAGGATCTTTTTCAAACTCTTCATCAAATTTACTACCTGCGGTACTAAGGCCTAAAGCAACAAATCCACCAGGGCCTAGCGCAGCCATAGCAACTGAAGGTATAGATTCTATAGCAGCTCCAACAGCTCTTTCACCAGCTAATAAATAGTTACCGTCAGCTATATCATCTACCATACTTTCGTTTTCGTATTCTCTAATCATAGGCTCAATCTTATCTATGAAATCTTCAATAGATTTACCATAATCAACTAATCCACCCATGCCTAATCCAACGTCCATCTTAGCGACTTCCATTAATTTCTTTTTCTCTTCTGGAGTTCCTTTATAAAACGACTTAGGAGCGAAAAAATTAAGACCTAATTCTAACATCCCAAGCTTACTAGCGTCTTTTATGTCATCAAAACCTTTAATAAAGCTAGCTATACTTTTAGTTCCTCTACCAATGTAGTCTTCTAACAAGCTAGGTTCATCACTTTTCTTGCTATCAAACTCATCTAATTCATCTTTATAGCCTTGCAATACTTTAGCGTCAGATTCATTTACCTCACCACCTTGCTCTATATAGTTATTGATTTGTTTTTCAGTCTCCTCAATATTAAAAACTAATAAATCTCTTTCACTAGGCTCTTGATATTCCGAAGAAGTATCTTCCAATGTTGAATCCCCATCTACTGCTTTTTTTTCTGCTGTTACAGGTGCAGCTTCCGTTGCAACAGCTTCTGTCTTTGCTTCTTCATTAATAAGCTCAGCTCCAATACTGTCTTTCGAGTTTAAAAAAGCCTCAACATTTTCGTCAGGCACGGTTACTATTTTACCACTGCTTAATCTATACTTAGGCATACTGTTTATTTTATATTGTTATTAAAATTATTTTGGAGTCCACACATTGTCGTCGCTTAAAACACCGCTTCTACCAATAGGATCTTTTAAAACGCCTTCTCCAGGCTTTAAACCTGTCAATTTATTAACTATCTTGCTGTATTGCTCGTCTTTTAATTTGGGTGATTTAACTCTAATTATTTTATTTATAATATCTTGCTCTGTGTCATTTCTATCTACTGCTAGTTTTTTGCCTCTATACTCACCTATAACAATTCTTTCTATAGGTCCACCTACTACACTTGCTTCGGCGTCAGCTGTAAGACCATAGTCACTTGCTAAATCTCTAATGCTTTTAATATCAAAAAATAATCTATCATCACCGTTTAATTCATTAGCTAAATCTTTAGCTTCATCAAAACTATACGCAGCATCTGTTTCTTTAGTATCTACTTTTTCAGTACGAACTTTTAGTTCGTCGGTATAATTATTTACTAAATAATCGTTGTAAGCATCTGTTATTTCTGGCCACTTCTCTTCATAATTCTCTACTGTTATTTGATCTTTAGTTCCTCCAAAACCAAGCACGTTGTTAGCAAACATAGCTCCATTAAAAGGTTCCATTGTTTCTACGTTTAATTTAGCCATAGCTCTAGAAGCTAACTTTGCTTTTTCTTTATCTACAGGTCTATAGTACTGTATAGCAGTAACAACACCTTTGTCGTTTTTAATTTCTCTTGATTCTTCTTCACCTAAAATACCATCTTTATGAACACTTTTCTTCGTTGTGTTATCTATTTCATAAAAATATTCAGCTTTAGCTTTTTCAAAGTCTTTAGTTTCATCAGGTATTAATGGCATTGGACCTCCATCTTTACCCATTTGTTGAAGTTGAGATTCTGTATATATTCTTTCTTTACCACCCTCAGGAGTTATAGATAAATTTACTTCTAACCTACCTGACTTTTCATTTTTATTAAGAAATATTTTTCTTGTTCCAGGCGCTTTGTCTTGCCAAACAGCAAGGTTGTCAACCGCGCTATCAGACCACATATCAACTCCACCTTGACTTCCTGCATTCCTTATAGCTTTGTCATAACCAACCACTCCTTCTGTGTAAAGTGTAGTTACGTTTTTAATTCTATCAGGCAAAGATAATATGTCTCTCTGATATGCTCTAGCGTCAGCAAGTTCTTTGCCATAAAGAAGGCCAGAGTCTATTTTGTCTGAAATATCAGAATATTCATCTATACGAGTGTCAAGACCTTCGTAAGTTAAACTTTCATTATTTTGAGTTGTTTTTTCAGTTGAAGTCCATACTCTTTGCTCTGTTTTAATGTAGCCATCTATTCTTTTTGCTCTTTCTTTAGCTTTAGCTTTTTCTTCAGCAACTCTTTTGTCTTCATCAGCTTTATAAGAAGCGCCTACCTTTTGAATAGTTCCTGATATTACATTTTGTAAATTAGCAATGTGCTGAGCTGATTGAGTGTCTACTACTTGTTGTGGGTTTCTATAACTCATTTTATCCTTCGTTTTTAAATGCTCCTGACGAGGCCATGCTTCCTACTGTGCTAACAATACCTCCCATAGCACCTGTTATAGCGCCTGTTCTATCTGATTGAGCTTGAGACTCTCTAGCCTGCGCTCCGTATAACTGTGCTGAAACTCTATCTAGTTCAGCTGTTTCTCTAGCTTCTCTAGTTGTAAACTCAAACGACTTACCAGATACATCTGCTTGTTGTAGTCTTTGCGCTTCAGCCATTTTCATTTGTTGTTGCTGCTGTTCTCCTTGAGCTCTTAGTTTTTCGTTCTGAGCTTCTTGAGCTTCTATACTAGCAGATACACCTTTCTTAGATTGTAAAGCTGCTTGAGCTAAAGCAGTTGCTCCACCAGCGCTTGCGCCAGTAGCTCTTAAAGTATCTAATGTGTTAGCTAAAGATATATCAGCCTGTTCAATCTGCATCTCAGCAGCTTGAGTAGCTACACTTAATTTTTCTAAAGGGTTTTGAATCATAGAAGACAAGTCTGTAACACCTTCATAAGGATTTATTATTTCCTGCCTGTTGTTTTGTAAGTTTTGCAACTTAGCCTCAGCTCTTCTTTTTTCCGCAGCAGCAGCAGCTTCTCTTCTTCTAGCTGCTGATGATCCAAAAATACCAGCGATGATGCTTGCTCCGCCTGATATTAATCCGGCTGTTACCATTGACATAAGCTATTGTTTTAATTGTTTATATTGTATGTATGTTTCGCAGGTTAAAATTTTTTCTAACTCTTCGATGTCTCTTATATTATCTGGATTAGGGTGAATGTTTACAAAAACAGAATCCTCTAAAGCTATTATAACTCTTTTTGCACCAGATTTAGCGTTGACGTAAGTAGGAGCTGAATAAGTTACTACCCCGTCTTCGTTAGCTATTTTTAATTTACCTTTCATTAAAAACCAAGTATGGCTTTTATTATGTATTTTTCCTATTACTATTCCTCCTTCGAGCATAGACATTTCCCTAATATAAACTCCTTCAGAAAAAGAATGAGTTAATGGGAAGCTGTCCGAATTACCTTTCACTATTAAAGGATCATTACTAGCTAGCATTTCAGCCTCTAAATTTGTTACTGTATTTCTAAAATAATCTATACTTAAAGACGTTTGTTTCATTAATAAGATGATTCTGAATAATTTGAAGAAACCGCGAATAGCTCTTTAAAACCTCCTGGATCAGTTGTAGCATCTGTTGATACTGTTACTGTCGCAAAGTAGCCTTTGATACCAGTCATACTATTACCGAACACGACTTCACCTTGCGATGCAGATGTATTGTTTACTAAGTTAGCGTGGTATTTATTTTCTTTTCTATCAAAGCCAGCTCTAAACACAGGCCGTGCTTGACTTGTTAACGCGGCGTTTCCAGTTAAAGGCGGATCGCTAGAATCAAAAGCTCCTTCGTTGTAACTGTAAACAGTTGGCTTACCGCTTACATTAGCTGTATCAAAGCCACTTGACCAATTACCGCTTAATAAGTCTTGACCAGTTGAATCAGAGCTAAAGCTTGATACTTGCCAACCATTACTACCTTCGTAGTTTACGGTTTTAAATACTTTTGACATGCTTACCTTAGGGTTGAACACAAACTCAATAGAAGTATTATTGTTTACGCCATAGAAACTACCTCTGTTAACGTTATTAGAATAATGTTTCCATAATCTACCTTCATTAAGACTATAAAGATTACTTCTTAAACTAATTATTTGACTAGGCTCATAAGAAAAGAAACTAGTCCACCCTTTAACGCTTTCGTCAAAAGATAAAGTATTATATTCAGACGATGCTGCATTTGGTGCAGGTTTTGTAGATATTACATATTGCTTGTTGTATATATCCCATCCACCAATTACATTACCTTCAGTACTAGAAGAGTCTATCTCTGCAAATCTATCTCTAAAATAATCATACATACCGTATGTAGATATTTCAGTTAAACCGTCCATAGATAATCTTAAAACAGCGTTTCTATCTTTGTCTGTAAAGTATTTTCTATAACCATAAACAGCAAAACTACCAGGGTCTCTACTTATACCAAAGTTACCGCCGTAAGGTTGTATTGTTCCTATAGTAGTATTAACATTGGTAATGCTACCTCCACCTTCAGCAGAGTATATAGCGTCTTTATCTATTAATGCTCTAGAGACTTTTGACTCTTGAAATATTATTAAGTTAGTATCTTCAGCGTATAGTTTTTGTATAGAGCCATTAGCTGGATCAGCTGACTTAGTTATCTCTGAACCAACAGAAAATACGTTTGTATCATTTATACCTGTTCTAGAATTAAATATACCAGAGTATATTAAAGAGTTACTTCTTATTACAGCGTTAGGTTCGTCTTCAACTAAATAAGCTTTTACGCCATAATCAACATTAGTGTTATTATAACCACCTCTAATTCTAGCTTCTTCAATATTCCAGCTACCTGCACCTGGATCAGTCTCTCTAGGATAACCACCTATAGCTTGAGGTATACCTGTAGAGCCGTTCCAAACTACACCTGAGCTTGATACATATTTTCTAAGTAGAAAAGAGTTAAAGTATTTTACCTCTATTGTTGCTGCCATATGTTTTATTATTACTTGTTTTGTTATATTATTACTTCGAAGCCGTACGTTAAATAAACTGATGAAGGAATATCACCTAAGCGAATATCTACATTATCAGCTACTGTTTGGTTTGCACTAACAATTACACCATTACCTGAAAGAGACACTACAGTTGTACCTGCGCTAATACCAACACCGCTAACTGTAAGCCCTGTTTGTAATCTTCCGTTTTGGTTATCTAAAGGTATAGTAGCACTATTGATTACAGCAGCTGATGTTGTTGCCGAGTCAGCTGAAAAGCTTTGAGGTTGATCTTGAGTAAAACTGTTTTTCCAATTATTTAAAGCTTGCGATTTAGATGTTCCATAATACCAAGTACCTCCCATTCCATCATTAGATTTTTTTAGGATTATAGTACTAACTCCATTTGATATAGCACCCCAAGAACCGTTTACTGCGTAAAAACCGTTTGTTAAGCCTGGGTCTGGATCATTGTCAACTTCTATAAGGCATACTGATGAATTTTGAGGGATAGATGGGTTCTCAGGTGTATTACTGTTGTATTGAAAAACATATTCAGTTACACGGACAGGTACTACGCCTAATTGTGCTGTTATAGTTATTTCTTGAAAAGCGCCACCAGCATCAGTACATCTCAGTTTTATATCGTAAATCCCAGTAGGTGCACCGTTTGTAGCAACGTTGGAAAGCGAACATGATGATATTTCATTTGTTCCACCCGCTGAAACACCAAAATAAGAACTAGCGTCAATACCATCTTTTGTTGCAGTTACTGACCATGTTATATTTCTACCTTGGTTTCCACCAAACGGATTAGCGCCGTTAGTAGCTGTAAAGTTATCTATAAGGCTAGGCGTTGTAGACGCTAGTGTAGAATAAGAAACAGCTGGATCTTGTTCATCAGGCCCTAAGGGTCCAATCATAACAGGTGGTATGTTGGTTAAATTTGCCACTTGATTATAGCTAGTTGTAACGCCACTTATAGATGATGTGAAAGAAAAATTAAAATCATTAGAACCAGGAGTTGCGCTAAAATAAACATTGTCAACAAAATCTTGAGTCACCCTAATATTATAGCCATTGTTAGCGCCGCTAGGCTCATAAAGTTCAAACCAATTAAAAGCGTTTGTAGGTGTTGGAGTTTCATTATCTAAAATAGAAGATATATAAAAATCATCACCAGCCGCAAGAGTTACTTGATTTCCAAAGTTATCAACTAAAACGAAGTCTTGACTTAGTATATTAGAGTTTAAAGTTATATTTTCTTGAAAAGCACTATCGTTCCAACTGCTAAAGCCAGCCCCAGCGTCAGAAGAATAAAGAATAATATCATTTAAATCTGTTATTAACCCAGATGAAGATGTTTCCCAAAAAATATCTAACCTAGAGGTAACAGGCTTTGTTTCAAACACAGCCAAAGTGTTTATATCGTTAAAATCTTGTTGAGAAAAAGTAAAAAGCTTGCCATTGCCGTGACTTACATTTTTATTAAAAGTTACATTAAGGTTAGTTCCGTCTGCTGAAGTGCTTACAACATAAGTATCAGTTCTAGCAGGTTGGCCTTCTATAGAAATTAACAAGCTTCCAACGTGGATGCTGCCTGTAATAGTGCTTAACGCAACTGTCAATTGACTTGAAGCGGTGGTTGTAGATAAACCAGAACCTGCAACCGCTGTGTAGCTATTATTAACTCCAAATTGTAATCCTGAATTTTGAGAAGTACTTATCTCTGCTATAAAAGGGTCTGAGTCAGACTTGAAGAAACCGTGAAAAGCGTTTAATGGATTTGTTATAGGTATTGCTTCATCGAACCTACCTTTAAAGTCTTGAACGTCAAATAATCCAAATAAATCTTCTACAGAAGAAGTAGTGAATGATCTTCTTCCTGGATAAAACTGTTCGTTAGAAGTTGAAGTATTTTGAACTCTTCCGTAAAGCTCGACAGAACTTCTAAATGTTTTATCTTGTGGTCCTACCTCTGATAAATCTCTAGGTATTTTATTTATATTGTCATTTAGCAATGTTATAAAAGATGTATTCTCGCTAAGAACTGGTGTTATGTTATTCGCATCATAGTTATAAGGTAAACCTTTCATAGCTCCAGCAGAGTAAACATTGTAATAATCTTGCTCAACCTGTTTCACAACCACTTTATAAGAATACCAACCTAGTGGGTTGTAATCTTCATCAGCTACATCACCGTTATACACGCCTGGCTCGTTTAAAGAAGGATTAGGAGATGTACCAATTGGATCGTTTACTGAAACCTTTAACGAGTTACCAATCCATTCTATAGGATTAGACTCTTCGTAAGGAGCAAATACTGTAGAGTTACTTATACTAGTTGCTGTTTGTTCGTTTTTTGACAATATAACAGTGGACTGTCTACCAAATTTATCAGACAATACGAATCCAACTTGATAATTTCTATTAGTTTTTAAACTACTTGAAGGATATTCTACTATACTAGTAGTGTTTGAGTCTTTAGTCGATAAATTAAATGAAAGAGTAATATTTTCTGCTAACTCAACATCATCACTTAGAGTCATAGTCGTAGAGCCATCTGTTGTTACAACTTTTGTGCCAGCAGGTATTACATCTAAAGGATATAGTGAAGTCACTAAACTACCTACAATAATTGTTCCTGAAGCATTATCAATAGCAATAGACGTACCTTTTGGATATGAGCCACTAGCAGTATTTACATCAGCTTCACCTGTATTTAAATTAAAATCCTCTTTAATACTAGAGCTAACATTGTAGCTTAAAAAAGCTGGAGGCGTGTGCTTGTCTTGATAGTTACCGTAAACTATTCTGTTACTTATTATTTCTTGAGATAAAGCTTTAACAGGTACTTTATCATAAACTCTAGTTATTTCCTCAGAAGGAAGTGTCTTGTATGGTATTTGAGACTCGTACTCATAAGTAAAAACATCTAATAAACTATCAGCAGAGCTCGCTCCGAAATTGTTATTTGCGTAAGGTATACTCTCAACCACTTGCACAGCTAAGCCATCTGATTCTTTATATACTATATCTATTTCTTCAACATGTAAATCACTATTTAGATTAGCGACTGTAGATGGTAAAGGTATTTTTAAATCTATTTTATTTACTTTGTTCTCCATGAAGTCTACAATAGTAGAAGAAAAAGCTTGCTCTTCATCACCTTCTGTCGATGTGTTATTTAAGAAATATCCATCTTGTTTAGGTATAAAACACGGTTGCGTAAAAGGCGCTAATATAGAATACTCTCCATCGTTAAACTTAAATCTATAACTAAATCTTACAAATTTATCCTCTAAAAATTTAGGATCTCCTTTATAATTAGGTATATAATAAGGGTTTGCGTCAAAAACCAAAGTTTCACCATCGTTTACTGTTATAGAGCTATTGACATACAGTGTGGTTGAGGTGCTTGTAGAGCTTGTTGACACTGTTACTTGCGGACTGAAATCTACAGGTTCACCAAGAACATTAACTTTCTTAACTACTTGACCACCTGTAGGTGTTCCGGTTATAAGTATATCTGTGTTTGTTATATTTATGGTAGTGCCAGTTTGATTTCCATCAACTTTAGTCGTACCGCCGTCTGGATAAGCTATGTTAAAAACATCTTTCATAGTTGTTTCATAACGTACAGTAAAATCTCCAGGTAAAAAATCACTAACCCTATATAGCTCTATTGATTGGTAAGGATTGTATTTAGCCACCGATATATTGTCTTCTGTTGAATAGTACCCAGTTGTTACAGCACTGGTGATGTTAATCTTTCTAGGTTGATTTCTGTTATCTGTCCAGAATAATAAATCTTCAATTAAATTTACTCCAAAAATAGGATTTAATTTTGAAAAGTTTAAAAAAGCTCCTGTGACTAAAACTGTAGAAGTGTTGATAGAGGCATCATAGGATATTACATAATGATTTGATCCTGCTCCAGTAGGAACGTAAGAACTAGTATTGTTATCTGTTAAGAAAACATATATAATACTATTAACTTCGTCTGATAAATAACCTATTGATGATAGATTGTTTACACTTAATCCAAAGTTAGTAAGCAATTCATTACCTAAAACGTTTTCTAAAGCTCCAACATCAGAACCTTCTGATTTACTTACTTGAGCATTTAAAGCGTTTCTATATTCACCTG
>JACSED010000008.1_pt1 | contig 13166 bp, 11 predicted proteins | sample 8225451 | NCBI WGS metagenome assembly JACSED01 (sample SAMN15634795, study PRJNA648150) | viral metagenome | isolation source: viral RNA from sea star tissue | host: Leptasteria | place: USA: California | collected 2017 | depth Intertidal m | reverse complement strand
GTTGGGTGTGTTTGGGCAGTGTAGCGTCCGATTTTTTTGACCCCATAGATAAATGGTTATTCAATGTGTATAGATATGAAAAAAGGACTAATTTTCCTTCGTTTTAAATGGTTAAAGCGAAATACAATAGAAAGATAATATATTTATATTTTTTTATAGATATTAACATTATTTATTTACTTATAGGGTATACATTACTACGTAATGTATCCATTAAAAAACACTATCAATATCATCTGGAGAATAGTATTTACTAGATCAATAAAAAATAAAAATTAAAAAAATCAATTATAGAAAGGTTAAAAAAATAGGTATTTTTTCCTATTTTTTTTGCAAATTATAAAAATTTAACAGTAAACTCTGTAAAAAGTATGCTTTTATACAAAATACATATTAATCTTGGTAAAAAGTACGATTCCATACTATATAAGTAAATAACTATTCATTCGGGAAGTTAATTTTAGGAGCTGATTTCTAACTTACAAAAAATAACCCCCAAACCCCCTAATAAAAAGTAGCGACGAATTATAGAAAGAGTTTGGAAATATATTTTGCAAATTATAGATCAGCTAAATTTTCATTCGGTATAGCATAATATAATCGCATCATTCTACTCATAATTATGTATTTACTAATAATTATTAAGCAGCATCACAGAAATTCCCCAAAAAACTATGATACAATTCATTTAAGTTTGATAAAATAAATGAATCTACAAATCAACTTTATCACACAATCTTTAATAATTCGTCATAAATATTAAAGTTGAATACTTCGTTAAAAATGAACTTTTTAGAAAGAGTTCATTTTTTCGTTTATAATGATAATATGAGAAAAATTAAACATAAACCTTTAAGCGACAAAGAATTAGTTCTATTACAAGGAAAAGATATTTATATAGATTTTATTTTGAGAACTGGTCTCCGTATTTCAGAAGTTCGCATGGCGATTTCAGAATGAAAAAATAACCCAGAAAAAACTTATGTAACAATTCACACAAAAATGTCAAAAGATGATAAAAATACAATTAATTTTACTGATTATGTATTAAAAAATATTCTTCCAAAATTAAAATTATATAGCGTCAGATGGTATCAAAACCACATTAAAGAAGTAGCTTTAAAGTTAGCAAATATTGATATATCACCGCATAATTTAAGATCAACATTCGCTACTCTTGCACATCGCCAAGGTGTTTCGTTAGAAATCATCAGAGAACTTATGAATCATTCAGATATTGGTCAAACTAGTAAATATATATATATGGACGAACAATCTAAAATACAAGCATTAGAATCGATTGAAAGAGCTCTAAAATTTGAACCATCAAAATCATTTTTAGAGAATAAAATCATCGAGTGCAATCAACTAAGACTTGAAATTCAAAAGCAAAAACGCAGAACTAAATATCTTGAAAATGAATTATTTGAATTAGGAAAAGAGCATGGACAATAAAATTCATGACTCAGGAATTTATTTTTATTTAAATAAAGAACTAGAAGTTCTATATATTGGCAAAGATTCTGATATATGTTGTGAAACTCGTCATAAATCACATTTAAATCGTGATGTTCAGTTAATAGATAAGTATTTAAAAATTAATGATGAATGAAAATATCATAAAGTTATAGAAAATAATGATATAGAATTAAATAATTTATTAGAAAAAATTTTAATTAGTTATTATAAACCAGTATTTAATATATCAATAGATTGAAAAAAACTACAAAAATGACATGCACTTGAAATATTGAAATTAGAAAAATATGGGAAAAAAATATTTAGCCAGAAATCAAATAAATCAAATTAGTGTTCAAGATTTATTTGAAAAAGGATTAATAACAGAAGATAAAAAGAATATATTAAATTTAAAAGTTAAACATAAAATATTAATTGGCGGTAAAGGTTCAGGTAAAACCGTAATATCAATGTATCGCATGCTTATTAGTATGCATAACTATGGTCCAGATAAAATGTGTTCTGTTGGATTAAGAAAACACAAAGAGCAAGCTGTTTCAAGCATGAGCAGATTTTTTAGATTAGCGCACGATAATTTAACTGCAAGTGGAATCAAATTATTTAGATATAGAAAATCAACTAGTTCTATTCAAAATTATCGTAGCTCTAGATCCTTACAAAATGGAAATTTTCAAATGTCATCTGTAGAAAATTCAGAATCGTTTAATGGTTATTCAGATAAATGTCAAATATGCATAATTGATGAACCTGTAATTCAAGGTGAAACATCTATGGATACAAATGATTGAGAACGTTTAGTTTATGTTCTAGATGATAATATTTTTCGTCATATTAATTCCGAGCAAGAAAAAGATGCAACAATTTTTTATAATTTAAATCCATGAGATAGAAGAGCTCCGATTATGATTCAAGCAGAATCAATATTTCCAGAAGAAGAGTTTGAACGTACATTATTTTTAGGTGAAACTATAGAAGATTGACTTGGAAATGAAAAAAAAATTAATGATAATATTGATAAACTAGAACAAAATTTAGAAAAAAATGGGTGTCTTTGGTATGTAGATACTGAGAACGATACTTTGGTTGCACGCATGACAAAGTATGCAAATCCTACTTTAGACCGTAAAAAGTTAATAAATGCAGTAAAAAAAGTGCTCTTATCTGGCAATCGTAACCTACTTCTCATCATTCTCGGTCTTTCATATGAAGCTGAGAGCACAAATTTTATGAAGGTTTTTGGTTTAAATAGTGAAGAATTCAAAAAACATGACTTAAAAGACTATTCCATAAGCAAACTTTGATTAGTAGATAGAATCTACTGGGCGGTTGACATTGATACATCAAGGGTTATTACAATATCTCCTACTTATTTATTTAAACAACCTACTTTTAAAGGATTTAGATACAGAATACATATTGACAACTTAATTGAGATTAAAACTCAAGGAACTGGTAGTCATGGTCAAATGAATAAAATGTATGTACAAGAAATAAAGGACGCTATAGACAGCAGATTACTTTTTAATCACAAAGATTACTTAGAAAAGATAATTCAAATGGTGTTTATTGACGACAAACGCAAATGGTTTGTGTATGAGTTTTTAAATATTAAACCGCATTATATAAATGGTGTTAATATATTTGAACAACATGGATCAGCTGGTTTGATAGAACGTCAAAATGTATTCGAAACAGGTGTTAAAAAAGGTATTATAACCTTTGGTAATGCTAATGATGATTTAATAAACGATATGTTAAATTGTTTAAGACAAATACCTGATAGTCCAAAGCGAGATACACGTGGACGAACGAACTATCTAGATAGAATTGATGCTTCTGAGCAAGGAGTTTGACATTTAAGACCATTTGTTATTGAACCAAACCGCAAAGTTATAAAAAGAAATGCATCTAAAAAAAGTTTATTTACTTAAATATTTTGTAACCTCTTCTAAGATACATACCCTTACGAGAACCCCTGAGCGTTTTTAAAGTAATAGCATTAGGATTTTTCATGGAAGCCGCAAAACGAGCTTGATCCCTAAATACTTTAGCTGTATCTATTCGGAAGTTTCGAAGCAAACCAGTGCTATATTTACCGCCTTTAAGAACATTACGCATTGGCTGCGCTACAAACATAGTTGATATTCTTTGGGCTTCCATAGGAACAGCATGTGCAAGTAAATGTTTAAATTTAGAAGCATCATTACGAAATAATTTACCAATATATTTATTTGCCATATCTCCAAACATTACTCTAGCTCCGAATCTTGTGGTTTTTGATATTGAATAAAGTTCCATTGTTTGAAAGAAATGATGGCCACTTCAGTTTCTATCTTTGGCTTTTTTAAGATTAGATGCAACAGATAATAAACGCCTTATCGCTTGAGTAGGTAATAAATTAAATTTATGAAATATCTCTGCGGTTTGTTTGTTCTCTGGTAAATCAAACACTGCAGCTAATGAAACACTTGCACCACCTCGAGAAGTAGCTCATTCTTGTAAATAAGTTCTTCCTGGGCTAACTAATAATCTTGATAATTGCTCGTTGTTAGCGCGTATCAATACAGGTGATTTTCCATAAGTTGGTCCTGATTGAAATGAAAGTAGTAATAGATCACCTTCGAAATAATTTTCAATTACTCTTAACCCAAGTAATCATGATGAAGGCAGTTCTACAAATCCTTCTTCTTCTAAAGTTTTGTTGAGTGCGGCAGAAGCTTTAATAGCTGGGTTTCCTATTTTCTGAATAAAATTTTTAAAAGCACGAAAGTTCTTTCAATCTTTACGGAAAGAAGCAGTAGCAGCTTTGTATGCTATATTTTCAGGCAAACGGGCTATCATAGTTGGATTTAACATTCTTGTCATACCTGTAATTCAACGTGCAGTTCTAGAATTACCTAACCAATCAGTCACATCCCTATAAGAAACTTTCTTTTTAACAACTTGTTTTAATTCAGCCCTAAAAGGTTTGAATCCTCACAAATCAAAAAATTTATTCTCACCAAATTTTTGTAAATCTTTTAAAGCTGAAACAGCTACAGTTAAATTAGGTATATCAAGTTTAAATTTAGAAGCATTTTTAGTTCTTCAATTAACAACATTATTATAAAACTCACTTGTTTCAGATGGATTTACTTGAAGCATATTACGAATCAAATCAAACTCTTTGTGAATGGATTGTTGATTTAAACGATAGGGATTTTTTAATATATCATCAAGAATATTTATTAATGTTTCGTATTCTTCATCATCTGAAAAATCTTCGCGATTTAATCTACGATAAAAATCATTTAACTTTTCAATATTTCCATTTCTTCCTGCAGGAATAGCGAGATGTCTATTTAAAAGAGAAGTAAATAAATCAGTCTCTTCAGGTCTTATTACTCCGTAAGATAATTCATTGAAACTACTTTCAATATTTTCTTCACCTACAGAATTAATATAATCAGCCGATAAAATATCACGTCAATTAGCTTTTATATCAACGCTTCATTTTCATTCATCAAGTATTCTTTTATTAAATTCAAGGTCAGTAGCTTTTTTAGCAAACATAGATGCAGGATAACCACGAGTTAACATTTTAACTAAATCAGGGTCTTTAAGATCTTCTTTTATTCTTGAAACAGTTCTAAAAAATGCTTTAGGAGGTTTAGTTCACGAACCTCATTTACCGACATTATTTCATATCTCACCAGAAGCAAATAATACAGGTAATCCAAAACCTAAGAAAGTACCTCATCGTGATGGACTTGCACCTACTCCATAATTAACGCCTGTTTCTATAGAAGTAATACCTTCAGCTATAAAAAATTGCGGAACTAATGTGTCTAGTCCTGGGATGAAAACAGTTAAAAAACCTGCACCTCCAAGAATTATATTCAGAGGCATACGTCATCAATGATTGACAGGTTGAGCTTCAACAGGAGGTATGTATTTGCCTTGAGAACCTCAATTCTCAAAGCCAGTTCTAAAAGACATTAGACCTCCTTAAGTAAATGATACGCGTGTTAGAGCTACAGTTTCGTCATAAGAGTTGAAAGAATTAACAGTAAAATCATATGAACCTGTTCCAATGGATGAGTTTCTATCCCATATCATAGTTAACATAACTTCATCTAAACTATCAATTGATTCTCCATTAATCTCTTCAATGAAGTATGTTTGCGTATCAAGAGAAATACCTTTTGACCTAATGTAATTTCGTCATTCCGTTCTAGTAAAAATTAATTTATTAATGCTTGTAATATTTGTGGTGAAAGTCACATTAACAGATACTCCAGTTAAGAACCATTTTTCTTTGTTTCATCCTCAATCGAAATTAACAAACAAAGTTAAATCACTACGACTATAATAGCTATTTGTTGTAATTGGCACTTGAATATTTGATTCTGGAACATTAGTTACTAAACTTGTAAAAGAAATTATTTGTGCTCTAGATAAAGGAGTATTTTGTGGATCATCTTTACGAGTTAAATTGTATTGACCTCAATCATTTCAATATCTTCAATTTTCAGGTGGTTGACCTTCAAAAAGTTCTTTAATTAATCCTGATGGAACAAATGTAGATTGCAAACTTCCGGTACTAACGATATCAACTATGGCAGTAGATCCATACTTACGCCGGTAATAAGAAATTATATAACCTCGTTTTTTATCTTCAGTATCTAATATATCATCTGATAATACATCCGAAGTTGATTGATTAACTAGTTTAATAGTTTGATTACCACCATTACCAGTACCATCTATTACTTTAGAAAAATCTTCACTATCTCTAATTCCCATGTATCAGTATCATTCTAAAGCGTTATCATCATTTGATAACATAGCGGCAGGTAATTGTTCTTTATCATTTTGTTCTTTAGCAGTTTCAGCTGGTAAAGAAGCTGGTACTTTAGGTATAAACTGAGTTTGTTCACCTTGTATCTCAATTGTAGCGTTAGGAACAATATCATTTTTACGAGTTAAAACATTATTATTTGTTAAGTTAAAAAATTCACTTTGAAAAGTAAAGGTTGTCTTGATTAAATTAATAGAATCTTTAATATCGTTTTGAACGACTATATTTTGTGGTCGTAAGTATCATGGAACTATTGATTTTAAAGCATCGTTATTACCTCCAGTAAACGAAAAGTTAGACAAAATAACTCTAGATAAAGCAGCAATCATAGATTTAACAAGTTTTAAATACTCAATAGGAATATTTGAATATTTAGATACATATTCGTTATACATACCGTCTACAACTACTTGAGGTGATTGATTAGATATTTGTAATATATTACGCTTAAATTCAGTTCCCATATTCCATTTAGGATCAATTTGTCCTAAAGCTATTGGGTTAGTTGTAGTTGGTTTTAATCTTCATTCAGGAACAATATCATCTAAAGAAAAGTTTCTTAAAAACAAATTAGTTGCAGTTAACATATCGTAAATTAAATTGTATGCACCAGTTTGATAAGTCTTAGGTATGGTATTGTCAAATGTTTGACTAATATCTAAATTAGATCCATAAGGAGTAACAACATCAAAAGGTAAATACAATGACTTATCGAACCAATCAAAATACATTCCTAATTGGTTACTTGAGATAAACCTGTTATCAGCTTTGATTGGAAACAGAACGTCGCCTTTTATATTCTCATTAACTATTTTAGTTTCAATACGAGTGGTCTCATTAGATTGTTTACCTATAACAGATATGAAATTGTTAGCTAGTAAAGCACCTTTATCAGTACTAAAAGTTACTCCTGGTTTTGATTCAAAAGTAAGAGGCTTTATTATCCCAATATCATTATGATAGAACTTAATCTCACAATTTGTATATCGGTTTTTTAAAACTTCAGTTTCACTAATCATTATCTCGGAATAAGATTCCTCTTCCAAAATATTATTTTTGACAGGATATCATCTATCGGTGTCAATAGTTGGATTTACTTTAGTTACTAAAAAAACTTTATCTTCTGCACTTCTAATTTGTTGATGATTAGCATCGAATGCCATAGGTTTATCAAAAGTTATCACTAACGATTTATTAATTTGATATGGAAAATCATTAGATAATAAATAACCACTCAAAGCGGTGTAAATTGTTTGAATAAAACTATTTGCATCACTTGAAGCAGAGATAGTTTCGTCTTTAGTTTTAGCTGCTATTGCGGTGAAATAAAAGTTATTATCCTCATCAACTTGTAATTTATATTGCTCATCATTGAAAGGGTTTTGAGATACTGCTACAAACGATATGGTGTTTGGTCCAAACATTGCGACATTCTCACGAATACCGGTTAAAACATAAGGATATACTCTTACAATATCACTATTTGGAAGTTGTGTTAGGCTCGGGGTCTGTGCTCTCATTAGTTGCGGCATTTGTATCCTCCTTTGCTGGTTGAACTACATTATTATTAACAGGTTTTTGACCCATTTGATTGATTGCTGCGTCCATGTAATCGAGTTTTGCTTGCGTCAAACGATTAAGTTTTAATTTGACTTTGACAATACCTGTACTTAATAGTAAGCATCATTTTTCAAAGAACAAGTTTCATTCGCTTTCACGGACCAATTGTTTGCGTAAAACAATGTCAATTGAGAATTGATCCTTAAGAACTATTTCAAGCGAGTGTTTTTGAGCTCCTCCACTAGAAGATTGGTTCATATCATTAGTAGACAAACCAAAGTATTGAATGATTGCGTTTTCAAGGTTACCCAAAGCAGCCATATTCAAAACAGAACCTGCCGATTGACTAACTATTTGACTACCGCCCCCCGCTTTAGAATTGGTTGTGAAGTCTTCAATAACATCTAATCCATCTTTTATGTCTTCATTTAAAGTCTCGCCATCATTAGAAGTATAGGTTCTATTGTTGTATAGCAAGTTTTTAGACTTATTGTATTGTGCCATGAAATCAGACGATAATCTATCGTATTCTTTTAGTAAATGATTAACCCCAAATTCAATACTGTCGGACGTTAAATCATAATTATTAGTAAATACTTTTACCGGTAAGGTTCGCATTGGCGGGAAGTTTACTTCGCCTGTTCCAAGCGCTGTCATGTTTTTAGGGGTAAAGTCTTTATCTGGCTCATTAGAAATAACTCTTCGCATTATTGGGTGGTTTACAGACTTTCAAGAATACTCGGCATAGATAATTTTTGATTCATTACCCCATTGATAATTCTCGGTGGTACGGCAGTAAACTTTCATCTCAACAGTGCCTAGCATTGAGTAATAGACAACTTCCATTGGCACAGCAATTCAAGTATCGGCATAGTCAATTAAACCAAGCGCTCCTTTTCCGTGTAAAGAAATTAATTTACCTAACTTGGCACGCACATTCTCAAACCCAGAGAGTTCCATGGCTTTAATTAGTTTTTTATATTTAGGATCAATGTTGAATGGTTCGGATTCAAAGACATTAGCCATTTGTGATGCCTTACGAAGAACCATACCCAGAGCTCTATTTTTAAAAATCATTATGCAACTTCCATTATTTCAAATTTAGTGATAGCATCACCTGCTCTATTAACAGTGTTTCTTAAAACTTTATCAGGGTTATATCATGCATACATAATGTAATCATCAGAGGTTGATGTTGGATCTTCCATTTTAGTCTTAAACATATACATATGAATTACATAGAAAGAAGTTCCTTGTTGAGAGAAATCTCCTGTAATAATGTCATTAGATGAAGTTGTAATACGAATATGTTTACCGACGTCTGCGTTACTTCAAGTACGAGTAAAATAAGTTGCGGTGATATCTTGTCATTTTATATTAGCAGTATTAATAATATCTTCTCAAGTAGCATCTAAAGACCCAGGACCAGTTTTTCAAAAAATTGTATTGTATCTTAAACTTATACCATCACCATTATCATCAGTTCCGGGTTCAATTCTTATTTGCCGACGGTTAAATAATAAACAAGCAACATCATCACTACCCTCGTCAAACATGCGATTTGAGTCAGTATAAACTTTGCCGTCAGTTCCTGGCACTATAGCATTGCGAGCATCTTTAGAGATTACGTCAGCACTATCAGTTTTTAATTCATTGATTGCACCAACAATAGTTTTAGCACTGGTAGTCAAACGGCTATCGCTTTCATCTTGTTTAGTTAGAATGCCTGCTTTGTTTGAAGCGATATCAGAAGTATTCATGGTTACTTTTGCTTCAAGATTGTTAAATTCAGACTTTGTTGGGACATCCGGTGGCAAGGTTTTTAGTTCTTCTTGAGAGATAAACGAGATTAACATTGAAGCAAGCGGGGGGCGGTTGTTGTTTGGTAAGGTCAACATTACTTTACCGGTTGTATCTATTTTTACAGCAAAGCTTAAGTCGTCTAGAGTAAAACTTTCATCGGAAGCAGCTCCTGCGGTTACGGTAATTCAAACCCCCATGGTTGCTACGGTGTTGATAATACGGAAACTAATTATTCGGTTTAGCGTAAAGTCAAACAAACCCCCTGAACCAGTTATTGTCGCTAACTCTGCTTCACCATCTCAAGGTTCGCTTCCAGTTGAAGGGTGGTCGGTAAATGGTATTGCCGTTCCACTATAAGTATTATCAAAGACAGTTGCAGTATTTTCTAATGAAGCAATACGATTGGTATTGCTTGTGATAGTTAAATCGCGGTGCGTATTGCTAGTAATCAAACCGCCTATGACTTGAGTATTTTGCTGGATCATTTGCGAATTGTCATCAATGCGGTTTAAATTATCAGTGATTAAGGTTCGTAATGCTTGCTGGTCTAACGGGTAAATAGTATCTCTAAAGTTTTCTAACGCTGCGATATCGATAATATTCTTATCTACTAACGCCCTGGTTTCAGCAATTTGTTTTTCAAGATCGGCAGTGCGAGTGTCAATTATAAATTCATTGTCAAGTCAGGTGGCTACTTCAAAGCGGTCGTTTGCGGCAGAAATTAAAACACTTTCTTCCGATACTCCTGGTATGTTTGGTGGAGTTGGTCCAAGAACGACATTAGCGCCGTCACTCAATCTTTTTACCGGTCAACCTGCTTGATACAAAGCATTTACTTCGTCTTTGGTAGGTAGTGTTGCGGTTGAGTATTTATATTCTATTTTGTATGGTGAGGTTTGAAAGACAGAGAATAATTCAATGATTTCATCTTCAGTTAGTAAGACAATGTCATTTTTGGGAACGACAGTTCCTTTGATGGACATTAATTCAAACGGTATGATCTCCGCTGGGTTTTCTAGGCGTTTAATACCTGCTTTTAAAATATAGTTTTTTCTAACTAAATATCTTTTGTGATGTGTGTTTCTAAATCTCATTCTATAACTCCAATTCCTTGATTACGGCGGTATCAGTTACACGCCCGACTATTTTTACTGTGCCATTGGGGCAATCTAAAACATACGAACTATCTTCTCATGCATAGTCAGATATACCAGAGCGGTATAGTAATTGTTCGCAAAACTTATTCACAGGGTCACTAGTTAAAAATCAACTGGTCTCTTGAGTGGTAATGTTAAAGTTTGGACTGGTTACTCCGTTTGAGATTAATATCTCAAAGATGGTTGAGTTGATAGTAGCGTTTTGAATGAACTCACAAACCGCTCTTTTTAGGAGGTTTTGAGTATCAACCTCAAGTCAATAAAAAGGTATTTTGTTGAGTATTCTACCACGAGGGTGATTAATGAGGTTAGTGATTGCAAGTTCTCCGATTGAGTTAATAAGTATTTGTATTCCTGAATCGTATTCAGCAGATGCAGGAGGTATTGAACCAAAATAGGCACGCAATACCTTTGGAGGAAACTTAATTTGCTTTGTAAAGTTTTGTTGAAACTCATTCTCGTAATAAGTTTTTAGGTCTGTATTTTCAAACCAAGTTGTTATGTTATGATCTGTCATTTATTAATTATATATAAAAAACCTCCCATTTTATTAAGGGAGGTGAAGGTTTTTGAAGATTAAGCGATTAATCGTTAACTTTTTTAGATGCTTTTCCAGCAGTAGGTAGTGTCATTTCAAACTTTACAATACGAACTGGATCAAGAGTAATGTCAAGATAAGCATATTCATGTCCTATTACTCTTTGTCCTGCAAATGTGAAGTCTAGTGGGGTTAGTTCTCCAGTTCCAAGACCTGAGTTAGCATAAGCTTCAGCGTCCATTACGATAAGTCCTGCTACTTCAGTTGCTGCTGCTCCAGCAATAGCATTTAATAATGAGTTAACATAGTAAGTTACACCATTGAACAAAAATCTTTTTGCTGCTGCGCCCATTGGAAAGGTATCAGGAGCGCCTTGATATTCAACTCCGTGAACGGTTTCAAATGCTCTTGCAAGAGTTGGATGAATCAAAACGATTACATTAGATGAGTATGCTTTGAAGTCATCAACAAGAAGTTGAACTTGTTCTACAGCGTCAGCGACAGTGTCTCGCAAAGTCGCGCGCTCAGCATCGGTAGTTGGAACAGCAAGTTTGACAGCAGTTGCATTACCGGCGGTATCCCATACTTTTTGTAATGCTTCTTCTTCACCGGCCATTAATGTGTTTAATGTCATGTCGGTTATTGACTTACCATAGGCGTCGTTTAAGTTGTCTAGGTCAAGTTCAGCGTGATGCGGAATGTTGATTGCGATTTGACGAAGTTTTGTGCGATGAGTTCCGATAGACTCTCAATCAAGTTTGACAGCAGCATCAAGTTTTGCTACGAAGTCAGAACCAAGCCCTTTGGACGTAGTTTGGTCTGCAGGAGAGTCAACTGCTTTTATTCGTTTTAGTCTTTGAACTATCATTTGTTCAGCAGTGTTTTCTGTTTGCCCATTCTCTGATGGTACGGGCAAGAACTTAACGGTTCGATTAAGTGCTGACAAACGCATCAATGGTAGTGTGTTACTATCGTAAGCTGTTTCTTTAGCAGCTTGAAAGTATTGAAAATATGTTTTAGCCATAATTTATCCTTTATGTGTTTTGTTTAGCGAAGATATTTAGACGGTTTAGTCTTTGTTACTTCATCTTGAGTTTTACGAACAGCAATAGGATCAGCAGAGTTAGAAGTTTGTGGTTTTAACCACGGATTATCCTTTATGGTTTTTTCGAACGCAGCTTTAATCTGGTCGGGGGTTTCATTACCGGAAAGATTACTCATAGATCGTATTGCAGTATGCCTGTTTTTTGGTAAATCTGATAAAGAAGAAGTTATATCTCGTTCAAAAAGTGTTTCACGAAGTTTTTTTATTTGTTCTTGTGTAGTAGCTTTATTTTCTTCGAGTTGAGTTTTAGGAATTAAATCCTTTTTAGCAAAGTTCTCGTTTTCGGCAAGAAGCTTATCTAGATCAGATTGTGAATATGTTTCTTTTTTATCGTAATTAAACGGCATAGTTCTCCAGTTTGTTTAATAAAGATAGGGATAGCGCCCTTCTCAATAATATTATACATAATAACTATTTCATTTTTAAGTTCTTTTGTTAATTTGCAATACATTTTTGTTCCTTATAAAAAAAGTCACCATTTTGACATCCTAGAGTGTCTTATAATAAATGGTGATTATGAAAAAACAGATTTTATTGTTATTAAAATCTTTGTCAAATTAATCGGAAATTTGACTATTAAATTATATATTTTATAAAAAAATTAAACCAGATAAAAACCCAGTTTAATTTTGATAAGAACTGTTTCTTATCTCCTTTTAAAATAAAGAAGGAACACCCTTAAGT
>JACSED010000007.1_pt1 | contig 14939 bp, 40 predicted proteins | sample 8225451 | NCBI WGS metagenome assembly JACSED01 (sample SAMN15634795, study PRJNA648150) | viral metagenome | isolation source: viral RNA from sea star tissue | host: Leptasteria | place: USA: California | collected 2017 | depth Intertidal m | reverse complement strand
ATTTTTAAAATAAATAGGTTTTTTGTTTTTTTTTTTTTTTTTTTTATATATACGTGGTTTTCAGTGTGTTACAAAGATCTTTTTATGTTTTTTTATATACTATTTTTTGTATTTGTTTTATTTTTTTTTATATAAATTTACAGACTTAATACGCTTGTTGTAAGATAATATATCTGTAACTAAATAATAATAATAATAACTAAATAATTTAACAATGGAAAATTTAAAATCAAAGAGATTCGTAGTGCGTAAAAGTTTAATTGGAAAGAATCAAATCATTGAAGTAACATTCAGTAATGGGAAGATCGCGAAGTATAATCACGACGATGCGTATGAAGCTATGAAAGAAAAGTTAGAAAAAATGAATTGCTGGGCGAAATATAAATCGTATACTTCATCATCGAGTATTCCAGTGAGTGTTAGATCTGTATTAATTACAGACTAACTACGCTCATCGGCGGATAATATAATAAACCTAAACTTACAACTATGTATATATCTAAAATTATAACAAGAGAAGATGGATCTCAATACGAGACATTCATTTGGGTATCGAAAACTACTCAAACTGAAGATCAATTAAGAATGCAAAAAGCAATCGATCAATTTGGTACCTCATCTTAAAACAGTGACAATAGCCCCTTACTATTACCTTATTAAGACCCTAATGTCACACTTTTTTACACGTAGCAAAGCTGTGTGTACAGCACAGTGTATAGCACTTCACTTCGCCTCGCTCTACTACAAACGTTTACAGACATAATACGTACTCGTTCAGATAATATATCTGTAACTAAATAATAATAATTATGCAAAATAAAAGAATAGAAATACTATCTACTATCGACGAGTTAAACCAATACTTAAACGGAAACGTAACTAAAACTTCGCTCCAAATTACTCTGCAAGAACTAATAGATAAACTATAAAAGTTTACAAATAAAATACGTTCGCTTATAGATAATATATCTGTAACCAAACTAATAAATATTAACTTTAAAATAAATAAATTATGGAAGTATTAAAATCAAAAAGATTCGTAGTAAGAAAGTCACTAATTGGTAAAAAACAAGTTATCGAAGTAACATTTAAAAATGGTAAAATTGCCAAGTACAACCACGACGACGCCTTCAAAGCAATGCAAGAAAAACTTGAGAAAATGGCGTGTTGGGAAAAGTATAAATCATACACTTCAAGCTCTTCAATACCAGTCGTAGTAAGACCTTCACTGATTTCGTAACAGTGTTAGATGATCAGAGAGATGGTGTAATATCTCCTCTCTCTTTTCCACTAACAAATATTTAATCACCCTTTAAACATACCTTAAAATGAGAAAATTCGTTCACTTATGTCTATGTAAACTACAGATAGAGTTACAATTAATGGCAAAAGCAGTACACTCTGTTAAAAGATAATTACACTGTACAGACAAAATACGTACACTTATTGATAATATAAATGAATAATAACTAATAAAAATATATAACTATGTTAGCGATCTTAAAAATTAATCAACCATCTAGTAAAAGAATTTATCAAAGAATAATAAATCCTAACTTACTTGAGTTTACTATTAGAATAGTAGGTAATAAATTAATAATTCACTCGAACGACTATGAGTATGTAGAAAAAGTATTAGATAGAAATTCATTAAGTCATACACTATTAACCTTCAAGAAATAAACTATGTTACTAAAAATTAAAATTAAATTGTTGGAATTACTAATTAATTCTATATTCAAGTATAATGAAGAAGACTGCCCAGACAAGTTTATTGAAAGTGCAGTAGATGATCTCACTAGTTTAATTAAACTATAAAACAAACATAATACGTTCGCTTCAAGATAATATAAATGTAAAAAAATAATAATATATGAGTAAAAGTAAGTACACTTGGAACCACGATACCATTAATCACTTTCAGTATATGAGTAGTTATCTCTCTGGTAAAGAAATATATGAAATGGTACAAGACTTCGTCGCTGTTGATTGTCAACTCGAAGATGGTGATACAGAAGAAATGCTAGTAGAAGATCTATATAAACAAATATTTAACTAAATTATGAAACTATTTAAAATTACTAAAAACAAATCACTACATTTTAAAATGTCAGACGGCAGAATTGGTATAGTGTACGAGTCAGGTTACGTGCGAGTAAGCGTAAAAGGTGATAACAGCAGATTATACCAAATCAATCAAAAGAAACTAGTAAAATCTAAGAAATACCCAAGCCTCTACGATCATACAAGAATACTAGTAAACGATCACGTTAACAGAGTGCAAATGCTTTATAACTATGACTTAAAAAACTGTCAACTATGATACTAACAGAGCAAGAAGTACAATCAGTGGCAGAACGCCTAGACGATATAATAGCAGACAACTTTCACGAAGCATTATGGGATGTTTACTTACAAAGAAATAAATCATACTTAGATGAAGAGTTCAGCGATGAAGATATAAATAGAATTAAGAAGCGACTAAAAAGTATAATATGACGGCAGCGGAACAAATAGAAGAAATTCAAGATTTATTAGAAAACGCACCGTTAGATCGTATCTCTGCAAAAACACTATACGAAGTAATAATGGATATAATAGAAAATAATTAAAACAATAATACTATGAAAAGATATATGGTAGAATTACGTGAGTACTTCGATTGTGGAGACTACGTAGAAGAACATTACGACTTTGACACTATAGAAAAATGTCTACAGTTCGCTAGAGAAAACAGAGCAGAAGTATATGCTATACACGACTACGAGGATAGAAACTATGACCCAATAAATTTAAGTATATGAACCTAACACTAAAAGAAAGAAAACTAATACTAGCATCATTAGACCACATGGAAGAACACTTATTCATCATCTATGAAGCAGGAGATATAACTCTAGATACTTTTAACTCAAGAATGGAAGCTTGGAAAACAGCTTACAAAAAAATATGGTAATGGAATTAACAAATGTAGAAATTAATGTGTTGCTAGTAGCACTAGACCACATGGAAGAAGAAATATCAGACTTAATGAGTGAGAGAACTCTACGTGGTGATATGTGGAAAGAAAGATTAGATGCTTGTGAATCTATAAGAACTAAAATAAAACAAGTATGTTAGAATATAGAGATGTAAAGTTCGAGTACAAAGAGTGGCGAACGTGGAACAACCAATTAGCATGCGGTTATACTTGTGAAGATCAAAAGATCTTAGAAGGTATCAACACTGTATCATTCGGTGCAAGAAGTTTAGATGAGATGCACACTAAAATAGATGACTATATAGATAATAAACTAAAGAATCAAAGTCTTCAAAAACAAGCAGATAAAGCAGTGCAAGAATTTTACAATACTAACCATTATAAAGGAGATTAATATGATAGAAAATGATAGATTAAACGCAGTAGAACATATATGGTACGCAGAGTCGGATCGGTGGATTTACATTGAACGATATGCAAGTGGTTACTTAGGTTTAAACTGTATGCAAGGTGACGAGTACGAGTTCTTTAAGAACCACTGGTGTGAGATCGATAGAGGTATGAGTGAATTTTACAGCACTATGAAGAATGATCTTATGAAACTAAGAGCTGAAATGAGTGAACTAGAGTTTATTGACAAAGTAATGTGGATATACTTAGAGTCTAGAATGAACGTCGAGCGATACAAATAAAATACGATCACTCGCAGATAATATATATGTAAAACAAAAAAAATGATAAACGTAAAATTTATAAGAAGTATCGTAGAGCAAGTCACAGAGCTTGATCTAAGTAATGGTAACAGGAAACGTGACTACTCTGATGCAAGAGCTATTTACTACAAAATATGTAGAGATATGACTAAAAGCACTATTGAATACATAGGTAAAGAAGTAGGTAGAGATCACGCAACTGTACTACACGGTATTAAAAATGTATTCCCTGTAGTAGACAAGCAGTTGTATATCGAGGTAATGAACAAAATAGACTCAACAGCACCTGTTACAGAAAGACTAGAAGGTATTGCTAAACGTTTATCTGAAGAAATACTACCTTTAATTTACAGTAAGGTTGATTGGCAAATTGCTGACACAGACTCAGACGGCGATGACTATGCTGCTATACACGCGTCTGTTACCCGCCTGGTAATCAACAAGATGCTGTTACAAACAAAATACGATTGCTAATAGATAATATATATGTAACAAACAACACAACAAGGCGACAGATACGATTCACGATCACACAATAGCCGGCAACTAGGTATGGTATGCAGTGCGTTTGAATTAGTAACCGTTTTCACGAGCTAATTAACGAGGCATTACTACTGACGAGTATGAGGTTCGATTCCTCACTAGTTACAAATTAGAGGTGATTTGGTTGAGACAACGAGGTTCGGATTTTATCCGGGTGATGCAGTAGCATTGAAGTTGTTGAGTAGGTTCGAATCCTACCACCTCTACTAAAACTAAAATTAAATATTATGAGTAAAATTATTAAATTACAAGAACACGCAGACTATAGTGTTAGAACTGTTTTTACTAAAGATTTTGGTTTCTTTGAAGCTGAAGGAACAATTTACAGTTGTGTTAGCTACGATAGCAATGGCACATGTGAAAATGATATAACTGAAGTTACAACAGTGTTTATATTAGATGGCAAACGTTGTCAGTTTTCAGGTTTCAAAGAATTATATGAAAAATTATTTGGTGTAAATTCATTTAGAACTTTTAACACTGACTTGTCTATTGAGTTTCAAGAAGAATATTTTAAACAATCACCTTATAAAGATAAATAATATGAGCGCAACTACAGAAAATAAAAATTTAGGAATATTTCGAGTAAACGGAGTAGTATACGGTATGGTATCTAAAGATTATATACATGATAATGAAATGTATGGTGATAACATTTTAAAAGATTATATACATGATAATGAAATGACAGATACTAAAATAAACTTAATCAACTTAGAAGTTATTTAAAATTAAAACTTTATAAAAATAAATAATATGAGCGCAAATAAATTTAACGGATTCGAAAAGTATTTCATTCAAACAGCATTAAGACACGCTATTGAAGAGGCAGAAAAAGATGTGTTAGCCGCTGAGGCCGACGGTAAAAGATCTATATATGCACCAGGCTACTTCACTATGGTAGGTAATGAAATCATACACAAAGTAAATCGTATGACACTTAAAAAACATCAAGACTAATGAGTAATACTAAATACAACGGATATACTGACTTGAACACTTGGCGAGTATTCCACGACACACTATCCGACATTGACTTCAAAAGCAAAGTAACTGCAGACGAACTAGAAGAAATCTCTTTAAGCGTAGTGTTATCTAACTTTCAGTGGATATGTGGTAGTCACCTTGTGGAAGAGTACGCGAGGCTGTTCATCGAGCTAGCGGACTTTGAAGACATTGCAGATTCTATTAACAACGATATAAGATAACTATGAGCTATTCACTTAAACAAGTATTAATGGAGCGTGACGGTATGACCGGCGTTGAAGCAACTCAAGAGATCAAAGACATACGATCCAGAGTATTTGAAGGTGAAAACCCTGAAATAATTTTACACGATGAATATCGCTTAGAACCTGATTATATATGGGACCTATTATAGATTACAAACAAAATACGATTACTAACAGATAATATAAATGTAAAAAACATAACAATATGAAGACATTATTAGAGCAAATTAAACCAAATTACATAGAATGTATTAAATCAAGCAGTTACACGTACTCTTCGTCTAGAATACTAGCTAAATTAGAAAGTACATCGTTTTACGGTGAACTAACTATAAATGATATACGAGATATATACGATATGTGTGGTATTCCTAGTGTTAAAGTATCTGCTTGGGATATGAGATATGGTGATAACATTTTAATTGAAGACAATGAATAACTATGTTATACATGAAAGAGCTAGTGATAAGGCATTTGCCAAGATCACAATGCTTAAAATCGAAGCTGAGCAGCTCAACGACGATATAAAGCTAGGTATCACCGGTCCAATAACAATGGAAGAACTAGAATTAATGTACGAAGGTACGTTAATAGAATTACAAACGTGGCAGTATATAACAGAACTAATAGAAAAATCAAATAAAAATGGGTAAATTAATTACAGATGAGCTAATCAACAAGCGTTTAGAAGCTAGAGGTTTCGGTGAAAAGCAATCAGAAAACGAAGAGGTTGCTAAACAAAATGTATTAGACCACTATGGTGTTGAGCTAACTGACAATTGGACCGCTAAAGCAGAGTTCTATATATATGAAGAAACAACTAAAGACGGTTACACTGTGCATGTAGCCACTAATGACACTGACTCTATAAGTGTATGTGAAGATATATATTATTATGACGGTGATTTATCTGATGTTCTTGAGGAACAAATTAAATATTCTAACGGTGATGAAGAATACCGTGAAGTTATATATGTAGACGATCTTTACCAAAACTTTATTGACCTTGCTATTGAAAATCTATTTGTATATTTAGCTGAGAAGTTTGAAGAAGAAGTTATTGATGAATTATTAGACGAAGGCTACGAGCATAAAGAGTAATTACAAACATAATACGATCACTTTATGATAATATAATAAAACTAATAAACAATGAATCTACTTACACAAAATTCAAAACTAAAAAAAACATCTAAAGAGTTAGGTCTACGAGTATTCAACTTTGGTATACCAGCTTACAAGTCGTCGTCAGGTAAACTAACTTGCCCTATGGCTGATGAGTGTGTATCGTTTTGCTACGCTAAAAAAGGTGCTTACATATGGTCCAATGTTAAACCAGCGTTTGAAAAGCGTTATGAGTTAAGTAAGACAGATCAGTTTGTTAGTAAAATGTATGACGAAATAGTTAAAAAGAAACCAGATTATGTAAGGGTACACGACAGTGGCGACTATTACTCTAAAAAATATCTAAACAAATGGATTGACATAGCTTTATTATTTCCAGAGGTTAGGTTTTATAGTTATACAAATATGGTAGAGATGATGCTATACACAGATCTGCCTAGTAACTACGATATTATATTCAGTAATTCAGGTAAACAAAAACACTTAATCAATGAAAGACAACACAGACATACCAAAATCTTTTCTAGTCATAGCGATCTTATATCTGCTGGTTATGCTGATGCTTCATCTATTGACCTCATGGCTACACGGTGGTTCAGCGATACCAATAAAGTAGGATTAATATTTCACTAAAATTAAAATTATGAAGATAACAGTAAAACAGTACAACACAAAAACAAGTATTAAAGTAGATCACGATGACGTCACTTATGACGACTTTATGGATTTAATAATGAGAATTAGTCAAGGAGTAGGTTACGGTAGTAAAACAATAGAAGATTACTGGAGCCAATAGTAATTTACAAACATAATACGATCACCTATTGATAATATAAATATAAAAATCACAATTATGAATATATTTTTCTTACATAGAGACCCTGTAAAAGCTGCTGTTGTACAATATAACAAGCACGTAGTTAAAATGATCTTAGAATCAGCACAGATGCTTTGTACCGCACATCATTTGTTATGCCCTGAAGAATCAGACAATATTCCTTACAAAATCGCGCATAAAAACCATCCATCAACAGTATGGGTTAGGCAATCCGCTGATCATTATGCTTGGCTTTATTATCATATGATTGCTCTTGGCGAGGAATATACTAAAAGATATGGTAAAACACATTTAACAATAACAAAATGTAAAGAAGTTTTAAGTAAGTTACCAGGCGGTATATTTAATATAGGCTTTACAGAACCTCCACAGTGCATGCCTGATGAGTATAAGGTTGATAACGATGCAGTTACAGCTTATTGGAATTACTACGAGCAAGAAAAACACAGTGTTAAAAACAGTGACGAACAAATAATAACGCGTAAGTGTTTACAAACATAATACGTTAGGCAAACGATAATATAATAAATAAATATAACAATTATGAGCACAATAACAGACATTATACAGGTTAATTCCTCAGCTATTCAAAGAGCTAAATTCAACAGACAAACTAACACATTAACATTAACATTTAAAAATCTTGCGGGTTATGATTATTTTAACGTACCTTTACATTTGTTTAATGGTTTAAGAGATTCAGACTCTAAAGGTAGATTTATTAATAAATATATAATTGGTGAGTTTAAATTCAGAAAGTATTAATATGACTGAAAACGAGATGAATATCTTAGCTAATAAGATTGCAGATATAATATTTGAAAGACAAGAGCAATATGATGCTCAGTTTCAAATTGATATGCAGAACATAGTTAAAAAAGATTATGAATATACGTTCTATTACAACGATAAACGTGTCTCAGATGAAGATAGACTAATTGAATTAGAAAAAATGATGAAACACAGTATTGATACTGAAGACTATCTTAAAGCATCTGAATTAGCAACTAAGATAAAAGAGTTAAAAGACAAGTTAAACAAAAAATAAATAAGATGATTGATTTATTAAGAAATAAGTTTAGAAAAAGATTGCATTTAAATTATTTAAGATCTAACATAAATAGTCTTAAGTATGAAATACTAAATGATGCATTGGTTGGTAAGATAAATAAAAACAAAGTTGATTTATTTTATAAATACAATAAGCGTCTTCATCTAATAACTTTTTTAAGATAAATAATTATTTTTTTAATAAAAAAATATGGGTGCATCGAAAGAATTGATGATAAGATTAAAACAGAAACAGATTAATGAAGAAAAACATTATCTAAATGATAATGAAATTATACTAGAAACTTTATACAGTTATGAAAACTGTGACAATAGGGCCTAGTATATACTAATAAGGGGCTAATGTCACACGAACGAAATCTTAAATATTTTACTTTACGTAACATTGTATACAGACGAGATCCTATCAATGATCTACCAACGCATGTATATGACTGGGGTAATTTTTATAAAGATGGTACTTTTGAGTGTTACAGCTTGTTCAGAAGCAGAGCTAAAATAACAACTTATAAAAGTTTAAAGTGGCACTTATTAGTTATTTGGTATTTGAATCCTAATCTCGAAAAAAGCGGTTTAAAAAATATAGCAAGTTTTATGTGTGAAAAGTCAAATGGTTTTGTTACCTTTGATATAGATAGTAGAGTGTTATCTAATATTGTAGATGAAGTTGAAGTTTGTGATCTTGAAAGACCACCAAAGAATAAACTAAGAAAAATAATCTTCAATGACTACTGTATGTTAACACCGACAGAAAAAATGTCAATAGTAGGTACAATGATTGGTAAGTCTAAAAAAGTACAACCAGACGATATATACCAATGTATGCTAGATATTAATGACATGGGTAAAAAAATAACTATCGGCAGAATAGCTGGCCTGTTAGATTGCTCAGCTAGAACAATACACAGAAATATGCAAGAAAACCTAAAAACAGAGAAAGAAATTTTAAATAACCAATTATAACTAATTATGAAGAAATACAACATACAGAACTATGTTAGGTATAAGGATGATGTTAAGAGATCTATGCCGGTTGATAAACCTTATGTTGAATATAACAGAAACGAATTAATAGTAAAATTTATGCCGCTAGTAGAAAACTTAGCGAGAAAGTTCCCAACATCACAACAAGCCTCAGGTATACTAAGTATTAATGACTTAATACAAATAGGTAATGAAGCTTTGGTAAGAGCTGTGGACAAACTAGATATAGAATTTCTAAAAGGTTCTGATGACGTAGAAAAAACTTTAAAGTCTTTCCTAAGTAAAAGAATAAAAGGAGCAATAAGAAGAAGAATAGATATGCACAGGGGTAATATGAGAATACCTGAACATAAGATCAACGAGATACGAAGCAATCCAAAAGATAAGAAAATGGTTGCAATGTTTTTTAATAGCATGTTCTTAAGTGTTGATGATCAAGTTCACGGAGATGGTGATGAGTCTACTGTTTTTCAAATACCAGATGATTCAGAACCTTACAACATACAGTTACTGAATATGTATTTAGAAAGTCTTCTTAAAAAGCATCTGAATGATAAAGAGTATGAGGTAATAAGATTATCTTATGGTCTTGATTGTGATAAGCATTCAGCAAAAGAAATAGCAAAGCTATTAAACATTGAAGGTGTTAGCAGTTATGTACGCGTAAGCGAGTTAAAAAAGCAAGCTGTAAACAAACTAATTGATAACGTCGACCACTCGCAAGTGATTGACTTTCTGTAAGTTAGATGTAAAACGTGATGTAAAAACCACGTGGTATATGTGATTATAATAATAAGCAAATTTAATAACAACGAATGATACTAAACGAAAAATTAGCTACTATCCAAACAAAGTTTAAATCTAAAAAATCTAGGTTTAACTCCTTCGGTAAATACAACTTCAGATCAGCCGAAGACATCCTTGAAGCAACAAAACCCTTTCTATTAGAGTTAGGAGTTTCAGTTACAATTAGTGAGACATTAATATCTACGGATCCTTTTCCTATATTAGAGTCTAAAGCTACTGTAACTGATGGCAAAGATGCTATACACGCGACTGCTGTCGTCGGTATTGATCTTGATCAGAAAGGTATGCAAATGCCTCAGAAGTTTGGTAGTGCTTCCAGTTATGGAAAAAAGTATGCTCTTGGAAATTTATTTCTAATTGACGATACACAAGACAGTGATGCTGTGAACAGTCACGGCAGAGGACCTAAAGCTAACAAAGATACTATAACATCTGTTAAAGATCCGTCTTTTGCAAAAGCAAAGGCTTATATCAAATCAGGTGGTAAGATCGAAGCTATAAAGTCTAAGTATTCTTTATCTAAAGAGATAGAGAAAGAACTTTTAAAGAAATAAAATGAATAAAAATGAGATATTAAAAAATCTAGACAACGACGAGCTATACTACGGAGACTATGGTAAGCAGTTCTTATCGAACTCTGACATAAGATCTTTACTAAGGGATCCGTTAAGCTTTAAAAAACCAATAGTTGGTAATCCAAACTTAGTTAAAGGTGGTTACTTTCATACATTGGTATTAGAACCAGATAAACTAGAGCAATACAAAATAATAGAGGCTGCTAGTAGAAATTCTAAGATCTATAAAGACTTGTCTGGTGGTGAAATGTGTCTGCTACAAAAAGAAGCTGATGAGCTTCAAGTGTTAAGAGATAAGTTAATGGCAAACAATGTTTGTAAAGACTTAATTCAAGACGTAGACGTAGAGTATGAAGTTCCTGGTTTGATTCAACTAGAAGATGAATGGTGGAAGCTTAAAGCAGACATCAAGAACAATACTGAGAAATTAGTTATTGATCTGAAGACTACTTCAAACATTGACAAGTTTGCTTACTCAGCTAAAGAATATAACTATGATAGTCAAGCTTACATATACTCATCATATTTTAATATGGATATGATCTTTATAGTAGTAGACAAAATATCAGGAAAAATTGGTATATTTGACTGTTCTAGTAGTTTCTTAGAAAGAGGTAAAGAAAAAGTAGAAAAAGCAGTTGATCAGTATAGATTGTTTTACAAGAACAATGACTTTGATCCAGCTCAGTACTTAGTTACTAAGACGTTGTAGAATTACAAACAAAATACGATTAAGTAACGATAATATAATAAATTAACAATTAAAATCAATTAAAATGGCAAGTATTATTAACGCAAGTATCAATTTAAACAATATTGATAAAACAAAGATTATTGAAGGTAAAAAAGGTAAGTACCTACCTATCAGTATAGTAATTAACGATGAAGCTGATCAGTTCGGTAACCAAGGTCCAATTACAATTGCACAATCTAAAGAAGAGAGAGAAGCTAAAACAGCTAAAGTTTATTTAGGTAATGTAAAAGTTGTATGGACTAATGGAGATAACGTAGCTGCAGCACCTAGAGATGGTCAACAAGCACCAGCTCAATCACTAGCACCGCAACCAGATGATTTACCATTTTAATGCAGTGCGAGTTTTGTAAAGAAGATATGTCAATAGAAGATTATGACTTTTGTGACATATGCCCAGAGTGCTTAGAAGATTCTGGATATTAAATTAAATTAAATTAAATACCGCAATTAAATGCAGACAGTAGAGATCAATGGATTCGAGATTGATGAATTCAATCAACATAAGCTTGAAGAGGGAAAAAAGCAGGGTATATGCCCTGTTTGTTCTCACGATAGAAAACCCAAGAATCAAAAAGCAAAATGTGCTTCTTACGATTGGGAACGTGGTCTCGGTACTTGTCATAATTGTAACACTAGTTTTCAACTACATACTTATAAACGCAAAGGTAATAGCGAAAAAGTATATGTAAAACCAGAGAAAGTTCTTATGAAAGCTCCTGGTTCAAAAGTTGAGGATTGGTTTAAAACAAGAGGTATTTCCAAACAGACTCTTAGTGATTTAAAGATCACTGAGGGTCCTGAATGGATGCCACAGACCGGTAAAACCGAGAATGTAATAAAGTTCAATTATTTTATGGGCGGCGAATTAACTAACGTTAAATACCGAGATGGAAGAAAGAACTTTAAATTATTTAAAGGGGCTGAGAAAGTATTCTATAATATTGATAGTATTGTAGGGTATGAGTATTGTGTAATTGTTGAAGGTGAAATGGATGTGCTTGCATTGCATGAAGCTGGGGTAACAAATGCAATATCAGTTCCAAACGGAGCAACACTTAATTCAAACAACTTAGATTACTTAGATAGTTGTATAGATTACTTTGAAGACAAAGAAAAGATTATATTAGCTGTCGATTCTGATGAAGCAGGTCAAGCATTACAAACAGAGCTTATACGTAGGTTAGGGTCTGAAGTTTGTCACATAGCTACATTTGATGACTGTAAAGACGCTAATGAATACTTATTAAAGTATGGCTCTGAAAAGCTTACAGCTAGAATAACAGGAGCAAGACCAGTACCACTAGAAAATGTTACCACCTTCAGAGATATTGAAGATGAGATTACTGATTTCGTTCGTAATGGTTTTAAGAAAGGCTTTCAAGTAGGTCTTAGTAACTTTGATGAGATCTTTTCAACTTATACTGGGCAGTTTATAACTGTTACTGGTATACCAAGTTCTGGTAAGAGTGATTTTGTAGATCAAATGGTTGTAGGTTACAATCAAAACTATGGTTGGAAAACTGCTTTTGCATCACCTGAAAACGTACCTACATACTTACATGCTCATAAATTGATGCGTAAAGTTTGGCAGGGTATGCCTTCTAAAGAAGACTTAGGTGGTGATAAATGGAATCAAATAGCAGATCATTGCAATAGTAATTTCTATCACATTGATATGGAGCGTTATACATTAGATTCAGTATTAAAAAAAGGTGCTGAGCTAGTTAAACGTAAAGGTATTAAGTGTTTAGTTATTGATCCATTCAACAAAGTTAGAGATGTAGACACAAAGACTGAAGACGTTAATAGATATACTATGGAATACTTAAGTAAGATAGAGATCTTTGCTAAGAAGTATGATGTACTAGTATTTATTGTTGCACACCCAACTAAAATGTACAAAGACAAAGATGGTAAGATTGAAGAGCCAACTATGTATAACATTAAAGGTGGTGGTGAATGGTACGATGCTTCATATCACGGTTTATTAGTTCATAGAGATTATGAAAACAAAACCGTTAAAGCTAAAGTTTTAAAAGTTAAGTTTCAAAACTTAGGAGAAAACGGGGCTGAAGCTAATTTCAAATGGGAACCAAAGTCAGGATGTTTTATACCTCACGAACCTGTTAATTTAGATGGTGAGAAAATGCCTTGGGAATAAATGGCTAAGAAAAGCCCATGGGATATGGGAGAATATATAGCTACAGATAAAGACAACGAAGCTTATGACTGGTGTATAAAAAATGGGATAAAAATAAGTCCTACAGCATATTCAGAGGGAGCTTGGTGGCTAGATATAGAAAACAATGGCATAATAAATAGAAGTCCTAAAAAGTTTCTTAAAACAGTTGTTTGGGAAAAAATGTACGAATACTATAAATACTATTACGAAAAATATGAAAACAAGATTTAATAATGCTAACGAAGCATATGAAGCTGTTCTAGATGAGATACTTCAAGAAGGTATAGATTTTGGTGATACAAAAGCTATATTTAATTGTGGTTTTTATATAGACAATCCTTCAGACAAGACTATAACAAATGCTAAACGTAAGTGGAATGAAAAATATGCTGCAGCTGAATGGGCTTGGTATTTCTCTGGTGATCCTAGAATATCCAAACTAGGTGAACTATACGGTAGTATACCTCCTATATGGAAACGTATGGCAGATAAAAACGGTGAAGTTAATTCCAATTATGGTTATCAATGGAAACGCAACAAGCAGTTAGATAATGTAGTAGAAATATTAAGAAATAACACCGACACTAGACAAGCTGCTATAACCATATATGACGCCAAGCAAATAGAATCAGGAGATTATATTTATGACACTCCGTGTACTTACGCTGTTCAGTTCAGTATCATAAACAATAAGCTTTGTATGTCAGTCTATATGCGTTCTAATGACATCTGGTACGGTTTCTGTAATGATCAATATCAATTTGCATCATTGCAAAAAATGGTTGCAGATATGTTATCTATTGATGTCGGTTGGTACTACCATCACGCACACAACATGCACTTATATAAAAATAAACTTTAAAAAATAAAAATATGTATTATATGTACCACATACCGGGTAAAAAAATAGGAGTTACACGTAATCTTAATACTAGAGTTACCCTTATTCAAGGTTATAAGGAGGGAGAATACGAAGTTCTTGAGCAGTCGGAAGATATAGATTATATCTCTGATCGCGAAATAGAACTTCAAAAGTCTTATGGCTATAAGGTTGATAGACAGAAGTATAACAATTTAATCAAATCAAAAAAAAAAAAAAAAAAAAAAAAAAAAAAAAAACTGGCTTTAATAATAA
>JACSED010000006.1_pt1 | contig 16453 bp, 18 predicted proteins | sample 8225451 | NCBI WGS metagenome assembly JACSED01 (sample SAMN15634795, study PRJNA648150) | viral metagenome | isolation source: viral RNA from sea star tissue | host: Leptasteria | place: USA: California | collected 2017 | depth Intertidal m | reverse complement strand
GAACAATAACAGCAAGGGAACATAATGAAAAAATAATTACAACAGACTTTAGAATTAGAAAACTTACTGCAAGAGAATGTTGAAGACTTATGGGTATATCAGATAAATATTTTGAAAAAGTTAAAAATTTACCTAAAAGTTATTTATTCTTTGGTGCGGGAAACTCGATGGAGATAAACACTATAGAAGCAGTGTTAAAGACATTAAATTTAGAGGAGAAAAATATGAAAAAAGAAAATAGTTATGAAAAATTAATAGAGGAAGAGATGACTGAAATTGACTATAATTATCAAATAATGAAATATGTTAAGTCATTAATTTCTAAATATAATATAACCTTTACTTTAAAAGAGGTTGAAAGAATTATGGGAACACAAAGTTGATATGCTGAAAATGTTCTCCAAGAAATAGTTTATGAAAAAGTAGAAAAAATTGATCCTGATTATCCTAAGTTTAAAGAGGAAAAACAGAATCATAAAAAAGAAACAAAAGAAAAAGATATTTTAGATCTTATTTAGTATATAATAAGAATAGTTAAAGGAAAGGAAACATTATGGGAACAATAAACCTAAAAGATATTAAAGAGTTTGTTATTAATGCTTATAAACAAGCTTTAATGGATAAGTTAGTTGGATTATACAATACTATTAAATCAAAAGACTTTAATCCATCATACAAGCAAGCTTTCGAGATATATAACACAATTTTAGAACTACTTGATAAAATAGAAAAACTTTAAAAGTAAGTATATGTTTATTAATTAAAAATTAATAAACATACACGTGTTTTTAAAATACGAGAAAAGGAAAATATAAAAATGAATTATAAAGAATTTAAAATGAAGCATCTTTTAGTTGCAGAACAAGTTGGAAGAGGTCATCCAGACAAATTAGCTGACTTAATCTCTGACACCGTTTTAATGTTTGTTTTAGCAAAAGATAAAAAAGCAAAAGTTGCTGTTGAAACATTAATCTCTGGTTTTGAAATTAATATCGCTGGAGAAATTAAAACTAAAAATAAAATAAATTATGGTAATTTAAGAAAACAAATAAAAAAGACTTTAATTGAAGTTGAAGGAATTGATCGTCAATATCTTATAATTACAGGAATTAGAACTCAAAGTCCTGAGATTAATAAACAAGTTGTTAAATCTGGAACAGTTGGAGCAGGAGATCAAGGAATTATGCTTGGTTATGCGTCTGGAGAAACTTTAGAACAACTTCCGTTAGAGATATCTTTAACTAATTTTATTAGAGATAATTTAGAGTTTTCAAGAACTGGAGATATCAAAGTCCAAGCTGTTATTACTGTTGATGATCATCAATTAGATATTACTAAAGTGCATATTGCTTTTAATACACCTAATCCGGAAGAATATAACGATGAGTTAGTTAATAGCTCGATAAGGTTTTTACTATTTAGATGAAGAGATAACTTTGTTAATCCGAATTTAAGTGTTTTTTGAAGTCCTGACTTAGATATAACATATGTAGCTTTTAAACTTGGAGGGTCTAAGGCTGATGCTGGAGTGACAGGAAGAAAAATTGTTGCAGATGCTTATGGTCCGAGAGTCCCTGTTGGAGGAGGAGCTTTTTCTGGAAAAGACTTTTCAAAGGTTGATAGAACCGGAGCTTATTTAGCTCGTTTTATAGCTACCGAAATTAACGCAAAAAACAATAATAGTAAATTTATCGAAAATACAACAGTGCGTGTTGTTTATGAAATTGGACAGAAATATCCTTTATTAATCGACTCAAAAACAGAAGCTTTAAATAATAATAAAGAACTTCAAGAATATAGACCAGATAATAGTGCTATAACAGAACAATATGAACTAATGAGTCTTGAGGATATATTTAAATTATTAGACATTGATAATTTTAATCCGTTAAAACATAACTGACTAAATTATTTTACATATCAAAATCTGATATCAAATAAGGTTAACAAATAATGAGATATATGGGAGGAAAGTTTAGACTTGCTAAACACATAACACCGTTTATCAATCAATTCTTAAAAGGAAGAGATTATTATGAACCTTTCGTTGGAGCTAATAACATAACTCCTCATTTAAAAGATTATAAGAATTGTTGGTTAACAGATGCTAATGAGTGAGTAATTGCTTATCATATCCAGCGAAAAAAAGGATGAACTCCTTATTCTGAATTTAACGAGAACGACGAAAAGAAAATAAAGGAAATTTATAAACTTTGTAAAGACGAAACAAATAAGAAAGCAAAGTCAGGATACTCTAAAGGTTTCATCGGACATATGGTGCATCACTGTTCTTTTGGAGGGAAGCATAACGGAGGTTTTGTTTTTTCTAAAGGTTTCATCGGTCATATGGTGCATCAGTGTTCTTTTGGAGGAGATCTTAATGGAGGTTTCATTAACAATAATCCTAAATATAATAGTAAACACGATTATTTTAAATTAAGAAAAGTTGATTATAAGGAAAATTGGTTTTTTGCAACCACTGATTATAAAGAAATTACTCCTAAAAACGCGGTAATATATATGGATCCTCCGTATGACGGAACTACCAAATATCGCTTTACAATTGAACACAAGGACTTTTGAGAACACGTTCGTCGTTTATCAAAGGATAATTTTGTTTATGTTTCTGAACAAAACGCTCCAGATGACTTTGTAGTGCTTTTTGAAAAAGAACAAATAAGAACTTTAAACGCAATTAATAAAGGACATTTTAAAGCGACAGAAAAATTGTTCACTTATAAAAATGGTCTTGTTGCAGACAAAATGAATCTGAATAAAGAGAAAGATATAATGGACTTAATATAATGGAAAAAGAAAGAGTTAAAAGAATTTATCGTAAAAAAACTTGAACTAACGATAAATATCATAAGCAAAAACTTCAACGTGAATATACAGAAGTGTTTGATCGAGGAATTATTAGATATGTTAGAGATAAGTTTCCTAAATATAACATACCGTATGAAACAAATGACTTATATAATGTGTTAATTTTAACTCCAGAAAATTTCGAAAATTTAAAACCTATAATTAAGAACCATCTAATAAAAGAATATTCCATTATAAGAACGATAAAAGACGGAAAAAAACAAGTTAGAATTTATTAACATTTAGTCCTGATCATCGACATTAAAAGGATCACATTAATAAAATAATTTATTAAGGAAAGAGAGACATTTATGTCTGAATTAAAAAAACAATTAACTTCAGTGCTTATTGCTTATAACAATAAGGATGCTGGGACTTGACTTAAAACTTCTTCAAAAACAGGAAAAGAATTTTACTCCATTTCAATTCCTTCTAAACAAAAAAATCTTAGAGTTAACTTTGTAGTTGCTCCTAAGTATGTTTATAGAGATACTAAGAAAAATGAAAAAACAGGTGACTTGGGAAACCAACAAATCTATCTTTTTAAAGAGTGAAACTATCAATTAAATATCTACAATGTAGACACTAAAAAAGCAGAAACAAAAGATCTGACTGGTGAAGCATTAACAAAACATTTTCTTGATAGAGTTGAAAACTCAAAAAAATTATCTATCTCTACTAAAAAATCTACTAAAATAGAAGAAATTTAAAAGCAAGTATATAACTATTATTAATATATAATAATAGTTATAAACGTGTTTTTAAAATACGGGAAAAGGGAAATATGAATTTTTTTAAAAATATCTTTTTAAAAATTTTCAAGATTAAAAAACCTCCTTCTGTAAACGTTGATCCTATAATCAAGGTTTTAAAAAAGCAACAAAAACCTAAATTAACTTTTGGAAAACCGGTTGCGAGCTTACAGCAAGAGAAACTTTTAAAAAACGTAGCATTGCTTCAAAGTAAAACTAAAGCTAAAATCATCGATGAAATAGATGATCTTGCTTATACTGTTCGAAATGTCCGAAAAGAGGAATATGCTCCGTTAACCGAGGTTTTTGAAACAAAACTTGGAAAGCAAAGAGAAAAATTAGTTTCTGATATGATAATGGGTAAGAAACCATTGGATGAAGCTTTATTGATAAAAGAACAAAGACGATTAAAAAAGAACCTTTATGGAAAAGGTGCTGTTTTTAATAACAATCAAAAATTAAGAACTTTACAAAATAAATTATTAAAACAAAGGTTTCAGCAAAAGTTGGATGAAGGAGACTTTAACACTTTCGTTCGTGACAAAAATGGAAAAATTTTAACCGATAATCGTGGAAATAAGTTAAAGAAAAAACCTAATAAAGAACAACAAAAGGAAATGTTTAAAAAATATAAAGCTGCAAGACTTAAAAGTCTACGTAAAAAATATGAAATTTATGGTCAGGAAGGTATGAAAACTTTCGAACAAGGATTGACCGTTGGATTACTTTCTGAGTTTGAAAACGCTTTGGATGCTCCTCATAAGCAACGTTATGATCAAGACGATTATGATCAAGAACCTAACGATCCGGAGGAAAATTTAAATGAATTTATAAGAAATGTGGGTGCTAATTTTGGGATATAAAAAAGAAACAATTGAAGTCTTTTTTGCTGACTTTGAAACAGAAGCAGAACCTTTTGTTAGAAAATTTAATTACATAAAAATATGAGCTTGAGCGATAACTAACTCTGAAGGAACCAAAAAAGATTATGGTGTTAAAATTGAGGACTTTATCGAATGACTTATAAAAAACGGATCTAAAAATAATAAAATATTCTTTCATAATGGAGCTAAGTTTGATTATCATTTTCTTGATAAACCGTTAATAAGATACGCTTTAAAACGTGGAATAACCGTTCAAAATGAACGTCTAAAGGATGGTTTGGATGGTTTGTATATAAAACAAACTGGAGATAATAAAATAATGGAGATCAAGTTTTTTATCGACGGTAAAAAATTTACCTTTGGTGACTCTGCGCTTATAGTCCCAGGAGCTTCACTAAAAATGCTTGGAGAACAAATTGGATTAAAAGGAACCGAAGCAAAAGGAACTATGGACTTTTTAAGAATAAGGGATTACCATAAAAGGACACAATTAACCAAAGCGGAAAAACATTATCTATTTAACGACGTGGAGATAATGCGGAAATACTTCGCTCAACATAAATATATTGATCTAAGAACTCATCGAATGACTTCGTCTGGAGAGACTTGATATGCTTTTAAAAAAGAAACTACGGAAAAATTAGTTAAAGAAAATAATTTCCGTTTTAAAAAAGATACTTCAATTTCTGCAAAAAGAAAATATTGTAATAAGATCTTTAAAAATATGTTTCCAGCAATAAATTATGATGCTTGGAAAAAATATTCTCAATGATATTATGGGGGTTTCACTTATTTAAATCCGGATTATACAAATAAATTAATTGAACAGAATGTTAAACAATATGATGTTAACTCACTTTATCCGTATGTAATGCGTGCAAATCGTCTACCTTTTGGAGAACCTCTTCCAAAAAAACATATGCTTCGTTTATTTAAAAATAAAGAATTATTAGACGATAAATATTTCACTTTGTTTGAAGTTGTTCCGTTATCAGATCTACGAATAAAAAAAGGATATCATCCATTTCTTGGTTTTGGAAATACTTATAAGAAAATGTCCGGATCTGAGGTGGATGCTGCTAAAGGTTTTATTTATCCAAAATATATAAAACGAATGGCTGCTCCAAGAATTAATCTACCTACACCACTTTTAATCAGATTCTTAAAATACTATGAAGGAGAGTTTTTTTATAAACCTATTTATACTTTTAAAACTCAAAAAAATTATTATGAGGACTATATGCAAAAGTGAGAAGAGATTAAATCCTCTGGAAAAACAGCAGCAATTAAAGCTACAAATAAAGCAACAGCAAAATTAAGAATGAACGGACTATATGGAAAAACCGGTCAGAAAGTTTTGTTCGACAGTAAATTGTATGAAATTTTACCAAATGGAGAAATTATAAATGTTTTATATAAAGAAAATATTGAACTTTTAAAACCAGAGAATAGAGACGAATTAAATAAGAAAGAGGGACTATATATATTAACAGCGATCGCTACGACTGCGTTCGCACGAAGTCAATTAATCGATGCGATCCAAGATAATAAAGATACATTTATTTACTGTGACACCGACTCTGTTCATCTTAAACTTCCCGTTCATAAATTACCTAATAATTTAATATTGCACGACTCTCGTTTTGGATCTTGATCAGACGAATGACCTTTTGTTGAACGAGGAGAAGTTGTTAAAGCTTATTATTCTGGAGCTAAAAGATATATGGTTGTTTTTGAAAAAAATAATAAATTGATTAATCTTGTTAAAGTTGCAGGAATTTCAAATCTTGAATGAAAAGAAAACGTGACTATGGAACAATTTAGAGACCATATAGAAAATCAAACTCCGATCAAAAACGGGAATATGCAGCGTTCAAAATATATCCGTGTCGACGATAAAAAAATAACGTTGGAAGGAGTTTTCTTAAAAAACATTGATAAGGTGTTAAGATAAGTGATATTATATATATGACGAGATGATGAATTTATTTAATTCTGAAGTTATCGTAAAACTTTAAAAGTGGTTAAAGTCACCTTCTTAATTATTGTTTTTTATAATCTCGTTGAAACCCATCTCCTTTTCTCTATTTAGTTAGATAATGCACTTTACATTGTAGAGTGCTTTTTTTAATGTTATACTTAAATTGGTTAAAAGTTATACTTGATCTCTCAATACAACAGTCCGAAAGACGATGATGATTAAGCTTATGCATGTTGTTATCCAGCATTATTCCTTTTAACCTTATTATATATAATAAGGAGAAAATATGACAGATAAACAAAAAATAGCTGCTTTTGATATTTTATTAAATAAAATATCTGGAAATAAATCTAAGGAAAAAGATCCTGTTGAAAAAGCTAAAGATATTATTAAACAATCTGAAACTAAGAAAAATGAATCTGAAACTCCGGAAGTTTCTGACTTTGAAAAATATAAATTAGAAAAAGAAGCAGAGATAAAGGGATTAAATGATAAAATAGAATTATCTAATAAAACATTAAATAATCTTGTTAATGTCTTTGAAAAAGGTGGAACCACTAAAGAAGTGGAAGAAACAACTAAACAAGAAGAAGCAGACGAAGTAGAATTCTTAAATCAATTAAAAAATATACAATAAATAAAGGAAAATAAAAATGGTAAAACAAATAAGTGATCAAATTGCTTCCAAGGTTAATGACGTCGTTCAAAACAATCCGGAAGTTAAAGCAAATTTTGAAACATCTACTGGAGAAAGTAGAGTGACTCCTCAAAATTACAATAGATTAAATGGAGCAATTAACTCTTCATCTCCAAATGCTCAAAATGCTTTTTATAATGACTTTTTAAATAAAACAATAAGACAAGTTGTTCTTGATCTTGATAATGACTCTATGTTAAATAATTTAATTAATAAGTTTGGAATTGGAACTCTGGTTGAAGGAAATAAAATAGAGGTTGTGACCTCCGGAACTGTCCTACCTGTTAACTTAGATTATACTCAGGACGCAACTAACGATCCGTATGGAACTAAGAAAAACAAAATGTGAGTGCATAATATCACTATGGGAGAAGACAAGAATTTCAAGATTACTACTCTTCCTGTTCAGGTAAGACGTGCAATGTCTTCAACTGTTGCTACAGCTAAATTAATTAGTCAGGTTGCTCGTAAGGTGTCTGTTTCAATTGCTAAATATTATTGAAATATTGTAAAAACAGAGGTTGTTAATTACAAAACTCCAACTGGAGGAGGAGCTTTAATTGAAAAAATCTTAGGAGATGCGTCAACATCTGCTAATGATATTTTTGAAGGAATAACTGCTCTTGTTAAAGATATGGAGTTTCCTACAAGTAAATATAACGAGGGAGTTGCGGTTAAAGATCCTAAAACAGGAATGTCTGCTATCACTCCGTTAGAACAAAATCACCAAATGTCTGATCTTGTTTTAGTTTTAAATCCAAAAATGGATGCTAAATTTCAAGTTAAGACTTTCGCAACTCTTTATAATTTATTAGAATTAAAAGCTAAAAAATTAACAAGAATGACTCTTCCTTTTACAAAAGAGGATGGAACACCTATAGATAATGCAGATAAAATTATTGGTTTCATAATCGCAAAAGACAGAATACTTTCTGCTTGAGGTTATAAAAACATTAAGTCTTACATTAATCCTATCGGGGACTTCTTACATACAACTGGAAACACAGCCTTCTGTGTTGGAAATGTTCCGTTTGTAAATAGAGTGACTTTAAAAATATCTTAATAATAAAAGTTGTAATATTAAATTATTACTTCTTTTTAAAAGTAATTAAATAATTTTAATTATTTTTAGAAGGAAATATTTATGATAATCCAAAACGAACTTATTAGTCTTCCGATATCGTCAATCGCTGGTTTATATCAAAAGAACACTCAGCGAATTTTTAATGCTTTGTTTCAATGAGACAATTTACCTAAAGGTTTAAAATCTTTACATATTGAAAAATTCCTTTTTGAATATGGAACTGTTGCTGTTTTTAAAATTGGAGAAAAGGTCTATGTTCTACCTGCAACAATGCAAGAGTGAGACCTGTATGGGGATATGACTAAAGGATATGCGTTTTCCCCTTATAAAGGTGCTGGAGAGATGGTTGCTTTTAAAGATATTAAAAGTTTTATTGGAAATAACTCCAAAGAAAAATGACTTGTTAGTAATTCTTTAACTAATGAAAAAGGAACTGTTTACGGTTGTTTCATAAAAAATAATCTTAATAAGCTTCCGACAATGTATGGGATGGAACCGATCCTAAAAAGATTAGATAATTTATTTTTAGCGCTTATTAGAGATACTTTTAATAGTCGAAATCAGAGAATATTTATAACCTCTGACTCTTCTACAAAAAATCAAATGACTAAAGAGATTAATCGTTTAAATGCTTCTACTCAACTTTATGAAATTCTTAATCAAGGAACTATTGGACTATTAAAAGACGTGCAAATCTTTAACGATCCTTCAAAACAAAAAGACTTATGGGAAGACTTTAAACAAACAGAACAGCTCTATAGAAAAAATTTAGGAATACCGTATGACTCAAGACCGGAGAAAAAAGAGAGAGTTTTAGAAGCAGAAATTAATGCTTCACAACTTGAAAACGCTTTGTTAATTAACGATATGTTGGAAATGCGACTTGAAGCTGTTGAAGTCTTTAATAAAGTTTTTAACGCAAATATTAGTGTTAAATTAACAAAAGAAGTGGAAAGCTTAATAGCAAGTTTTGATAAAACAATGTTAAACGAAAAACCAAAAAAGGAAGAGAACGAAAACGATGAAATTTAAAACCGCACTACCAAACTATACTGACTTTATAAATAATATAGTTATTGAATATCAAAAATTATATGTTAATTTTGTTCCCGTTGTTGGATGAGAATATTTATTTAACGTTATCTCTGAATGATATAAAGATGAAGAGTTAATGCTTGATCCACCTAAATTTTTTATTAAGTTTAAAAATTTATTGTTAACAAAACTACCTGTTTATAACGAAGCGTGAAAAGTCGCAATATCTGATTATGTAAAAAATTTATCCGTGGAGGAGTTAATATCTTTTGGATCAATAAATACGTCTGACGATACGCAGAAAGTCCAAACAACCCCAGGTCTTGTTGATCCAGTTAATAACTATACGAACTCAATCGTTTCTAATAAAATCAAAGGTCAAAATTTAAATGTTGGTGTTTTAAATAACATCTCTCGTGTTGTTAATAGTCGCGTCGACTTTTCAAAAATTGAAGCACTTTTAAAGGATCTTCTTCCTTTGTTTTCTTTCGAAATGAATATTATGGAGGATGTTCCTGTTGAAGACAAAATTTATTTTTCTGACATAACAAATGATTCTGACGTTCCAAATGCGAACAACGGGAAAGAAGCAATTGATTATTTATATAATGCTTCTAAAGTCCCAGGTCCGAAAGGAGATAAGGGAGAAAAAGGTGATACCGGTCCTATCGGTCCGAAAGGAGATAAGGGGGATAAGGGAGAACCTGGGACTGGAGGAGGAAGTAATTTAGGAGTTTTAAATAATGAAACTCAGACCTTTGATAATGCGATATCTAATTTTCCAGCTCCGCTAAATTTAAAAGAAGGAAATGACATTGTTTTTGAACCATATGCAAATGCTCTTTTACCTCAGGAAAGTCAAGAAATAACCCCAGGTGTTTCGGTTATGCGTATACCAAAAGGTGACATATGAGCTGGTGGTGTTAGTTTCACAAATAAAAAAATAGGTTGATATCTATATAAACATAATTTTTTCTTTAAGTTAAATCCTTTTACAAGTGTTAATAAAGAATTTAAAATTACTTTTTCAATCCAAACAACAACAGGTTTAATTGATACTTATGGTAAAACTTACAATTTAAATAAACTAACAAATGAGGAAATCCAAAAACATATTTTTAATTTTAATATTAAAACTTATGTAAACTTAAAACAATTAGCAAATTATCAATACAATATTTTTATCCAAGGATTAAATGATAGTTTTGGTACTTTACTAATTTTAACAGAAAATCCAGATCCAGATATTGATAATTTTCCTTATCCGGAAGGATCAAGCATTAGAATAACCGAATTAATTCCTCAAGAGGATAAAGAAACTGTTTTTGATAACAAGATTAAATTAAATGACTTAAACGACTACACTGCTTTTGGATATAAACCAGATCCTGTCACGAACGATAATTTAATTCCACTTTTACAATATGCGATTAAATATATTCCGGATATTATATTGTTTAATAAACTTTTCACTATCGGAGAAAGTCCAGACGGAAACATAACCAAAGCAGACTTGAACCATCAACTTGAACTTCTTACCGAAGCTTCTAAACCTACAGAGCTTCCTAATTTACGTCAAGTGGAAGCTTTAATCACTGCAGGTCCTACAAAGGATAAACAGACAATTAAGGATATTAATAGTCTAATATTATCAGATTCTGTCGGATCCAAAGATATAAGAAATTTACCCAAAGATCAATGAACTCGTTATCAAGTTTTTAATTTAGACGAATTAGATGACTATGATAAAGTTAAATTAGTGTTTAATAAGTTTGAAAGTTATAATACAAGTTTTATCAACAACTTCGATAAAGTTGTTGTTGAAATTCCTTATAGAGATATTGTTGAAACAACAGATGTTTTAAAAGAAATTAAGTATAGTTTAGCTGTTCCAAATAAGACCTCTGTGACAGGTGTTTATCCGTCTAATACATATCAACCATTTCTACGTTTTAATTTAACAAAGAATGCTGGAGTTGTTTATTTAAACATCTTAAATAACTACTTATCTAATAAAACTGAGAGTGCTTGAAAAAACATAAATGTTAGTTTTATTGGTTTAAAATTAAAAGGAGTTGAAGCTTTAAAGGGACGAGATGGTGCTGATGGAGATAATTCTACCTTCTTATTAAATAAATTCTCTATGCGAGTTTCCCCGTTATTAGACAGAGGAATTACCTTAAATAACACTCACGGTAATATTGAAAGTTTTGATGAAGTTAAAATTGTTTTCACTGCATTAAAATATAATGACTTCGTTCAACAAGAATATATTTTTCATATTAAAGATTATCAAGCAACGAGTCGTGCGATGGTGCAAATTGTTAACTTTAAACTTCCTACTACAGACACTGAAAATCCGACAGTTTATGATTACGATCTAATGTTAACTATTTACCCATCGACTTCTACGGGGATATTTACTAACGCATTTTATCTAAGAAATTTAAAAAACGGATTAGATATTAATGTCGATATTTCAATATATGGTGTTAAAAGAACAATTACTTCTTAATGATTGTTTATTAAATGTTATAATTTAAATTATGAAATATAAAGGATTATTAATTTTACTATACGGGATAATTATCTTAGGTCTTTTTGCGGTTTTCTACGTTGAAATATTGCTAAACGGATCTGGTTTTTTTGGTCCGAATAGTCAAATATCTGAACAGTTAATTGCTCCGATAACTTTCCAACTTGGAGTTTTAACGGCGTGAATGTTTGGTAATAATAACAAACCTAAGAAATAATGAAATATTGAACAGAACAGGGATGGTTAAATACCTTTGGTGGAACAAAATTTTCAACCAAAAAATGTAAATCTAAAAAATTTTATAATCGAAAGGATCAAAAATGAAAAAAATATTAAACAAAATAAAAACTTTATTAATTAACTTTATTCCAAACATTATTAAAACAATAAATGTGACTATTAAGACTTTAACAGCTTCTAAAGAGGTTTTGGTTAAACTTGAAAAAACACTTAAATTAAATAAAATTAATAAACAAGTTAAAAAATCAATAATTAAAAAATAGGTGATATTTTGAAAATATTACCTGTTTTTAAAAATGTTCCTTGGAATATTGAATATTTAGACCTTCCGAAACTTTGAAATGTTAATGTTGAAGCTTGATTACTTAAACAATATGTTAATGATTCTGATATCTCAATATGGGACGAGGTTAAAGAAGTTGGTGGAGTTGTTAACTCTGACCGTATAAACGCTTCTTTTGTTATTGGTTTAGACGACTTACCGAAGCTTTATTCTAATTGAAATCTTTATGATCTTTTAAAGGTTAACTATTTTATAACAGATCAGGGACAGTATTTTTTCGTTAATAAATTAACAGGAACAGAAGTTGTTAATAATTTAGACGGTAAACCTGCGGTTAAATTTAATTTAACCTTAGACTCTTGAATGACTAATCTAATGTCTGTTATTGAAAATGATAACGTTGAACGTGAAGTTAAACGTGGACATTCTAATCGTTTTATTAAAAATTCTGATGGATCTTATTCCTTCGACTTTAATTTATCTAATCCAAATTGAAATCCGATAAATTCTGATTCTGTTCCTAAATTAATTAAAAAATTAAATGTCTTTTCAAATATAAGACCTGACTTTAATTATACAATTGGAACAGAGATAACTCGACCTCAAATTGCTAAAGCAACGGTTAATGAATTATGATGATTATTGTTATATGAAAGAATTGAAAATATCGAACAAGGAACAAAATTAAGAATTGTTCAGACAGTTAATAATAAATTAAATCTCCCGTATATAATACGTGCAATTCCTATTTCTTCTGGAACTTCTACAATTAAATTAAAATCTGGTGCAACGAGTGAAATCTTTAAATGTGATGTTGAAGCTTTCTTAAAAAAACATACAAAAACAAATTCTGAGGTAATTGGTGGAGTTATAACTCGAGGTTTGTTTGTTGGAGCTTTAGTTAATTTAGACTTTTCAAAAATATTAATAGAGGATCTTGCTGAATATACAATTACGGTTAACAATACCTCAACTCAGACTTTTATTGATAATGACGGTGAGAACGGATCCTTAATTATTAAGAATATTGAATATAACTATAATGTAAACGCTAAAGTTGATTATTATAATTATGAACTTTTACCGATTGGTAAACTTTCAGATAAACTCTCTTATTTTCCTTCACGTTATTGAATTGAAAAGAAAGTGGAAAGAAATCTATTTTTTGAATTGGAAAAATATTTTGATAAAAATTTTAATTTTGATACTTCAACAATAAATAATAATAAAGATATTGATAAAGAAACATATATGTATAGCGAACAAATGCTAAACATTAATTTAAATACTAATCAAAATATTAAACCGTTATCTTATCTTTTGCTTGAAGGTAAATTACCTATTTTAAGAAAAACCGCTTCTGTTGATAACGCTATTATTAGTGTTCGTCTCGACATTGAAACGGGGAAATATGTTAATCAAAAATTCTCTGATAATAACCTTGTTGAAAATTCTAAAATTGTTATTCCAACATCTACCTCTCAATATAACGAGTATATGTTAACTAATCAATCTCAAATTAAAAGTGAAGGAGCAGGAGCAATTATAAGTGTTTTGCTTGGACTTGCTGCTACCATTGGAGCAATTTTTACTGGAGGAGCAACTGCAGCATTAGGTTTAGGAGTGTCCACTGCGGTTGTTGGAGCTTCGTCTGCAGGGAAATTGATATCAAAAGATACTGACCTTAAAAGACTTCCGAGAACATCCTCTGGAACAACAGATAATGCTCTTAGTGAATATATTAGTAATATCAACAACGGATATGAATATTTAACTATTGAAAAACCTGTTGAAAGAGATCTTGCTTATTTTTATAATGAAGTTTACTCAAAAGGAGTTTTATGGAACTTTAGATATACTGTTAAATGAGACAGTCGATATTGGTTTAATTATTGATCCATTGATAATATGGATAAGACAGTAGATGTTTCAACTTTAAATCCAGACGAGGTGCAACTTATCAAAACAATCTTTATGAATGGTTGCAGAATCTGACATATTAGAGCTTTAGATCAAGAGTTAGATATGTCTAATTTTACTAAAGAAAATTTAGAAACAGAAATAGTGGAGGAACTACGTGTCCGCGAAATTTTACGACTTACGTCCTATATTAAAAAAAGATAAACCGATTAATGTTATCTGTGGTGTTCGATCTAACGGTAAGACTTACGCTTTAAAAAATTATGTTTTAGATAAATTTTTTAAAGACGGAAAACAGTTTGTTTGGATCCGTGGAACAGAGGATGAAACTACTAATGCAAGTGATACTTGACTTTTTGATATGGATCCTTACTTATTAAAATTACCTCAAGATATAATTGTTAGAACAAATTCTAAGCACGTTTATATTAAGAACGGTAAGGATAAAGAGATTATTGGACACTTCATAACATTGTCCACTCAATATAAATATAAGTCTGCTTCCTTTCCGAAAGTCGACACTATTATTTATGATGAAATGTTAAAATCTCGTTGATATCGTAAAGCAGAAGTTAACGACTTACGTGAATTAATTAATACAGTGCAACGTTTCAGATCTGGTGTTAAATTATTCCTTCTTAGTAATTCTTTATCGTTTAACAATCCATATTTCGAGTCGATGGGAATTAAAAAATTTAGTAAAGGAATAACCATTTTAGACGGGACTAAAGCTATCGAATACTGTGACGAACTCTCTATCGAATTAGCTAAAGAAAGTAAAAAAGGAATTGCTTTTTTGTTTGGTAAAAGAGATGATGAATATAATAACTATGCAACTAAAGGAACATTCCTTATGGATAATAATACCTTCGTTATGAAGTATGAAGGAATTAAAATGTTTAAATATAATCTTGAGGTTGGAAATGATATTGTTGGACTTTGATTAACCAAGAATAAGAAACTATATTTTTCAAAGTCTATTAATCCGACAGGTAAAACATACACGTTATTTAAACAGGATCTTGGAGAAAATATTGTAATAACAAAAGAGCATAATCTCGGACAGTCCTGATTAAGCTCTTTGTATACGAATAATATTATTTTTGAAACTTTAAAAATTAAGCAACATATCTTAATGTATATTAAACAACATATCTATTAATGTTTATCTAATTTTTCAAGATCTTTTACATTTCCAAATTTTCTATCTTTACATATTAATTGTTTTTTAATACAACGTTTAATGTTGATTATAATTAATGTTGACTCGTTGTAATCGTTCATACTTCCATATTTTAAATGTAGTTTTCTTATGTCTTGATGATATTTTAGAAGTGTTCTTGCGGCTGCATTGCTTTCAAATCAAGAACATATTGGTGTTATTATTGTTGTTGACATTACTTAATTTCCTCTCAAATTGGACCGGTTTTTTCCAATGTTTTTATTAATTTTTGTAATTTATCCAAAGTTATAAGTATATCCTTTTGTATGTTTTTATTAGCTTCATCAATTTTTTTAATTATCTGATCAACAGGTGAGTTTCTTATTGTTCTAAATTCTTGATATATATGGTTTTTTATAAGTAAAACTTCATTATAAATATCTCTTGTTTTTCAATAATTAGGGTTTGCTTCTTTATATTTTTTAGATATTTCATTATGAACATTAATTGTTCCTTGGTTATTGTTGTTGTTTGATGTTGTCATCGTTGTTCTCCTTATATTTTGATTAAAATATTAACATTTTAATATCTGAAAGATAAACTTTAAGTGTATGTTCTGGGTGTCCCACTCTTACCATTTCTCAATAGTTTCTACCTTTATTATAATTGTATAATTCCGCATCGTACCCTTTTTTTATTATAAATCTAATAAGCATTTCTAATAAAATTGAAAGTTGATGCTCTTTTTCAACATTTTTAAATTGTTTATATAATTTAATGTTTTTGTTGTTGTTTGATGTTGTCATCGTTGTTCTCCTTTTACTCTAAAACTGTTTGTTGTTATCGAGTTAATCTAAGTATACCACAGCTCTGATCAAAAAGTATCTTTTATTTTGAAATTATGATTCTGAGTATTCTATGGTTAATTATTGTTAGTCCACTCATATGTTGGAGAGGTTATGCTATGGTATTATATCGCGCGTCTAAGGGATGCTTATATTAGATATGACTTTA
>JACSED010000005.1_pt1 | contig 17352 bp, 15 predicted proteins | sample 8225451 | NCBI WGS metagenome assembly JACSED01 (sample SAMN15634795, study PRJNA648150) | viral metagenome | isolation source: viral RNA from sea star tissue | host: Leptasteria | place: USA: California | collected 2017 | depth Intertidal m | reverse complement strand
TGCGCTATCAACAAAATTAGCAGTTCAAACCGCCGTAGCAATGTCTTCAGTTGAATTTGTTAATGGTGAAGTTCCACCACTTTCTTGTATTGTTTTATTTTCCAAGTTTCTAATAGCATTGAAGTTATCTTCAGTATTAAAGATATCTGTTACAGGTATAGCATATGAAGGTAAGTTTAAGATACGATTAGGCGCTGACCCATCAGTTGGCACTTGTATCATTGCTTGAGTTACCCCAACAGTTTTATCTCCTTCTGATAGAGATTTGAAACTTCATCAGTCATAATGGTCGAAAGTTCCAGGAGAAACTGCGGTATATATTTCCAAGTAAGCTTGACGTGTGTCATCTGTATTTAGTCCATATCAAGTTTTTACGTCTAGACCACCTTGTCCGTAGTAATTTACTTTGTATTGGTTTTGAGAAAAATCTAGTGCATCAATTTTTGCGTTCATTATTACAGACCATGTAGTTGAAGCATAAGTAATAGCAGTATTACCATAATCAGATAATTGAGCGACGGTTGTATAACCAAAAGATATATATTGCCGCGTGTTTGTCATGTCAACAGGTATCTTACAAACTTGTTGAATGTAGACGTCATTAGGTAAGATATTTGCTATCTTTTGAAACCCTCTAAATTTAACAGCGTCTTCGGTTGCTGAACCTCCACTACCAGTAGAACTGAAAGTCAAAGTTGAAGCAGTTTGATTTTTAGTAATTGCCATATTGCTACCAGCAACTAACATTTGCTCGACAGCAGGGTATAGATTAGCAGGTGTTGGTGCGTCAGAAGGTTTTGCTTCTAGTTCGTTAATAGCACCGACGATTGTTTTTGAAGTTGTAGTCAAACGATTATCGGTCTCGTCTTGTTTAGTTCCTAACCCAGTAGATAAGTTAGCAATATTACCTTCGTTAGTTACTACTTCAGCAGATAAGTTATTGAATTCACTTCTGCTTGGTACGTCAGAAGGCAAAGCTTTAGATGCGGCTTGAATCAAAGGTGAGACATAAAGTCCGTTAAGTGGTATTGAATTGTCAGGTGGGTCTCAATCAATATTCATCTGTCCTGAAGTTGTAATTGTCAAACGCACATTGATTTTGTCAATTGTAAGTTCAGTTGTAAGATTTGAGTTTACTGGCACTTCTAAAGTGACAGAAGTGCTCGCTGGGTCTAATACTAGAGTTAATAGAAATCTATCGCTATTGGTAAAACTAAACGCGCCTTGATCTCCAACTAAAGCAGATATATCAGCAAACCCTTGGTAAGCAGCAGATGGGTCCGCTTGAGTAAATGTTATTTGCGTATCGTAAGTATTATCAACACGTTCTTCACCATCTTCAAGTTTTCCAATACGAGTTGTATTACCAGTGATTTTAATATCTTGCGCGGCATTATCTTGGTTAGTTTGAGCGATTTGATTAGAGTTTTCGCCAATAAGTTGAGAGTTATCGGCAATACGATTTGTATTGTCCCCAATCAAACTAGCAACTGCGGTTTGGTCTGCTGGGTATTTGGTATCTTTAAATGTATTTAAATCAGAGATTTGGCGTTTGTTTTCAGCAACGTCAGTTTCTAATTTAGCCACTCTAGCTTGAATATCAGAGTTTGAAGTATCAATAACTCATGCGCCATCTAAATATGTAGCAGCTTCAAATTGGTCGTTAGCAGCAGCACATAAAACTCCATCAGTTTCTTTAGCAGGTATTTGTCCTGCTCCAGTTCCTAAAGTTACTAGAGCGCCATCAGATATTCGTTTTACTTGTCATCCATTTAGATACAAAGTGTTTAGTTGAGTTGCCGTTGGTAATACCGCAGAGTTATATTTATATATTAGGGTATAAGGTGAATTTTTAAATGTTGCAAATAATTCAATGATTTCATCTTCACTTAAGATTATAAAATCTTGATTATTCAGAACGTCGCCGCGCACTGCCATTTTGTCAAACGGTACTATCTCGGTATTGTCTTCATTACGCTTAATTCCAGCGTCAAGTATATAGTTTTTACGAATTAGATATCGTGTTTTAGGTTTATTGAATAACATATTAAAGCTCCAGTTCTTTTATTAGATTCTCATCGGTTACTTTACCGACGATTTTTATTGTATCATTCGGGGTTTTGGTGATAAATTCTTCACCAACTCATTTGTAATCTAGCACACCAGAACGTAAGAGTATTTGTTCGCAAAATTTAGCGATAGGATCACTTGTTAGAAACCATGAAGTTTCCTGGGTTGTAATATTGAAGTTTGGACTAGTTACTCCGTTAGAGATTAATATCTCAAAGATGGTTGAGTTAATGGTTGCGTTCTGAATAAATTCGCAAACGCTCCGTTGAAGGAATGATTGCGTATCGCTCTCTAGTCAATCAAACGGTAATTTGAGTAATATCTTACCCATTGGATGAGTTACTATATTTGTTATTGCTAATTCGCCTAATGAATTAGTTAGAGTTTCAATACCGGCGCTATATTCCGTCCCGGTTGGTGGTATAGATCCAAAGAATGCGCGCAGCGTTTTTGGTGGTAATTTTATAGTGTTTGTAAAGTTTTGTTTAAATTCTTTTTGATAGAAGTCACGTAGATTTGTATTTTTAAATCACGTAGATAATGAATGATTTGTCATATGTAAAATTATATAGAAAAACCGCCCTTTGAAAAGTTAGGCGGTTAGTTTATAGGTTTTTTCTATTAATCGTTGACTTTTGCCGATGCGGTTAGACCAGTAGGTAGAGTTAATTCAAACTTAACAATACGAGTTGGATCAATAACAAGATCAAGATAAGCATACTGGTGACCGATAACTCTGTCTCCAGCGAACTGAAAGTCCAGTGGAGTGATTTCTCCAGCAATTCCTAACCCTGAATTAGCATATGCTTCAGAATCTAAAATGATTGCTCCGCCGACTTCAGTAGCAGCTGCTCCTGCGATTGCGTTTAATAGGTTATGAACGTAGAACGTTACACCGTTGAATACAAATCTTTTTGATGAAGCTCCGTTAGTAAATGTATCAGGTGCTTGGTAGTAAGTTACACCATGTAAAGTTTCAAATGCTCTTGCTAGAGTAGGGTGAATTAACACAACTACTTTATCTGAATAAGCTTTGAAGTCATCAACTTTAAGTTGAATTTGTTCGATAGTTTGAGCGATTGTATCTCGCAATGTTTCTCTAGACGCGTCGTCAGTAGGTGCTGCGATTTTGGTAACAGTAGTGTTTCCTGCTCCGTCTCAAACGTTCTGTAGTGCTGCTTCTTCACCTGCGATCATAGTGTTAGTTGTCATGTCGGCAACTGATTTACCATAAGCATCGTCTAGATTATCTAAATCAAGTTCTGCGTTTTTAGGTATTACGATTGCGATTTGCTGTAATGCTGCTCGTTTAGTTCCTAAACTATCTCATGTCAAACGAGATGCTGCATCAAGTTTTGCTACCATGTTTGAACCTAAACCGTCGTTTTGGTCTTGTACTGGTGAAGCAATTGCTTTGATACGATTCAAACGATGGACTACCATTTGGTTAGCAGTGTTAGCTGTTTGACCGGGCGCTGGTAAAACTTGAAAGTTTACTGCTTGGTTTAACGCCGATAAACGCATTAGTGGAAGAGTGTTACTATCGTAAGCGGTCTCTTTAGCAGTTTGGAAAAACTGCGCGTAGTTTTGGGCCATAATGGGCCTCCTTATATGTGTCTACCTTATGTAAGGCGACTTCTTTTTTGGGGGGTCTACCGGGTTTGTTTGTCGAACAGCAAGTGGATCAGTAAAAGATTGTTGTGGTTTCAATCACGGGTTATCTTTGATGGTTTTGTCAAACGCTGCTTTAATTTCTTGTGGTGTTTCATTACCTGTTAAATTAGACATTGACCTAATAGCGGTATGACGCTCGGGTGGTAGAGACGATAGAGCAGAAGTAACGTCACGGTCAAACAATGTAGAACGGAGTTGTTTTAATTGTTGTTCTGTAGTTGCTTGATTTTCTTCGAGTTCTGCTTTGGGGACAAGATCCTTTTTGGCAAAGCTTTCATTTTCAGCTAGAAGTTTATCTAGGTCTGCTTGAGTATATTGCTCTTTTTTGTCGTAGTTAAATGGCATAGGCCTCCAGTTAGTTGGTTATAGGAAGGGTTGTCGCCCTTACTCATGTTTTATTATATTCTAAAGATTTGAAAAAGTAAAATAGTTTACAATTTAGTTATAAGGGAGCGGATGTTCCAGAAGGAATAACTTAAGGGTGTTCCTTTTTATTTTGAAAGGAGATAAAATGGCAAGTAATGACGATTATAAATTGATAATGTATCAGAATATTCACAATGTTTTGAAGTTTCAAAAAGGAATTAAAGATATAGTAAATAGTTTTTTAGATCTAGATAATATTACTGAAGAGAAACACAATTTATTGTTGAAAGACGTTATTGATTCAGTAGATAAATTTGTTAAAGCTAATAATGAGATTAACGGAGACAATGATATTGTTTTCCTGTGTAAAGAATGCGGTGACGAAGTCGAAGAAAGAATAGCGTTTCCTATCGTAAAACCCAAAAGTAATTAAGGAGAAAATATGAAAATAGATTTTAAACCATTAGTTGGTAAAAAGTTCGTAAAGAACGTTGTTATCGAAGTTGTTAGTATTGCTGATAATGGGTTAATAGTTCAAAATGAAGGTAACTCTTCAGATCAATGAATTGTTCCATATAAAGTATTCTTCAAAACATATGTTGAGAAAAAATAGTAATGCTAGTTAGATTTTGCCCCTTTTTGTGGAGAAAGTAATAATTTAATGTTTCATGATATTAAAGATAAAGATATTTATAGTTGCAACAATTGTTCTAATAAAAAATATAAAATTATTTTAATGGATTGGAGTGATTAAATTATGCGAAAGTTACTTATCATTTGTATCACACTTATACTGGTGATTACAATTGTGTTGGTTGCGATACCACAAACGTCGATAGATAAGGAAATAGCAATTCCGACTTTAACAGGTTCGCTTGGTATTCTAGCGGGTAATGGAATGAATAAAAAGAAGTAGCCATTTGGCTATTTTTTTTGTAAAAAAATCAGCGCCCATTTACAACGCTGAAATCAAACCCGCCTAATTAAAATGACTATTTGAAAGGAGACATTGCTCGAGCTTGATATTTTGATTATACATGATTAGGGTTATTTTGATTTGTTAATGTGCCCGAACATAGATCTTCTTTTACGAGCTTTAACAGATGCGTTTTTGCCTTTGTATACTTTGCCGGTCTTTTTAGATTTGATACCGCCTTTTACTTTTGAGTAACCTGCGTTTTTGCCGGTCGTTTTTGTTGTTCTTTTTGCCATATGAAAATTATACTTTTTTATATTGAGATACAAAACAATCAAAGCAATAGTTGTTTAGGAACGTCGTGGACGATATTGGTTCTAGTTAAGAGTTGGAAACATGTGAAGCAAGTCATGTGTTGTATTTTACCATGGTTTATACCAAAGTGCTGGTTGGGGGTTGTATTTAGGTGGTGTTTATACAAGTGTGTTTGTTTGCTGGTGTGGGTGTTTGAAGCATGTCAGTAAATACATTTTTTGACCCCATAAACACTCTCAAAACACCATGTGTAGTAGTCAAAGTGTCATGATAAATACTAATCAAACTAATGTATATAGTTGGTAAATTAGTGGCAAATTACTATACATAATAGTTATCTATTATGCCAATTGGCTAATAATGATGAATTGTTGATAATTATTGTTTTGAAAAGTTGATTTGTATTTAACTTGATATTTACTTAAAAGGTATACAATTCAAAGAATTGTATCCCATTAAAATCAAGTTAAATATTTTTATAATTAACCAGGGGTAACTAAACCCAATAGTTAATTTAGTTAGTTAGTTAGTTAGGTAAACCTTTCTGTCATAGAATTAAAAAATATATATATATCTATCTATCTATCTATCTATAGATTAATAATATTTGTTAGTTAGTAGTAGTTGTGTATAATATTGCCAAATACATTAATAATTTTAGAACTTTGATAAAAAAAAGAAGCGGGCGAACAACCAAACTTCTAATAAATGTAATTATACATAAATACCCCACTTCTGAAGGAAAAGTAAATGACAAAAAAAGATGGGTTTTTTATTATTAATAATCGCCCTTATACTGATAATTTGGACTTCAAACGTAACGCATATGATATTACTAGATTAAGTAAGATCTATTCAAAAAATAAATATTACTGATTAGATTCAAACGAGTGAATGAAAGATATTGAAAGTTTAAAATACATTGTTGGAATTGGTGATATCTGTATCGATTGTGATACAAAAGAAGCTGTTGATCTCATAGAAAAACTATGTAGTTTACTAGATATTAAACCTTATTCATATTATTCAACTGAATCAAAAGGTAAAAAACATTTCTGGTTTAAAGTACCAGAGAAATATCAACAAATAATTACTCATAATAAATTAAATTCTTCATCAAACAAATTCTTTGATAATGTAGATACAAGAAGTTGTCGTGTTGAAGCTAAAGGCAGAATCGTTGGCGGCGCAGTGTTTTTAAGACATAGAGAAAAACCTGAAAGTTCTAATCGCCCAACACCATTTGATTTAATTGATAATCTATCGAAGTTAACAGCAAAAATACCATTAATTTTATTAATTGATCGCAAAGATTTAGATTGAGAGAAATGTGTTGCACCACATAAATCAGGTAAAGAAAAGTTTTATCAATTTATTTTTAAAGCAGCGAAACATATTAGATTCTTATTCAAAGGTTGAGATGATAAATATATATTTGCCAATTGAATTCAATATATTACCAGTTTATGTGGAATTAATGATTGAGATCCTGGATTAACAAAAGATGAGATACTAGATACTTGAGAAAATTCTAAAAAAGTCAAATATACAAATGACAAAACCGGAATTACTGAATATATTAAACCTGATATACAGAATAAAAAAGTTCAAAAAAACATAAAATTTTACAATCGTAAATATTGATTTTATTCATCAAATTTAAATAATTGAATTAACTTAACTGCGAAGTTCTCAAGCGATTTAGAAGTAAGAAAATATATGAAAAACAGATTAGGTTACAATATCAAAGAATTGTATGATGCTTGAGAATCTATTCTCTATAACGTCCAACGAGATTGTGTAGAATCTACTGAATTAACGCAAGCAAAAAACCCAATTTTTACTAATGGTTATTTTGATGAAAATATGAAGTTTATCTTGATAGATGATGATAATATCCCGCCATTCAGCAAATTCATAATTCAAAATGAATATAAATATTTGTCTAGAGAAAACTATAATCCTGAAGTCATGAAATGATTAATACCATTCTTTGGATCAGAAGGAAAAATGAATGACTTTTTTACGTGTATTAGCCCTGCGTTGAGTGATAAAAGTAATGTTATTTGAATTACATTATTTCAACCTAACAAAGGTGAATCGGGTAAATCTGCTTTACAACAATTAATCAAAAAAGCAATAGGTATTGATAATAGCTGCAAATGTGATTTAGCAAATATTCTAGGAAAAACAAACTTTTCAACTCGGGGAATGGTTGATAAAACTTTTGCATATACTGAAGAAAATGCGGATCGTATCACGCCAAAGCAAGCAGAATATGTTAAATCGCTTTGTAATGTGACGAATTCCGAGATTAATTACGATGCTAAATATGATAATAGATTCTCAATAACGAATACATTCTCCTGGTTAAGTTCAACTAATTCAATACCAATTGTCCCTATTTTAGACGAAGCATTTTTGTCACGAATGGTTTATTACAAAGTTGATAGAGTTAAAGAAAAATTAAATTTTGATTTAATAAATAGTCATGAAGCATTGTCGACAATTATCAATTTGTTAGTTGAAGGGTATAAAAGATGAGCTAAAACCGATTATCTTAATCGTAATACATTATCTAAAATCAATGATAATAAAGAAATCATAATAACTTCAATGCGCGACGATATCATTTGAGAATGATTTAAAGATAATAAAGAAGTTGAAAACCGATATCTTTATTTTGATAATTATTGAGATACATTAACTTTTGAGGACCAAAAACATAGGAATAAAGCAAAAGAGAAAAATAAATTTAATAAATTTAAAAATCAATTAACTTTAGTTCACGACTACATAAATCTATATGGTGATACATTAGATAATATTAATAGTTTCGCATAAAAGTGCTTTTTTAGACAAAAGTATTTTTATGGTATATAATACTTTTACAGACGATGAAAGGAAATTAAATTAAATGGCATCACAAATCAGACAAAAACCTTTGAGTTATAAAGAATTAATTCAGATAAAAGGTAAAAATTCTTATGTTGATTTTATTCTATTAACAGGTTTGCGAGTAGCAGAAGTTCCAAGAGCTTTAGCCGAATGATCTAAAGATAAAAGCAAAACTTATGTAGATATCAAAACCAAAAAATCAGGAGATAATACAAACAGAATCTACTTCAGTAAAGAAGCAATCGATACATTACATAAGATGAAGGGGTATTCTGTTAGAAATATACAAAGAATAGTTAGATCTACTGGTGAAAAATATATCAATAAATCAATATCGCCTCACAATCTACGAGCTACTTTTGCTACTAATGGTTTGCGAATGGGACGCAACATAAAAGAAATATCTGTTTGTATGAATCATTCTGATATATCTCAAACCGCCAAATATATTAGGCTAGATGAGAATAGTTATATAAATACTGTGGAAGCAATCGCTTTGGGTTATAAATTTACTGGTGAAGTTAGCGAAACTCAAAGGTTGATAGCCCAAGCAAGATATTTAAACCAAGCTCTAAACGAGCAAAAAATGAAATGTTTTAAATTAGAAAATGACATTAAATTAGCAAAATCAGAAATAAATTTGCTAACAAATATACAACAATTAGGAGATGAATAAATGAAAAATGAAGTAAATATATTAAAAACAATCACAATGGAATTTGATAACGATAGTATCACAATTGATTTATGTGATTACGGAGATAACTACTATGAAATTTGAAGCGAAGGAAATGTATCAGAGCCTTTCCGTCATGGGAAAACTTTCACTTTAGATAGAGCAAAAATGATTTTTGCTAATACTGTTAAAACAATCAATGCTTACCGCAAATAAAATTCATTCAAAAGGAATTTATGCTTACACAACCAAAGAAGGTTGTGTTTTGTATATCGGTAGAGACAATGATATTTGCTGTGAAGTTCGGCACAAAGCGCATTTGATTGGTGATAAACAAATGATTGATAAGTATATAAATGAAAGTGATGATTGAGAATACATTTTACTTTTAGAATCAAACGATAAATCGCTTGTAAAAATTAGCGAGTTAATTTTGATATCACATTATCAACCTGAATTCAACATTATCAAAGGTGCTAAAGAACTTCAAAAATGACATGCGAAACAAATAATTAAACTGGAGAAATATGTCAAAAAGAATACAAAAAAAAGCACGCCCGAATCAAATTACTAGTGATGATTTACTAGAGAAAAATTTAATAACTCAAGACAAAAAAGAGATTTTAGATTTTAAAATCAAACACAAAATTCTTATCGGGGGTAAAGGTTCTGGTAAAACCATTATTTCTATGTATAGAATGTTAATGTCAATGAATAATTATGGCGACAAGAAAATGTCTGCGATTGGACTTCGAAAGTATAAAGAACAGGCCGTATCAAGTATGAGTAGATTCTTTCGTTTGGCTTATGACAATCTAACTGAAGCTGGAATTAAACTGTTTAGATATAAGAAATCTACAAGTACAATTCAAAATTATCGCAGCTCAAGATCTTTAGAAAACGGACATTTTCAAATGTCATCACTAGAAAATTCTGAATCATTCAATGGTTATTCTGATAAATGTCAGATTTGTGTTATTGATGAACCAGTAATTCAAGGCGATCAATCTATGAAAATGGAAGATTGAGAATTATTAGTTGGCGTGCTAGAAGACAATATCTTCAGACATTTAACTCAAGCAGAAAAAAATGATGCAACTATTTTTTATAATCTTAATCCATGAGATAGACAAGCTCCAGTAATGATTAGAGCAGAAGCAATTTTCCCTGAAGAAACATTTGAGCGTAAATTATTTTTGGGTGAAACAATCAACGATTGACTTGGTAATAAAGAAAAGATTGAAGCAAACATTGATAAATTAGAAGAAAGTTTTGAAGAAAACGCTTGCCTTTGGGCGGTTGATGGTAGTACAGATACTCTAGTTGCGCGCATGACAAAGTACGCAAATCCAACTTTAGATCGTAAAAACCTAATAAAGTCAGTAAAAAATGTGCTCTTATCTGGCAATCGCAACCTACTTCTCATCATTCTTGGCCTCTCATATGAAGCTGAGGGTAACAATTTTATGAATGTTTTTGGCATAAAGCGTGAAGAATTCAAAAAATACAACTTAAATGACTATATTAATAACAAAACTTGAGAAATTACTAGAATACTATGGGGAGTTGATATTGATACTTCTCGAGTAATAACAATATCGCCAACTTATTTATTCAGACAAAGAACTTTTGATGGTTACAGATACAAAATACATATTGATAATATCATTGAAATCAAAACCCATGGTACAGGTAGTCATGGCGAATTAAATAAAATGTATGTCGCGCAAATCAAAGATGCTATGAATTCTCGGTTGTTATTTAATCATAATAATTACTTGGAAAACATAGATCAACTGGTTTTTATTGATGACAAAAGGCAATGGTTTGTTTACGAATTTTTACAAATTAAACCCCATTATATTAATGGCGCAAGCATGTTTACACAGCATGGAGCAGCAGGATTAATTGAGCGTCAAAATGTTCTAGAGACAGGAATCAAAAAGGGAGTTATCAGTTTTGGTAATGCCAATGATGAATTGATTAATGATATATTAGATTGTAAACGGCAAATACCTAGTAATCCAAAGCGTGATACTCGTGGTAGAACTAATTATTTAGATAGAATTGACGCCGCCGAGCAAACAATTTGACACTTGAGACCATTTGTTATTGAACCAACACGCGCTGTATCAAAATCAAGGAAAAGTAATAATCGCTGATTTACTTAAATAATTTATAAGCTCGTCTTAAATAAGTTGACTTGCGAGTTCCACGAACCATCTTCAAACTCATACCATTACGATACTTCATAGCAGCACCGAACCTTACTTGATCTCTAAAAACTTTAGCAGTATCTAATTGGAAAGTTCTTTTTAGTCCACTACTCCATTTTTTGCCCTGAAGTATATTACGAAGTGGTGTAGTTGCTAGTAATGTGCCAACCCGTTGAGATTCCATTGGAATTACATGTTTAAGAAAATGAACTAATTTTTTATTATTTTTAAATGATTTACCTAATAGATTATTAGCAATGTCACCAAATAAAACACGAGAGCCAAATCGTGATGCTTTTGATATAGAATACAATTCCATAGTTTTAAATATGTGTTGACCGCTCCAATTACGATTTCTTGCTTTTTTTAGATTAGAAGCTACTGATAATAAGTTACGAATTGCTTGAGTTGGTAAGAGATTAAGTTTGTTTAATATGCGCCCAGTTTCTTCTCCATCTGGCATATCAAAGACGTCTGCCAGAGAAACGCTAGCTCCACCGCGAGTTGTAGCTCATTCATCTAAATAGGTATTTCCTGGTCTAGTCAATAATCTTGCCATTTGTTCGTCGTTAGCGCGAACTAATACAGGTGCTTTACCATAAGTTGGACCTGCTTGAAACGATATTAATATTAAATCTCCAGCAACATAATTCTCAATCAAACGTATCCCTAATAATCATGCTGATGGCAAACTTACAAACCCTTCTTCTTGTAATATCTGATTAGCTTTCTCAGCAGTTTGTATAGCAGGTTTACCTATCTTAAGAAGTCCATCTTGAAATTTACGGAAGTATTTTCAATCTTTACGAAATGTTTTTACAGCAGCACGATAGAACAAGTTCTCTGGTAAACGAGCAATCATAGTTGGGTTTAACATTCTTGTCAAACGAACAGTTCATTTCATACTTTTTGAGTTACCAATTCAATGAATAATGTCTTTAAATGATGACTTTTTAACTGCGATATTTTTTATTTTCATACTGAAAGGTTTGAAACCTCAAATTTTCATAAATTCATCTTCACCATAATTACGCAGGTCTTTTAAAGCTTGTAATGCGATGGTTAAATCTGGTGCATCTAAAAATTTAGTAGGGTTCATATCTTTAATAACTTTGATATTTAAAAAGAATTTTCCTATTTCAGTAGGGTTCTCATTTAGCAAAGTTGATACTAAAGCAAATTCATTACGAAAACTACTTTGACTTAAACGTGAAGAATTTTGAAAGAGATCCGTAAGAATATTAATCATTTTCTCAATTTCATCATTACCCAATTCATCGATATCATAAACAGAACTTATGTCATTAGAAATATCTCCGAGTGCTCTTATGGAAGCGTTAAAAGGCATTCTTAATAGCATTCTTTGTTTTAATGATTCTACTGTGTCAAAGTAGTTTTCCCCAGGAAAGTTTTTGGCAACAAATGATGCTTTTTCGTATTCATCAATATTATTGATAGGTCAAGTTCAACTGCGAGTATTAAAATTTTTGTAATCTTTTCATTTTTCAAAGGCATATCTAATATCAGGCATGTCTTTAAGAGAACCTTTAGTAGATTCGTCTCATCTTAAAGTTTTTTCTCTACTCTTACGGAATTCTCGTGGAGTTGATTTAAGTTCTTCTAATTCTTGTCTAGCAGTAAATTTAGCAGGTTTATAAAACTCACTGAAAAACTCTTTTGATGGACTAGAAAATTGTCCGAATTTACGAAAGTTACCAAATACTTCACTACCAGCAAAAATAGCTGGTAACCCAAAAGATATTACTGTGGATCATACTGGTTGTTTTGCTCCAATTTCTTTATTGATTAAATAATCAGCAACGGCTACACCTTCATTAATTAAAAATTGTGCACCTTTTCCACGAAGGCCTGGTACAAATAAAGAACCTATTGCTAACCCAGTTAAAATTCATTTAGTAGGGCTCGCTCATCAATGAGTTGCAGCATGTTTTGTTACAGGTGGTATGTATTTACCTTGAGAACCTCAATTCTCAAAGCCCGTTTGGAAAGCCATATATATATACTCCTATGTAAATGATACTCTTGTTAAACTAACCGTTTCGTCGTAAGCGTTGAACGAGTTTATCGTAAATTCAAATTCTCCAGTATTAATAATTGAGTTTCGGTCTCAAATCATTGTTAGCATGACTTCGTCTAATACGTCAATTGGATCGTTGTTAATCTCACGAATGTAATAAGTTTGTTGTCCTACAGTTACGCCTTGAGATTTAATGTAATTACGTCATTCTGTGCGATTAAATACTAATTTATTAGGATTAAGAATTGTAGTTTTAAATGTGATATTTACCGAAACACCAGTTAAATAATATTGAACTCTATTATAACTTCAACGGAAATTTACATATAACAAACCTTCATCAGAATTACCGTCATAGTTGTAATATGCTTCTTCAACTCTATTAACCTTTAATTCAGACACAGGTAGAGTACTAACAATACTTGTAAAACTTAATTGTTGAGCGCTAGTTAAATTACGGTTTGCGCTGTTTGTATCAGTTAAATTAGATTTACCTCAACTATCTCAATACCTTCAATCATTCGCAGGTTCAGCTCCTCATTCTTGGGCGATATTACCGCCGGCTACTAATGTAGTATTTACAACTCCTGTGCTAACGATTTGAACCACAGCATTCGAACCATATCTATTTTTGTAGTAAGCGGTTATATAATCACGTTTGGCAGTTTCTGTAGCTAGATTATTATCAGTAGGAGCATCGATTGTTGATTGATTAGTTAATTTAACAGTACTCGAACCGCTACTTCCAGTACCATTTATTACTTTTTCAAAACTCTCATTATTGTCTAGTCCGATATATCAAATTCATTCTAACGCATTTTCATCTGTGTAGAGCATGGCAGAAGGCAACTGCTCTTTTGAATTTTGCTCTTTAGTAGATTCTTGTGGCAAACTATCTGGAACTTTAGGGATGAATTGAGTTTGCTCGCCTTGAATTTCAATAGTAGTATTAGGCGTAATTATATTTTTACGAAGTAATTTGCCTTCGTTTGATATTTGAAAATAATCACTTTGGAAAGAGAAGGTTGTTTTAACAGCATTTAAATTCGAAGTTTTAGCATTTTCTTGTAATGTAATTGACGATGGTAATAGATATCAAGGAACTATAGATCTTAAAGCATCATTGTTACCCCCGCCAAAAGAAAAATTAGACACTATAACACGTGATAGCGAACCAATTACAGATTTAACAAGCTTTAGATAATCAATTGGTATACTAGTATATTTAGAACGAAATTCGTTATACATACCATCAACTACGACTTGCGGATTTTGATTAGATATCTCTAATACATTTCTTAAAAATTCTGTCCCGATATATCATTTAGGATCAATTTGTCCTAGAGCAACAGGGTTAGCACTATCAGGTTTTAATCGTCATCCAGTAATATTTGGCATTGAGAAATTACGTAGATATAAGTTAGTTACCGTTAGCATATCATAGATAAGATTATAAGCGCCATTTTGATAAGTACCGTTAGTTGTATATTGAAGTAATGACTTCAAATCATTAGGAGTTGTAAATGATGATATACCCTCAAATGGAAGGTATAAAGATTTATCAAACCAATCAAAGTACATGCCTAATTCATTGTTTGATATAAATCTGTTATCAGCTTTAATTGGGTAAAGAACATTACCTTCGTCTAGTTCAACTACATTACTTTCAACACGAGTATCTTCGCCAAATTGTTGACCTGATATTGAGATAAAATTATTTGCTAGTAAAGTACCTTTATCAGTTTTAAAAGTTAGACCTGAATAACTTGCACCATCTTTTGGGCTGATTGTTCCTGCGTCATTTTCATAGAATTTAATCTCACAATTAGTATATCTATTCTTTAAAACCTCGGTTTCGTTAATCATGATTTCGGCATAAGATTCTTCTTCAAGGATATTACCAGTAACTTCATATCAATTATCTACTTCAATTGTTGGGTTAATTTTGGTTACCATAAATACTTTGTCTTTATCAGTTCTAATTTGTTGATGATTAGAATCAAACAGCATAGGATTACCAATAGTTACTACCATTGATTGATTGATTTGATAGGGACAATTATTAGATAAAAGATAACCACTTAAAGCACTATAGAGAGTTTCAATAAAACTATCGGCGTCACTAGATGCTGAAATAGTTTGATCTTTAGTTTTAGCTGCTATCGCTGTAAAGTAATAATTATCATTTGCGTCTAGCAATAATTTAAATTGTTTGTCGTTAAATGCTGCTTGCGAAACTGCTACAAACGATATTGTGTTTGGTCCAAGTAAAGCAATATTCTCACGTACACCAGTCAAAATGTAAGGATAAATCCTAACTGGTTCGGTATTAGGTAGTTGATTTAGGCTCGGGGTTTGAGCTCTCATTAGTTGGGGCATCTGATTCCTCCTTTGCTGATTGAACTACATTGTTATTAACAGGTTTTTGACCCATCTGATTAATTGCTGCATCCATATAATCTAACTTCGCTTGTGTCAAACGATTGAGTTGTAGTTTGACTTTAACAATGGCAGTTTTTAACAGTAAGCATCATTTCTCAAAGAATAGATTTCATTCATTTTGTCTTACTAGTTGTTTCCGTAAAACAATATCAATTGAATATTGGTCTTTTAAAACTATTTCCAAAGAATGTTTTTGGGCGCCCCCAGAACTGGCTTGGCTCATGTCGTTAGTTGACAAACCAAAGTATTGAATTATAGTATTTTCTAAATTAGCCAAAGCAGTGATATTAGCTACGATACCTGATGATTGACTAATCAGTTGACTTCCACCCCCTGCTTTAGCGTTAGTGTTGAAATCTTCTATAATGTCAACGCCATCTTTTAGATCTTCATTTAAAGTATCGCCATCATTAGACGTATATGTTCTGTTGTTATACAAAATGTTTTTAGATTTATTGTATTGCGGCATGAAGTCATTTGCTAATTTATCGTAATCTTTAAGTAAATCTTTAACTCCAAATTCAACAACGTCAGAATCTAAATCAAAGTTGTTAGTAAATATCTTTACTGGTAAAACTCGCATCTCTGGGAAAGTTACTTCTGTGTTTAATATTGTTTTAGCATTTTTAGGATCAAAGTCGCTTTCTGCCATTAGCATGACCTTACGCATTTTAGGTTGATTAATAGCATCTCATCAATATTCACAATAGACATTTACTTGCGCCTTCATTGATTCATTGTAAAAAGTTTCAGTTGTTTTACAGATAACTCTATTTTCAGTAGCACCAACCATTTGGTATCATGCTATTGCCATTGGCACTGCTATTCAAGTATCATCGTAAGGTATCAAACCTAAAGCAGCTTTACCGTCTAGCGAAATTAATCTTCCTAATTTAGCGCGAACATTCTCAAACGATGAATGGTCCATTGCTTTTAGAAGTTTTTTATATTTACTAGCAATCGTAAAGGGTATTGATTCAAATGTATTAGCCATTTGATTGGCTTTACGCAAAACAATACTTTTTGCTCTATTACTAAAAACCATTATTCAACCTGCTCATTTGCCGGTGCGGGCGCCGGGTAAACTTGCGTTGCTGGAGTTGAGAATACAGTTGGGTATAACGTATTAGCACTATCATCTGCTAGAGTTGGTGGTCCAATTGTCAAGTTTTTAAGAATTTGTGGATCTGTTGCAGCAAATTTATTCAGTTTAAAGCCAATGCTAAATGCTTGGTTTGGTGGCATCACTCCCATAGAAATAATCATTGAAGCTGAATCAGCATCTAATTGCGAGCCAAAAGTTATAGCTGAAAATGGTGTCATATCAGCTCCTGGTGCGCCGGTTAATCGTATAGATATTGATGCTAAAGTTGGGTCAGTTATATCTTTAATGATTAAATGACCTTCTACAGGGTAGATATTTGAGAAGTCAAACCCCACTTCATAGTTTGTATTTACATACAATGTAAAGTAAATTTGGGCGTTATTACCAGGGTTATTTACGTCCTTGGGTTGAATTGAGAACATGTTATAAACAGTAGTTTTTTCAGGTGCGAATTGAAACTCTCGCCCAGTTGTAGTAGATTCTATATGATCCGTCAAACTTTGTGGTGTTGCGCTATCAACAAAATTAGCAGTTCAAACCGCCGTAGCAATGTCTTCAGTTGAATTTGTTAATGGTGAAGTTCCACCACTTTCTTGTATTGTTTTATTTTCCAAGTTTCTAATAGCATTGAAGTTA
>JACSED010000004.1_pt1 | contig 18176 bp, 21 predicted proteins | sample 8225451 | NCBI WGS metagenome assembly JACSED01 (sample SAMN15634795, study PRJNA648150) | viral metagenome | isolation source: viral RNA from sea star tissue | host: Leptasteria | place: USA: California | collected 2017 | depth Intertidal m | reverse complement strand
GTGTTGGGTGTGTTTGGCGATTAATGTGTGGCAATAGGTTCAGAGGCTTTAGCAGCAAGTAATGCTCCTAGTAATGTGGCATTAGGGTTTAGATCACTGCAGAGTATTACTACAGGAGGTCTTAACACTTCTATAGGTACTGAAAGTTTACAAAATAACATTACTGGTGCTGGTAACGTATCTATTGGTTATAGAGCTATGCAGACCGCTACCGGTACAAACAATGTTGCAGTTGGAAAATCATGTTTAGTAGGTATTCAAGGTAATAATAACACTGCCATTGGTGCGCAGGCGAATGTAAGCAGTAATGCAGACGTTAATTCAATAGCTATAGGTTTTAATGCTCAAGGAGAAGGATCTAACACTGCTAAAATTGGTAACAATAGTGTTACCGCATTGTACGTAGGTGGTAATGGAGCAGGTGTAGTGCTAAAATCACCTGATGGAACTGCTTATAAAATATCGATTGCTAATGGAGGCGCAATTATAGCTACAGCAATATAAAAGCGAAAATAATATGGCAATAATTAACTCTTATCCAAATGACATTAACATTCAAGACAAAGATGCTTGGATAGGAACTGACTCACAAAATAGGCAGACTAAGCAGTATACGGCAGAAGCTATTGCTAAATACCTTAATATAAAAGGTAAAGTCTCTATAGCGGGTCAGATTAATTATAAGTTTGTAGATACGCCTTTTGATGGTTCAGGAACAATGGCTTTTGCAGCTGGAAACGGGGATGGTACACCTTTTTCTAATATTACAGAGTTTAAAATCTCTAAAAATGATTTATCTAGCAAACGAGTAGTTGCTTATTTAGAATTTCTTGTTAGCCAGGAAATATTAATAGTAAATCAAGACAATCCAGAGAGCTTTGGGCACTACACTGTTAATACGTATAACGTAGATTTAAACAATGATCAGTACTACACGATTACTTTGTCTTTCTTGGCTGGTAACGGTAGTATAAACATCGATAACTTCTACGATATAGTAAACTTTACCTTTGGAGATAACTCAGGTGATAAGACTTTTATATATGATCAAGTTACTCCTGCTACAACATGGACGGTTCAACATGGGTTAAATAAGTTCCCCTCTATAACAGTAGTAGACACAGCAAAGTCTGTAGTGGTAGGTAATTATACCTACGTAGACAACAATAACGTAATACTAGAATTCTCTGCACCGTTTGCAGGCAAAGCATACTTCAACTAAAAAAACAAGCTAAAAACAAAAGAACATGGCAATTAATTATTTAAATTCGTTAGATCTTAATAAGAACTATCTAAACAACGCTGCGATACAGAACTTAGCCGCAGAGCCTACAGCTGATACTCCGGGGCAAATATATTTTAACACTGTTAGTCAAACATTAAGAATAACAGAGGAAATACTACCAGCTACAAATCCTAAAACATATAAGTGGGTTTCTGTATCAGGTGATATAACTGGTTTAATAGCTGGGACAGATATAACTATCACAGACGAAAACGGACCAACACCAACTATTAATCAATCTGATATAACTAGAACTGACACATCAAACACTGATGCACCTGCTTACGGTGGTGATTTTACAGTTGTTGATACTATAACAACTAGTGCTACAGGTCACGTGACAGCGGTTAACGTAAAAACAGTTACACTACCAACAATTGCTTACGATCTTAATAAAGCTGCTGCTAGTGGTAACTTAGTACTGAGTAAAGATGGAACAGCTCAAGATACTATTGCCTTCGCTGGAACACTTAACCAGATTGAAATAGACGTAGCAACTGAAGATAGTTACACTTTTGGACTTGCAGACGGGAGCTTTGTAGAATGGGGAACAACTGGAACAAACTTGCAACTACCAGAGTACGCCGTTGCTAAGACGCCAGCCTCAGGGGATAATTCTACTAAAGTAGCAACAACCGCCTTCGTGCAATCGGCTGTTACAGGGTTATTAGAATTTAAAGGAGGTTTTGATGCTACTACTGGTGAATTAGACGATGGAAGCGGTGATGATCTTTATACTGATGTTGTTATAGCTGTTGGCGATTATTATGTGGTAACAACCGCAGGTAATTTCTTCGGAAACACAGCAACACCACTTACAGTAGGTGATTCTGTTATAGCTCAAAACGCTGTTCCAGATCCAGGAACAACAGCTCCAACAGAAGCTGACTTTATAGTCGTACAATCTGATACTGATTTAGCAACTGCAACAACTGTAGGTTTAGGTAATGTAGTTCCAGGAACGAGTGCCACAGTAACAGCTCCATATACTAACGGAACTGCTGCAATAGATGTTGTTGATTCTACCGCTACTCAGAAAGGTGCTGTTATCGTTGCAGAATCAGCAGCTTCAAATTTAGAAGGTATTGATGTTTCTTATTCCTCTGGTACAGCGTCAGTAGGTCTTGATATTCAAGGATTAACAGCAGATGACGGAACAGGTGACCCAATAAGCAATTTTTCAGTACCTTTCTTTAATTCTCCAGATGATCAAAATAAAAAAATAACTTTAGCGCAGATAGCTAGTTTAATTCAGGGAAATAATTCTGCAACTGGTACTATTACAGCGGGTCAACTATCAGGAACTGTTACACATGCTTTTGGCGTTAACACAATTGTTCAAACATTAGATTCTTCTGGTAATACAGTTTACTGTGATATTTCTAGAACAGCTACAACTTCAGTTGCTACAATTACAGCAGCTCAAGCAACAGATATTACTATTCTTGTTCAAAAGATAGGATAATAACAAACTCAAATTAAATGGCGATAAATTTTTTAAATACAGTCGCGGTAGACGAGAACGTCCTATTCGTAGATACAGTTAATGACCGGGTAGGTATCGGGACGACTAGTCCTGTTGGCAAACTTTACGTTGGTCCAACCTGGAATACAAGTAGTAATGGTAATAATTTGTATATAAAAAGTTCAGGAACAACTAGTAGTTATGATCCACAGTTGAATAATACCTCTGATTTAGGTATTACAATGGTTAGAGATAGCGCTACAACAACTGGTCCAGATACTGTTGGTTTAACTTTATATAATGACGATGGAACAGCAGGTGGATTTTCACCTATGCTTTTGTTTTCAAAATTAGAAACACCTACATCTCAATTCAAAGCCACAATGGCTGGTATATACGCAAGATCACCACTAGGCACTGGTAATAGTGGAGCTTGGATCGATGGTGAATTAATATTTGCTACAGCTGGAGCTGCCACTCAAGGTATAAAGCAAAGGATGGTAATTAATAAAGAGGGTTTAGTCGGGATCGGTACGACTAGTCCTGATGGGTTATTACACGTGTCATCTGGAACAAGCGGAGATGCTCTAGTTATAATAGAGTCTGATACAGACAATAATGATGAAAACGATAACCCTCAATTACAATTTAAACAAGACGGCGGTAATACTATTGCGAAGATAGGTCTATCAGGAGATGCTGGAACTATATTTACAAACTCTTTAACTAACACTGCCTATTTTGGAAATGACGAAGCAGCGTCAGTTCAATTATATACAAATGCAACAGCTAGGTTAACTATTGAATCAGGAGGCGACGTCGGGATCGGAACGACTAGTCCTGGTTCTTTACTTCATATAGAAGGAAGTAAAACTACAGCAGTTCTTCAAGCCAATCAAACAGGTACTGGTGTTATAGCGAACTTTAAACAAGCAGGAAGCAGTAAAGTATTAATAGACAACGCAGGTAACGTCGGGATTGGAGTAACTAGCCCTGGATCTAAGTTAGATATTGTTGGAAGTTCTTTAGGAATAAGAGTCAAAAAAGCAGATTTATCTGATGTTTTAAGAGTGTATACTCAAGGATTTGGTATTTTTATGGACAATGGAAATGTTCATATATCTGATGACTTAAAGATTGGTGCAACTTTAATTTCAAACCAAGAAAATACAGATATAGATTCCGCGGCAGCTGAAGTAATTGCTCAAGTAGCTATAAGTTACACGGCTGCTTTCTTTGACTTTGTAGTTAAGAAAGGTACGAATGTAAGATCAGGTACAGTATACGCTTGTCACGATGGAACAAACGTAGAGTTTACAGAGACATCGACAAATGACTTGGGTGATACGTCAGATGTTACACTAAGTGTAGATAAAACATCAACTAACCTAAGATTAATAGCGACAGTGACTTCAGATGACTGGAGTGTTAAATCATTAATAAGAGCAATATAATGGGATTTTATAGAGGGCCAAATATAGTAACGGATGGATTAACTTTTGCTATTGATGCAGCATCAGAAAGGTCTTACCCAGGTAGCGGAACAACAGCTTATGATTTAGTCGGTTCTTATAATGGAACTTTAACTAACGGGGTTGGTTTTGATAGTGCGAACGGGGGTAGTTTTATTTTTGACGGTGCTGATGATTATATACCTTTTCCAGGAGTTTTACAGCAAGAGTTAATAGACCAAAGCAAACAACTTACTATTAGTTTATGGATAAAACCTGATGTATACAACACTAAAATGCCTTTTTCAACAGGGCAAAACGGTAGTAATAGAATATACTATTGGACACAAGGGGGTTTAAATTTATGGAGAATAGGTAATTTTATATCTACAACTTCGACTGCTTTACCTACTGTGGGAACTTGGTACAACACTACGGTGGTAATAAATCAAGGTGGAGTTGCTGTTTATTTAAATGGAGAACCAGATTACACAGGTACATATGCTAGTTATACAACTCAAACTATGGCTACATTAGGAAGACACGGGGCATCGCCAGCATACTCTTACGACGGTAACATAAGTAGCGTTTTGATTTATGATGGAAAATCATTAACAGCTGCAGAAGTAAAACAAAATTACAACGCAATAAAATCAAGATTTGGATTATGATAACATACATTACAATAAATATGTCTGAAATAGCATTGGTTGATTTCAATCAAGTTATGGAGACATCAGAAGAAACAGTTAGACTATCAGTTGATGGTTTACAAACAGTATTAAAGTGGGAAGGCGCAGAACCTGCGTTTGTATCAACATTGAGTTCATACGAAGGACCATATACCCACGAAGAAATATTAGTAATAATGGCTACTCCAGAATGGACTGACCCTAATCCAACACCACCAGAATAATATGGGAGCATACGGAGGACCAGATATAATAACAGACGGATTAGTATTTGCAGTAGACGCAGGGAGTGAGAGGTCTTATCCAGGAACAGGTACGACTTGGGCAACATTGATCGGCGAAAACAACGCAACATTAACTAATGGACCATCTTTTGATTCAGGTAACGGTGGTTCTTTTGATTTCGATGGTTCTGACGATTACTGTAGTATTTCTGGATTAGCACTTTCCACAACAGCTTATACTAAAACGGCTTGGTTTAATCCCGACGGAAGCACGTCAAATATTATTAGCGGAGGTAATGACGGGCAACACGCTTTTTGGATGGGTGGTACTAATACAAATTTACAGTCAGGTCATAATGGTGCTTGGAGTACTGTTAGTTATTCCCCAGGGGTAATGACGGGACAATGGTGGTACGGTGTTGTTTCATTTAATATCACAACAGGTTGGAAACTGTATTTAAACGGTGAATTAGTTGATACATCTACTAGCACAACAACGTTTACTGGAGGTACAGCAGTCAGAATATCAGCTTATATCGCGGCATCTAATGTGTTTAACGGAAAAATTTCATCAGTTAGCATTTACAATAGAGTACTTACAGATGCTGAAGTAATACAAAACTATAACGCACAAAAAAACAGATTTATATAATGTACACAGGGCCAGACATAGTGACAGACGGATTAATTTTTGCTTTAGACGCAGGGTCGTCAAGATGTTTTACAAGTGGAGACACTACGGCAACAGACTTGGTTCAAGGTTTTAATTGCTCAGGAGCCAACGGAAATCCAATGAGCGGTACTCATACACCTAACACCGCTAACTTTCCTGTGTATAATGCTACAAAAGGTGGTGTATTTGATTTTGCAGGTGGTAAAGGAATAAATGTAGATGGGGATTTAGGAAGTACTTCTTCCTCAAGTATATCTATGTGGCTTTACAGAGCTCCTGGAGCAACACAGTATATATCAGATGGAAGAAATAATGGCGGTCAATGGTTTTTATCAAATTACACTAGCTTTAATATAAACTGGCACGGTACTTTAAGATATAACTTTGAAGACCCTTACAACGTTAGTGCTCCTGAATTTATTAATAAATGGGTACATATGACTGTTACTTCAGATAGCACTGGTTCAAAAATATATATAAACGGAGTATATACTGCAGCTACAGGTGAATCGTCTGCAGATGAAGATTTTGGTATAAATTACAGAATAGGGACAAGATATACAACATCTTCGCAATGGACTGGTAAGATGGGTTCAATTTATTTTTATAATAAAGCACTAAACGCTACAGAAGCATTACAAAACTATAACGCACAGAAAACAAGATTTTTATAACAACTTTTTGGATATTGAAAAAAAGATAATAATAATATGGCAAACGAATTTAAAATAAAAAAAGGTCTGATTGTAACAGGTGCTGATGGTGGAACTGTTGTAGATATACAGGGTTCACAAGGGCAATTGTTTTCAGTAACCGACGATTTAAGCGGAAGTATATTCGCTGTATCAGATATATCTGGTGTACCGATACTGGATGTTAACTCAAGTGGAACTGTTACTATAGATGGATCACTAACAGGTGATAATGCAACCTTTTCAAAAAAATTATTATTAAATAGTCCTGATTACAACCAGCATCTTTCTATGAGAAGGGGTATTTATGGTTATGATACAATAATAACAGGAACAAGAGTTGATTTTTCTCCAACAGCAGATACTTTAAGTTTTAAGTTTTTAGCTAATCTACAGACAACAGGTGATGTTACGGTTAGTGGTGGTGATTTAACAATAAATTCAACTGGTAATGCAGTATTAAATGTAAACGGAACAGATCATTCTTTTATTGAAAAAGATACTGGTAATGATTTATATTTTGCAAATAATGTAAGTGATAAAGATATTAAATTTAGAGTAAAAGATGATGGAACAAATGTAATTGCTTTAACTATAGATGGATCAGAAGGCGGTAATTCAACTTTTGCGGCTAAAGCATTTAGCGCAGCCACATCCTCTGGAGACGCATCATCGACCCTAACAACAAAAAGCTATGTAGACGGTTTAATTACTGGAGCTACAATATATAGAGGTGCTTGGCAAGCTGGTATATCAGCTACCTCATCTGCTGCAACAACAACGAGTACAACATTAACGGTTACAGCAGCAATCCTTGATGCAGATGGTAATACACCTGTTTTAGTAGGGGCTGTAGTTACTGGTGAAGGAATAACAGGTATTGTAAAAGTAGCTTCTGTTACTTCATCTACAGTATATGTATTAGATACGGCAATAACTGCAACAGCAACAGCGTATATATTTTCTCCAATATATGGAGCGCCTTCTTTAGATGGTGTAACACAAACTTCTGGATATTATTATATCTGTAGTGAAGCAGGTTCAGCAACTCCAAACGGAGCAAACTCAGAACCTAACACTTGGAATGTAGGTGACTGGTGTATATACAACGATGTTAGTGGTACCGGTCAATGGCAGAAGATTGATAACTCATCTGTATTATCAGGTGCTGGTACAGGTCAAACTGTAGCTTTATGGGAAGGCCCAAGCTCTGTTACAGATTCAGATACTTTAGGTAATGCACCGATAACAGTTATTGGTAATGACACAGCTTTTGCAGGTAATGTAACCGCTTATACAGGAGGAGGAACAGGGTCCTTATCAGTTGGTAGAACAGCAGATCAATCTATAAAATTATATGTAACTGATGCAAATAATAAAATTACTGCTGCTCAAGATTCCGATGGAGACGCAGCACACAAATTTATTTTAAATAGAGTTTTTGCCGGCACAGGTGCTAATGATTTTATAATACAAAAAGACGGTACTGCTCAATTTACTTTAGATACTTCAGCAAACGCAACTTTTGCAGGTACAGTAAATGCTGACTTAGGTATTTTAGCAACCGGAGCTATGTCTTCTTTTGAAACAACTTTAAGTAATAACGATGATTGGGCAAATTCACCTATAAGCATATTAGAAAGAAGTAATGTTCAAGGAACCCAGACCGCAGATAAATATGCACCTAACTTAAATTTCCATTGGGGAGGTAAATTCTCAGCTTCTTTATGGATGTCTGCAAATGGTCACCTGCATTATGGACAGTATGGTTCTACTGGTATACCATCGAGTGATGGAACAATTAATGCTGCAACATTCTTAGGCGACCTTAACGGCACAATAAACACAGCGACTACAGGTGTAACTCAAACAGCTGGTAATAACTCTACATTAATAGCTACAACTGCTTACGCAGATGCAGCGGCTGCAGCAGTACCTATTGGTAATTACTTACCACTAACTGGAGGAACCGTGACTGGTGATTTAACAACTAATGGTGTTTTTACAATTCAAAATGCAGCACCTTATATACAGTGGAAAGATGCAGCAGGAACAAGATTAGGATACATACAACACAATGCCACTGATTTAGTTATGTCTGCTGATACGGGGGAAATACAGCTTGATACCTCTGCTAATAACGACATATTAATAAACCCAGGTGGTACTGGCAAAGTCGGGATCGGGACGACTAGTCCTTCTTATAAATTAGAAGTTCAAGGACCTACTGATTCAGAAGGTTTTGTTAATGACGAAGGAGGTAATAAAAACAGATTACTATTTCCAAAAGGTGGCTCATATAATGGTGGTAATCCCATCACGGGGGCTATAAAGGTTACATTACCGACATCGTGGACAAATACTATGTTAACAATTACTGTTAGAGTTTTTGACTACTATACAGGCGAATCTTTTGATCTTACCGTAGCTGGGTATACCTATACTGGAGGACCAAACTGGGTAAATACTTCCGCTTGGTTATCAAGTCAATCAAATATTGATAGAAACTTTACTGTAAGATTTGGTCACGATGGTACTAAATGTTGTTTCTACATAGGTGAATTAACCTCAACATGGAGTTATTTAAAGGTGAATGTAATTGATGCTACTTTAAATCATAGTAGTACAGTTACCGATTGGTCTACAACAGCTTGGGCTGTAGGAGTAGAATCCACGGCTTTCTTAAACGTAACCAGAACTCATACAAATACTCAAACAAACAACTGGGCTAGAAACGGTCAAGATGTTTATTATGCTTCTGGAACAGGCAACGTTGGTATCGGGACAACTGTGCCTGCAGATAAGTTATCTATTGCTGGGAGTCTGTCAACTCTTCATACAGGATATACAACTAAAGCGCTAAGAGTAACCATGAATTCTAACGATACATTTCTTAGTCTATACGCCAGAGCAGATCAATCAAGTCAGCAGGTGTTACTAAGAACTAATGGTAACTCATATCTAAATGGTGGCAACGTTGGTATCGGGACGTCTAGCCCTGGGACTAAGTTAGAAGTCACAGATACTATACAAACTACTAAGCAAACTAGATCTAAAGGTTGGTATACTTCAGGAAGCGGATTAGCGCTTGAAACAGGAGTATCCGGAGGAAAAGGATATGTTCTTTCATATAACAGAACAACATCATCTTACGCTGATACAATTATAGAGTCCACAGGAGTGAAGTTTGTAACAGCTTCATCTGGAAAATTTTATTTCACAGGCGGTAACGTCGGGATCGGGACGACTAGTCCTAGAGATACTTTAGAAATTGTAGGAAACATGCGATTTGTTAATGGTGAGGATCATTTGATGATAAAACCAAACAATGCTATTCAAGGAGCAGACTTTATAGTTGGAGACGGAATTTCTGCTACTGACACACCAGTAATGTCTTTAAATGGATTGTATGGCGGACAAGTAACTATACAAACTCAAGGTAGTTCAGTTGCTGATAAAACAGTTCTTGACGTACAAGGAACACAAGGTCAGTTATTCTCAGTTACAGATGATTTATCTGGTGATATATTTTCAGTTGCTGACATATCTGGTGTACCTATAATGAACGTCAACTCTGATGGAACATCTTACTTTGATGGAAACGTCGGGATCGGGACGGATAGTCCTGATTCTAAGCTAGATGTAAAAGGAACATCAGCAACACCCGCTGACGGAAACCAAACGCTTTCAATTACAAATTCAACAGGAGGAACGCAGTTGAATTTAGGTACTGCTGAAAATTCTTATGGATGGATAGAAGCAAGAGAAGGAAGTACTCTTAGAAATTTATTAATCAATCCTAATGGCGGCAACGTCGGGATCGGGGTGACTAATCCTGGGGTAAAACTCGATGTTGCTGGAACTGTAAGATCATATTCTTCAGCTGGTAATTACGGTCAAATAGCTAATGGTTCATTTCAAGCAGTAGGTGCTCACGGTGGTACCTTTATGTTAGACTTAGATAACACTAGTACTGCTGATTTAGTTAACATTAAGAAAAGCGGCTCATCAAGGTTTTATATTCAAAACGGAGGTAACGTCGGGATTGGGACGACTAGTCCTGGTTCGAAATTAGAAGTTAATGGCTCGATTGATGCTGGGGGAGATGGTTATTTAATAAATGGAAAAGCGTGGGCTTTTGAGATCTCAGACGTTTTAACATTAGGTGATTGGGACGGTCAAGAGTTTTCAACTCGTATAATGGACAACAACTCAAGTGAGGTGTTAAGAGTTACTGATGGTAGAGTTGGGATTGGGACGACTAGCCCTAGCACTGAACTAGACGTAGATGGAACCGGTACTTTTGGAACGGGTAGCGCATATTCTTTAATTTTAAAAAGTTCAAGTGGATCTAGAGGAATAAAAATATTATCTAGTGATGGTACTTACAGAGGGGGTATAGACTGGAATACAGTAGATTTCCTTATAAGGGATGCTTCTGATGCTAAGCTATTAAGTTTAAACTATAGTACTAAAAACGCAACACTTCTAGGTAATGTTACAGCTGTAAACTTCATACTATCTTCTGACGAAAGAAAGAAAACTAAAATAAAGGATTTAGCATGTAATAATATAGATGTAAACTGGAGATCTTTTGAATTAAAACAAAACGAAGGTGAGTATAGAACCGGTGTTATAGCACAAGAACTAGAGGAGAAACACCCTGAATTTGTTAACACTGACGATGAAGGATTTAAATCAGTTAAGTATATAGATTTATTAATTGCTAAGATAGCTGAGTTAGAAGCTAGGTTAGAAAAACTTGAAAAATAATGGCAGTACCAGATAGTTCAACATTCGATCTCCAAACAGTGGTTAATGTAGTAAATCCAACAACAGATGATTTAGTTGATTCTTTTGCAGATGCTGTAGCCGGCAAGTTTGACTCTACTTATAGTGGGTCAAAAAATCAATTATTAAACTTTAGAAACTACGATTCAACTGTAGTAAATACTCTTACTGTTTCTTGGGATAGAACCGGAGCAATAAACTCTCCTCCGTTTGCACATATCACTAATCAAAGTGTTGATGATCAAGATGTTACTTTTACCTGGAAATATGTTAGCAGCTCTTACGCAAATATTGAACCTACTGTAAGGTTGGGAAGTTCTACGGGAACTATCGTAAGCACTGGTTACACAACTAGCTCAATAACTAAAAATTTGTCTGCTGACGAAAGGAATGGGGGTTTTTATCCAGAAGAAGTTTTTTATGTGTATTTTTACGGGGGTGATGATTATGCTACATTTGAGTTTACGTTAACATCTGCAGAAATAGACACGGTTCCTTCTTCACCTGACAATAAGGTTGACGTTGATATAATTTTCAATCAATAACTTAATAAATAAATAAATAAATAAAAATGGCAATTACTTACAAATGGGACATTCCCGCAATGAACGCTCACATTCAATCAGAGGGTGAAGACAACGTAATCTACACGGTACATTACAGATACACAGGCTCTGAAGAGTCAAACGGTAAAACTTATTCGTCAACTAACATTGGTACTCAAGGTTACACTTATGTAGCTGGAGAGCCTTTTACGCCTTACGAAGACACTGAAGCTTTTGAAGCTGTAGTTATCGGATGGTTAGAAGATTCTTTAGACGTAGATAAAATGCAAGCTAGTATAGCTGCAAACATACAGTCTCAAATTACACCAGTTAATGAAGACTTATACTTTACATGGCAAAACCCTGTACCACCGACTGAAGAATAAAAGGTAATTTATACGTCAAACGTGTAATAATAAAAACCATACAAAGCTCTGAGCTTGTTGTAATTAAATTAAATTAAATCAAATTAAATATGTCAGACAAAATTGTCAAGAACTTAAGCTTTGGTGATGACGCTAAAGTTAAGGTCTTCGAAGGAATTAATAAACTCACAAAAGCTGTTAGCTCTACATTAGGAGCTAGCGGCCAATGTGTCATACTAGAAGACGGTAGCGGAAGACCTATCATTACAAAAGATGGTGTAACAGTTGCTGATTCAATAACATTACTAGACCCAGTAGAAAATATGGGTGCTACGCTTTTAAAGGAAGCTGCTAGAAAAACTGTGAAAGAAGCTGGAGACGGAACAACAACAGCTACAGTACTAGCGCACTCTATTCTAAACGAAGCTTACGACGCTTCTAAAACAGAAAACATCAGAATAATTAAAGATGGTATTGGTACTGGTGTCGAGAAAGTAATAAAATACTTAGAGAGAAAAAGTATTGAAGTCAGTGGTGATATGTTAAAAGACATTGCTACTATTAGTTGTAACAACGAAAGAGATCTAGGAGAAATCATTGGCGATGCCTTTGAAGCTGTTGGTGAAAACGGAGTTGTTATGATGGAACCTACAGACGTCGAAGAAACAAGCTTTGAATTAGTAGATGGAGTTCAATACGAAAAAGGTTTGACAAACTCTCATTTTGTAACTAGTCAAGAAAAAAGAGTTGCAGAACTTGAAAAACCAGTTGTACTACTTTTAGAATCACCAGTTGAGACTATAAGAAAAATACAATCAGTTTTAGAACATGTTATACAGAACAACATACCTTTATTAATTATAGGTGATTTAGATCCTCAAGTAGTTTCTACGTTAGCTATGAATAAAGTTAAAGGTAATATAAAGGTAAACGTAATCAACGCTCCTACGTACGGTATTAATAAAAAAGATGTATTATCTGATTTAGCTGTATTAACAGGTGCAACAGTAATAAATGAAGATCTTGGAGACGACTTAGATGTTATAAATCCAGATTTATTAGGTACGTGCTACAGAAGTGTAACTGATGATTACGAGACTATACTACAAGTAGATAACGAAACAGAAGAAGTTAAAAATCTTATAGACGAGGTTAAAAACCAGATAAAGGAAGCTAAAGCTCCTGGAGATGTTATTAGATTAGAGAAAAGACTTTCAAGGTTATCTGCTAAAGTAGCTATAGTAAAAGTCGGTGCTAACTCAGAGATTGAGTTAAAAGAAAAGTCAGATAGAGTTGAAGACGCTATATGCGCAACTAAAGCCGCTATTAAAGAAGGTATAGTTTCAGGTGGTGGAATTGCTTTATTAGATGCATCGACAAAAGTTAAACCTAAGAACAAAGGTGAAGAGATACTACTAGAAGCCATTAAGGCGCCATTTAAGAAGATATTAAGTAATTCAGGTGTTGAGTTTCAGGTATCAGGTAAAGAAGGCGTAGGAATTGACGTAGTAACAGGTAAGATGGTTAATATGATTAAGAAAGGAATTATTGATCCTTTGTTAGTTACCAAGAGCGCACTTAAAAACGCTGCCTCAGTAGCCACAACTATATTATCAACTGATTGTGTAATTAATAACTTAAGAGTTGGAGATGAAAGCAATAGGTAGTAATATAATTATAGAAAAAATAAAAGAAGCGCCTGTGTCTAAAACAGACGGAGGCTTGCTTCTTACAGAGTCACAAAGACAAGACGTCAGGTATAAGAAAGGTTCAGTTGTAAACTGTGGTGATCTTGTTAAAGGCGTTAAAGAAGGTGATAGCATATTTTATGATAAACACGCTGGTCATAGAGTCGAAATAGATAACGATGTTTATTATGTTATCAAATTTCAAGACGTTGTAATTGTTTTATGAGAATAGAGGCTAGCGATATTAAAAATTTAAACTTATTAAAGCATTATAGAATTATAAGAAAGTGGGCGTGCAAAAACAACGACTTAACTGATGCTGATTTAGAATTATTAATATACCTAGACTGTATTGATCTTTTTACTAAAAAAGATTTTATGGATGGTTCATATTCTTATAGTTGGGACAAAAGAAGATGGAATAAATTATTAAAAGAAGACTGGGTGCAAGTATGGAGGCCTAGAAATAGAACTACACAGAAGTATCATATATACAAGGTTTCTTTTAAAGGTAAACAACTTATACAGAGAATATATAGAATTATGCTTGGCGCTGAAGACATACCTACGAGTATGAAAAGAAACGTCATAATGAAGGGTAAGACATATACTGATAAGGTTTTAATAACCTCCATAAACAACGTTAACAAAGACAAAAATAGATAACTATGAACAATCAATTAATCAATGAGCAAGTAGATCCAATGACTGGTGAGCCTGTTCAATTTACAACTGTTCCTCCAACTCCATCAAACGAGTTAGGTTCAGCTAAGCCGCTTTTTAACGACGGCTCTAAGAACTATGCACAATCAATATATGGTGACGTAGCTCAAAGACAAAACTCTTTAGGATCAAACGCACCATTGTTTAAAAAAAGCTGTGGTTATAAAAAATAAAACTATGAAAGGAAAAAACGGAATTGTAGGAGAAAATACTTTATGGGACGGACCATTAAGTCAAGACGGTAGACCTCACGGAAAAGGATCTAGTTCAGGTATAAACGGTATGAAGCTAAAATTAGCTGACTGCGGTTGTGATTCATTAAAAGGACCTATAACTCAAAGAGCTAAAGGCTTATAATAAAAAAAGCTATGAGTGATTTGAAATTATATGCAGCAAATACTTTAACTTTAGGTGTGACAACTTTTACAAATATAGAAATGAGTTTAAAAGTAATACTATTATTACTTTCAATAGGATATACGCTAAGTAAATGGCTTAACATTAAAAAAGAAAAATAATGGCTTATACTCAAAAAAATATTTCTCCTTTCTTAAAAGTTAGAAAAACTACAAAAGGAAAAGGTAGAAATTTTAGAACAACAAAAGAAGGAGCCGGAATGACTTCTGCTGGTGTCAAGAAATATAAGAAAGAAAACCCAGGTAGCAAGCTTCAGACAGCGGTGACTGGTGATGTGAAACCAGGTAGCAAAGCTGCTAAAAGAAGAAAATCTTTTTGTGCTAGATCTAAAGGCTGGACTGGTGAAAGAGGTAAAGCCGCTAGAAAAAGATGGAAATGTTAAATGATAAAATATTATGGGTTTTAATATGAGCATGGGTAAACTTTCTATGGATAATACCCCTATATATCAGGTTGATACTGAGAAAGGTGTTATGGGTCAAGCTTTAAACAATGGCTCTATACTGATAGATAAACACTTGAGTGGTAAAGATAAAGAAGAAGTTATAAAGCACGAAAAAGTGCATCTAGATCAAATGAGTAGAGGAGATTTAGATTATGATGGCGATAACGTTTATTGGAAAGGTAAGAAATACCCTAGATCAGTAATGAATGAAGGAGCTAAAAATCTACCTTGGGAAAAAGAAGCATACAATAAAAATACAGATATGAAAAATTCAACAAAAAATACACCTTTTTACAAAACTGGACCTAGTGATCCTATTCCAAAAGAGAAGCAGCCAAAAGCTAAAGCAGAAAAAAAAGAACATCATCCTGGTTATGAAAAATCAACATATGGCAAATCTTTTGAGCCTATCAAAGGTGATGACGCTGGTGCTAAAGTAGCAAATCTAATGAATAAGCGCGCTTTTTCCAAAGACTCTATATCAGCAAAAAAAAGAGACTTATCTACTAAGTTTCCTGCCATCGGAGAACGAATGCAATCACGAGGTGCGTTGAGTAATTATATAGCTAGAAGTATATCGCCAAAAACTGGAGATTATACTGTTTCTCGTAAAGGTGACGTTCCTAGCAACACAAGCAATGTCTCTAGAAGAGATGTAGCAATAAGCTCTAGAGAATCTGGGTATAGGCCAAGAATAACAAAAAACAAAAAACCATAAATGAAAAAAATCCTAAGCCTTTTAACAGGTGGTCTTATTAAAGACGTTGGTGGCGTAATAGACAAGCTAACCACTACGGATGAAGAAAGATTAGCTGCTAAGCATAAAATACAAGAGTTATTAGAACAAGCTGACAAAGACGCTCAAGCTCAAGTAACTGATCGTTGGAAGGCTGATATGGCTAGTGATAGTTTTTTGTCTAAAAACATACGCCCACTAGTTCTGATATACTTAACTATAATTTTCACTGTGTTATCTTTTTTTGATGGTAATATTGGTGGATTCAAAGTTGCTACGCAATACATACCTATATTTCAGTCATTATTAATAACGGTATACGGTGCCTACTTTGTAGGAAGGACTTGGGAAAAGTCTAAACAATCAGGTAATAATAAATAGTAATAAATAAAAAATAAATAATGGGACAATACGCAAATCAACCAGATTTTGCTACATCAGCTGAGACTGTGGTAGTTGGTACAACAAATGTAGAAAGCAGTGCGCTTTACATTGGAACAGGTGGTGACATAGAAGTAACTGCCATAGGTAGCTCTTCTCCGGTAGTTTTTAAAAATATACCTGATGGATCTTTTCTACCTGTCATAGTTAGCTCTATCACAGCAGGTGTAAACACTACTGTATCGGACATTGTAGCTATAAAATAATATGGGACTTGGTCTAGGACTAGGCGTATGGTGGCCTACACAATCTTCACTTATACCAGGCTTGATAAAAACTTTATGTGCAAGATCCACATATTGTGAAAACAAGACCTGCACCACAGCTATACTTCAAAAACTAGAAAACTGTAAATCATAATGAGTAACTTACTGAAAGACGCCTCAATACTTTTAACTCCTACCGGCTACGATAATGGGCGTATGTTAGCGGTTAAACCCGAAATAGCATTCGGTGAGGAATTAGTTGTTAATGGAGCTAACTTTCAAAATACAAACAATTGGCAAATTTTAAACAATAGCGCTTCGTTGGCGGTGGTTGATAATCTACTCCAGTTAACAGATATATCGGGTGGTTTTGGATATGTATACACTTCATTCTTTACTGAAATTGGAAAGAAATACTTTGTATCAATAGATATTGTTAATAACAATAATACCGCTAACTCGGACTATATTAGATGTGGTGGAAGCGCAAACGCAACAAACTTATTCAATCAATCTTATGTAAATGAATACGGAACAAAGACTTTTTCTTTTATAGCAACAACAGTAACAACATTTATAACTCTTATAAGCGGAATGGGCGTTGGTAAGTTTAGTAATTGGAACAACATTTCAGTAAAAGAAGATTTATCGGGAGATTTCGATTTCCAAAGAGGTTCTGCTGCTACAAGAGTAAACTCACAAGGACTTATAGAGAATGTTCAGACATTAAGTGGTAATTTAGTACAGAATGGGGACTTTAGTGAAATAGGTAGTGAGCTAATTACAAATGGTGATTTTGCTACTGATAGTGATTGGAACGTAGGAACCGGCGGAGTGATTACAAATGGAGAATTAGTATTTTCATCTCAAAACACAAGCGGAACATTTCAAAGTATATCCCATCAAGTGGGTAAAACATATAAAGTTTCAGTAGAAATAAAGTCAGTTTCAAATGGTAGCTTAAGATTAGATTTAGCGGGTGGTGGAGCAACTACTCAAAACTTCAGTACAGTTGGTATTCATACTGGTTATGTTACACCAGTTCAAGGTGGTAGTTTTTTTATTAGAACAAATGCATTTATTGGCTCAATAGACAACGTATCCGTAAAAGAAGTAATATCTGCAACTAACACACCAAGATTAGATTACTCAACGGGTTCAGAAGCGTTTTTACTTGAGCCACAGAGTACGAATTTGGCTTTGAATAGTGAGGGAGATGCAAACTCAGGGTGGACTTTAGGAGCAAATACCGAAAGAGTAGAAAAAACAATATCACCCGATGGAACTTTAAACGCTACAAAATATAAATCTACAACAGCAATAGGTAACACTTATAT
>JACSED010000003.1_pt1 | contig 20471 bp, 12 predicted proteins | sample 8225451 | NCBI WGS metagenome assembly JACSED01 (sample SAMN15634795, study PRJNA648150) | viral metagenome | isolation source: viral RNA from sea star tissue | host: Leptasteria | place: USA: California | collected 2017 | depth Intertidal m | reverse complement strand
TGGGTGTGTTTGGTTGGTGGCGATGCTTCTCCAACACAACTATGTATATTCACAATTATGGATACTGATTTCGATACAACTATAACATCTATTTCTTATGAGCCGGGCGTTAGTACATATACTGACACTAAGTTTTCAACTATTAAATTTAACTGTGCTTCTGCGGATATTGATGCTGTTGGCAAGACAGTTGAAGATACTTTAAAGCCGGGATTTGGATATGAAATAGTTGCAAATAGTGGTGAAATCATAACTTTTTATGTTGTATCTCCTGCTGCAAGAGACCCGTCTAATACATTCATATCTGTACAAGTTTGCGATAATTTAGACCACACTCTAGCACCTACTACTGCGGGTGTTGGTGGGTTGTCATTTGAGAAAATTCATATGGGGACACGATTTTCATTTGATAGAGATAAAGACTTCAGAAAAAACGTTACCCCTCTTGACCAATTCGTCCTAGAGCATTTCAATATTGTAATAGCACAAAATAAAACACAGAAGCAAATATTCTCATCTCTTCTTGTATCTTATCATCCAATGTTCAGTAATTATGGGGCTGGTATAAGCTCAGATAATCAATTATATGCTCAAAACTTACCACCTAGGCTCTCTGTATTATTATCGGCAAATATGTCAGGTGGCGATGTAACAAAGTTGGCAATTGGGATAGCTAGAATTCCATTTTTCTCTGACGTTACTAAGAATGATTATTATTCTACAACTGACTTTTCACAAACTGCAACATTTGCAATATCAGATACTACTAACTCTTTGATCCGTAGATTATGCCCATGTGCCGTTAGTGAGACGCAATTATCATTAAAATACACCATGTTTCCCCAAACAGCTAAATATATATATGGGATGTTTTTTAATAAATCTTTCCAATTCGATGTGTCTAAAGAGATTGTAACAATTGATGGTTTTCTTAGAAGTTTGGTATCAAATTCATTAATAATAAATTCAGTTAACTTTTCTATATTTCCAGATTATGCATCAATATCTAAACAATTAGACATCATGGAACGCGGATCGTTGTTTTATGAAAAGCTTTCTAATGAAGTTGAAATTACAAGTATAACGTCTCAGAGACAATCTATTGGCATGCGTGGTTATTTCTATATTGGTCGTGACCAAGAACCTGTGAAACCTGACACATTGTATATAGAAAATACTTTTTATACTCGAGCTACTAAACTCATGGTCTCTACAATAAATATTAATAATGTAAAAACTTCAATTCTTAGAGACATTCGAATACCTGAGCAGGGTAATAAATATAAACCTCAAGTTGATGTGAATTTAAGTACTGTTGGTGTTGGCATACCCCAAGACAATGGTACATTCTTATCAAACATTGTGTATAAATAGGTGAATTATGGTTATTGAAAGAAAATATATTACGATTACAAACAGTGTAATTAATGATACGGTTTCAACAAAATATCTAACTGGTTGTTATCTTTTTAATACAAAAACCACACCATATACATCAGAGGATATAACAAATTTATCTACAGCACAGTCCAATATTGTAAAAGCAACTGGGCAATCTTATTTGTCTCAGGTATGGGTAGATGAAGATAATAAATTGTATATAAATGCAATGGATTATTATGCTCGCTCAAATAATATACCAGACACTCCTTTGCAAACTAATAAAACATCAATTGCACTTTTACAAGTACTAACAGTATCGAAATATGTATCTGGAGATGGTCTTATTTTGCATGGGACTGATGGTCTATATTCTATTGGTGTCGATAGTTCTCGAGTACATTTTATTGCCCCTCCTGTTAATTCAGATCAGATACCGTTAGAAAGTGTGTCAGCTGAGGTTATTTATAACAACATGGTATATACTACATATCAAGCAGGAACGTATGGTGCACGTGTTCTTAGAGCCGTTAATCTTAATCCAAATGAAACACTAGAAATAAGTACATCTGGCGATACTCCATTTGAAGATGTTTTAGTCACAACTTATTCTGACACTGCAACTGGTCAATCTGGCGTGCGATGTTTTCCAATAACAGACGGATCATATGTTGCTCAAGATGTTACTGACAATGGTGTGAAATCTTTAATTCTTAATTATTCTATTAATAGACAACTTTGTACACATAATTTGTATGCAAAGTACACATACCCAGACACATTATCTTCTGTGTCAACTGGCATATTAAAGAAATTAACTAAAAACCCAATAAGTCGCAACAATCCACTTGGTCTTAAAAATCCATCTGCAGTTGCTATAATGTATGATTTTACTGGAAGCAGTCAAAAGTTCTTTGAGCTTCAAACTAGTGTGCCTGAGAAGTTTATCACTGTCAAGAAATCTTCTATAAATGGTAGACGAACAAGTTATGCGTCTCCATATGAGAATTTGTACATAGATGAGTCACTTTCAAACCCAACTGTTGGTGCAAGATATGAAGGCAGAGTTGATGTTATTATTATTAGTCCTGATACATCTACATATACAATACTTGAAGATCAAAAAGTTAACTTCGAATATGTAACTGATGTGGTAGAAGGCTCGTCAATGCTTATCTATGGGCACAGTGATAGTACTAAAGCACTTGTATCATATTCTATATCTAAAAACCTCAGCAGTCTTGGTTACACAACTGTATTTTCTGTAATAAATAGTGAAGACTCTACATCAATATCTGGGCTTGGTAAAGGTGAGTTTTTAATAAGGTCTGATGCTGATACTCTTTATAATAATATAGTTACTGACACTCCACTTTCAACTTTCCCCCAAACGCTTCCTAGTTTTGAAGGTACAGATTATCTGAAAAATGATTTGTACTCTTCAATCAATGGCAGAACTGATGTTCTTAATACAACCAATGATCTGAAAAAAGATGAAATATTACTGCTAGGCTCATACAACGGCGGGGTAAATAGGGTGCTGTCACTTGGGTCTTATTATCTTTATCCAAATGGTTTGGACATTGAAACAAACTTGTTAACGGCAACTGAGCGTCCATTGGAAAATGACGTAATAATGATTTAAGAGATACTTATGACAATTTTAGTAAATGAATATTATATAGACGCATCTAATGCAATTCAGCCATATACGTCCGCATTTAATAATCCATTCAAAGCATATTTTGTTGAAGATGTTAACTTCTCCAATCTTACATTTAACGATATAAAAACTATTATTTCTAAAAACTCTACTATTGGCGAGACGGTCAAAAACTTTGCATCTTCATTGTTTTGTGATGGCTCTAGTATTTTTATAATACAACCTCAATGGGACGCAAAATACAGATATACATACACAGGAGAGGCAAGATTTTCTGGCACACTGGCACTTATAAAAGTTGATTTAAATACTGCAGTTTCTACAAAACCTGTTTCTGGTGCATATATAAAAAATACAGCTGGGGGATTTGTTCCAATAACACTTGGAGATGAGGTGTCTGGAATTACTGCAAATAGTACTGTTACAAATGGAGATTTTACTTTAGCGACCAATGTTGTGAATACTCAAGTTTTTAATCAAGGAGGGCTCGTTGCAAATTCTGTATATGTTCCTTCTCCTGCTGCCAATTCTCCAAACTCTTTGATATGCAATGCTTTAACTGATTCTACAACACAAAATGTTTTAGGAAATCAATCTTATAAAACTACAAATGGTTGGCAATATTTTTATAATTCCTTCATAGAAACAAACCCGACAAATGGTTTTTATTATCATATAAAATTATCTGTTGATTCGGCAACTTCTGGAAAATCATATTGCAAACTTTTTTATAAAAATTCTATTGTTAATATTTCACTGTTTCCTGCAGCAGAACAAAATTATTACGTTGCTCAAAACAAAGACGATTTTGCTTCTAAAGGTGTGCCTGTAGTTATAAATAAAACCGTAGCGTCATATGACCCTTCTAATCCATTCAGCTTTACAAATGATAAAGATGGAGGTCTTATAACACCATTTACTATAAATATGCACGGGAAAAAATTATATCTGGAAGGAAGCCAAACTAAATATGTTGTCGTTTATAGAAAATTAATAGACGCAAATGTTGCTGATGGAGACGGGACGTATGAGTTCAAAATTCCTATTGGTAGCACAATGACAAATAGTGATTTACAGAACGATATAACATTAATATCAAACGATCAAGACTCATGCTATGCATTACTTCAAAATAACAATGATCCTGTAAAAGTTCTTGAAACTGGGTCTCAATCTAAGTTTATTGTAAAGCGTAACACTGTTGTAAACTCAGAGGGAAGTGGGTATTCAAATCTTATATATTTCGAAGGGTTTGACAAATCGGTATCAATGGTTCTAGTTCCAGTTATAGATGCCAGCACAATATCTTTGTACAGCTATGTGTCGTATCTCAACATATATTGTTATAATGTAGCTGGATCGTTTTATAAAAACATACCAAATCTAACTACAAATGCAACCAATGTTTTCAAGTTTGATGTAACCACTGGAGCTTGGCGTTTATCAAAAACTGGATACAATAATACAGATATTAACTTGTTCGATTCATTTGGTGACAATTTAATAAACAATACATATGTTGCAGAATTCAATGTAAACAAAGTCACATTTGACCAGTCAGCCATTCCTGTTACTCAATCCATTATTCCATTCTTTTCACAATATAGTGTTGGAGGCGGTGGAAATCAGCTTTTAAATGGACTTACATATCTTTTCATAGGATATGACAAAAGTATTCAGAGAGGCTCTTATATGACAACTACACAAGATTTTAAGGTTGGTTCTGCATTGAACGGCTTTCTAAAGATATAGAGGTTTATTATGGTTTTAAAGTATGACTACTTTTATTTTGACGATACCAATGGTGGGTTAAAAAAGGTTCAGAGCACAACATCTGAGTATTTGTATCTACCAATTGTAGAACAGTTACCAACTTATGATGAGGTTATTGAGTATCAACAAGATGCTCTCACGATATATAATATTGAAAAAGGTTTGTCATCAAGCAATACTCTTAAGACATTTTTATATGCAATTAAGTATACAAATGGCACTTTTGGGATTGGCTTTAACTTCGCACATGTCATACAAGAATTAATACTTTCTGGAGAATTGTCAAATCAATTAGCTCTTCCGACTTTCCCTGCCCCACAGACATCTAACATTGCAAATCTACTATCTAATTATATTAATTCAGTTCCAAAACCAGCGACCAGAAAATATCCAGAGTGTGTATTGCCAATTGTCACCACTTCAATAAAAACTCTACCTCTGTCAACTGACTTATCAACAATATTCTACTCAATAATATTCAAAACAGCTAATGATTATAAAGTTATAGATTTATCATTAATTTCTGGGCTTACAGGAAATATTTATTCTGGTTCATCAGATGCTAAAACCGCAATTGCAAGCTTCTCTCAAGCCACTCCATTTTTAGCTCCACTTTTCACATCGTCTATAGGAAATCTCAGTGATTATAAAAACCTGTTTACTTTGGGTTCTTTGGGATTTCAAGCTACACCACAAAGGGAGGTACAAGGTTCTTCATCCTCTCAGTGTATAGTTGGGTACAATGCAAATAATAATACCATTGCTATTTCAGGTAGGGCTTATAATATTCCGGGGCCAAGTCAAGGTGCAGGTCCAATATCAGATGTTTTTGGAATGTCAACTTCAACAAAGCATGGCGCACCGTCAACTCAATCTACATTAAGGTCAAACGATGCTAATATGTCTAGACTTAGGTACACTGAATCGAGTATGCAAGACGATAAAGTGTTTTTGTTCATGCAAAAAAGTAACAATAATCCAATTATATACCCATCGTTCTCTTTTAAATTAAGTGGTGCTAATTATGTGTATTATGTTTCTCAACAAAGTTCCGTGTTGAAAACAAGTTGGCCTGACACTATTGGTATATATGAAACTTTTGATACTGTTAAGCGAACCGCTTCTAGTCCTAAATGTTCTAATCTTTGGGGTATTAAACAGTACGATGTTCCGATTGGTGTATATAAAGATTTGGCTAGCATAGATTTTACAAAATCAACTGTTGTATATCCTAAAAGTGAGGTTATAGCTATATCTTCTTACCCAATGATGGAAGGTGTTGGTGCTATAGATGTAGATACAAATGGATTTCCAACTAATAAATATAAATACAGCACTCAGATTCTAAAGACAGATATATCATTTTATAAAGATTCGTTTCACATTAGCCTCAGAGATTTAATATCTTCTGGGTTTCTAAAAGTTAATTCAACCATGTCTGCTCTAGAATGTCATATCTACAATTCAAAAACAGGTGCTATAACCCCAGCACAATATGGACTGATAATAAATTATGCTTTAGGAAGCGTTATACAATATAAAATGACACCGGCTTGGAGCATTAGGAATGGACCATATGTTTCTGCAATCTCTACATTGACAAGGTTTGATTCAAATGATACTGCAATTGGTGTTGTAAATTCAATTACTGAGCCGTTTTATAACATTAAGCTTGAAGACACAAATATACAATATGTAACTCTTAAACCAGAGGAAGACATTAGAATTGCATTAACTTATGGTAGTACATTTACTCTCTACGAGGAATAATTTTTGATAAAATATCATTAACTTCAACGAAAGATTTTTTACTTGTAATAATAATAGTGTTGTGAGATAACACTGTTTCGTCTTTTAATATGTTTTTTATGTATTCTCTGTCGTGATCACAATTTATATAAATAATAATCTTTTCTCCATATCCTCTTAATATTCTACCAATTGGTTGTTCTATTAATTCTTCTCGATATGAATTAGTTTCATTTATTCTAATTGAATTATCTGGAGATATTGATATTATATTTTTTCTGTTCAGGTCTATTCTGCTTTTCTGATTTATACGCATGTCAGAAGAGATCACTAGAGCTTGTTTTGACCCAAAATTAACCCCTCTCGCAAAGGAGCTTCTCACGTGTGTTAGCAATAGAACAATGCTATCTAACGTAGTGTCTTTTTTGCAATTAAATAACAGATGAGACGGCATCACATCATAAATCTTTTTCATAACACTTAACGGAGCATCTATTTCTAACATACTGTTCGTAAACATGTTGACTATTTCTTCAATATACATATCACTTGCGGCAAACAACAAAGTCTCTATTCCTTCACTGTGCAAATACTCATATAAAGGTATAAGTTTTCTAGAAGAAAGATGAATTCTAGTATTTTTTTTGTCTGGGAAAGCTTCTATTAAATGAACACCGTCATATCCAAAGTGTTTCTTTTCGTGTTTAACAATATTAAATCCATCAAGTTCGAATTCTGAGGCGTTTATAAGGCGGATCTGCTTAGATGGCACTGAAGCTATTAAACTATCGTTTTTATACTTTAATATTGGTATGAATATGTCTTTTGGGATGCACGGTCTGTCGTTTCCAGTTTTAAATATTTCTGGAAGAGCTTCAAAGGATGTGTATTCAATATTTTTATGAATGATAGAAGTGTTTACAACAAATGCCACTGGTTTATTGTACAATGCAAATAACAGGTTTGTTAGCTCCTCATCTCCATCAGCAAGCGACGCAGGACTTTCTATACTAACTCTTCCCCAATAGTATCTAATAGAGACATCATCCGACATCTTATCGATCTTACAATCATTTTCTTTGAAATTAAGACATTTTTTTTTTAAAAGCACATCTACTAGATCAAAGCCGATCTCATCATCTGGAGCAATCCCTATAACTTCTAAAGAATACTGATTTTTTACGCATGAGACATTTGAAAGCACAGTGGTTTCATTTGCATTCATACCCACACCATGCTCGCAAATAAGCGGATCTCCTGATAGTGTTCTATATTCAGCTAATGGCACATTAATAACCAAAGCATCAATACACTGTCTGGCTTCGTCTATATACAAACTAATATTACTTTTATTGTCTGTTATATAATTGTATAAATTCTTTTTGAACTTTTTAGGGGTATTTCCTTGAGTATCATGCAACTGATTTATATATGATTGATGGGTTATAATCAGCCTCGAATTTGCGATATCAGTATCAGTTCCTCGTCCAACAAGCTTAACGATCTGTTTTTTTATAAGAGGGTAAAATTTGCCCAGCATTGATTTTATAAAAGATGCTAAATCTCCAACATGTACTCTAAAACTTGATGAACACACGATCTTATTGGTATCATTAGCATGCAGTAACTTAATGATATCATGGGTCATTGATGTGGTTTTTCCAGAACCTGTAGGGGCCACGTTTATAGATGCGGGTTTCAATTCTATTAAATCTTCAAGCACTATATTATTGAAAATTAAATTCATGTCTTCTTCAGACAACAAATGCAATCCGCCTGTCTTGGAAAGTCTAGTCTCAGCATCTGATTTGCAAGTTTCGCATTTACCAAAAGTTGTGTATGAAAACTTACCGGCGTTATTACAAACAATTCTATATTTTTTACTGTTACTATGATCTATTCTATTGCAAACAACGCAGTAGTTCATGTCTATAATTATAGAACCTAGATCATCTACTCTCGACACTGAAAATTTATCAGTACATGATATTGACGAGGTAACACCCATTGTGTTGTTATCTACTTTGTAAAAAGACTGGTGTGGTGCAAACTTAAAAACGCCAAGAAATCTTCCTAACACTTTTGAGAACGATTGTGGTTTTACGTCATTCACAATATAATGTTTTTTCTGCCTGTTGTGCTCACTATTTTCTACAGATAACACTGTGCCTTTTTGTATAATTTCACACCCTGTTTCTGCCAAAGAACCGTTTATCTTGTACAGCTGATCAGTATTGTTTTTAAATATATATTTTGCTCTCATGCAAGACAGATCGCCAGTAGAAACGCTCTTGCATATTTTGTTACTATTGACCAAAAAATTATACAGCTCTGGAAACTTTTTACTCATTGTTTTAGGACAATCCACATCAAGAATTACATATTTATCAAGTGCATATAATACAAGCCCTCCAACAGCGTCATACTCTAACACATTGTTAAACATGTTTGATACAACCCCTGAGAATTTGCTACCTCTAACGTGTCTAAGAGTTCTGCTGCCTGCCTCATTTTTCACAACTTCAAGACATGGGATTTTTACAAGTCTTTTGTATGACAAACCCAGCGACGTTTTTTGGAAAACTTTAGCACTTTCAAGCATTTTTCTCTTGCTCTCACTAATACCACCAACTTTTTCTCCAAAGACACATTTTTTATTATTTATTTTCTCGTGAATGTAAGCATCAACTACTTCATCATAGGCACTGTTATCTATTTTAGATTCATCACTCTCTTCCATGAAGAACAGAGGTTTTTTTGCAACAATCATTTGTGAAGCATATTTATCTATTCTCGTTGGGATTAAAGGCGTCTCTTCAAATGTGAAATACCCTTTGTAAACAACCCCATCGATACTAGCAAATTGTAGACATCTAACGATATCCCCGAAAGCAAATTTTAAGTGGGCGTGACGTGATAAAACAGGTAGCGTTGAACGTTTTGATAAACATTTCAATTTATTTGTTATTGGATATCCGCACTGAGAACCTTTCTCTTTTTTTCTCCCATCTTTAAAAACAGCAATGTAATTATTAACATCTCGTTTAAAAAACTTTGAATACGTTGTAAGCTCAACTGCGATCCCTGTTATTTTTTCTATCTCAGCTAGATCAGGTGATAAATCTATGTTGGCCCCAATTTTTAGCAACACTCCATCGGTATTAATTGACAGAATTTTTGCTGATTTGTGATTTGAACAAACGACATCAATAAGCACTAAAATATACACAGAAGCATACAAAGGAATTATATTTCCGATCTCTTTACAATGAGCATATTCACTGTTTATTAACCCATAAAATGAGTTGATGAGGAGCTTGAAACCGTCTGATAACACTTTGTCTTTTTTCAAAGAAGAAGCCTTTAATTTTAACCTTCTGGTAATCATTTCGCTAAACCTATCCATTTCGAATAGACCCAATTCTCCAACCCCAATTTGTTTTATGATGTTCGGATATTGAGATGCGTAATCGATATCAACAACAGAATAATTCTCATCTGATTCATAAAGTTCGGATACAGTTGCGTGGTCATGCATCCCTCCTTCGAGCTTTACTGAATTCCTACATCGTGCAAGCGGAAGCCCTCTAATGCCCTTTTGTATTGTTCCAAGTTCTTCATCGTACAAACTTCTCTTTCTAGACTGGACATATAGCTCGCCAATTGTTTTTAATTCATCTATACGCAGAGCTGATATAACGGTAGATATTTTATTTAGTGCATCAGACTTAACCTTTTCTATAATCTCTTGTCTAGGCTTCTCTGAAGGTGCTTTACCAGTCATTGAGAATATCTTCCAAAGACACTTTGTATGGGCTGTTCGGGTTATGAACGAATATATCTCCTCATTTTCCATTGTCTTATTAAATTCAGAAACAACATCAAGAATTGATAATTTATTTTGAAAATAGTTTTCGCCAAACCCGCTCTCGTCAATTATTTCTCTGAACAAAGTAACGTCTTTTGCGGCGTAATCGAGGAATTGGCTTTCTGATTTAAGTGAAGCGTAAATCCCTTCGTGGTTGCTGTTCGTCCTCATTGCAAAAAGGTCTTTCAGCCCGCATGAGATATTGTGGATCGCTTTGAAATCTATTGTTCGAATTAAAGACAGATATCTGTTCTTTTGCATCGTAAATTTCATCATCTCAGGAGACACGGCGTACATCGACAAGTTTCTGCAGAATTTATCTCCCCTGTTTTGTGGGTTCAGGTAGAAATTTTTGAAGCTCTCTCCTCTTGCTATAGGCACTGTTTTTATGTAATCTATCAGAAAACCATTGTATTCTAACATGTCTCTGGGAGTTTCAGCACAACCGCAAAAATACCTAAGCATCCAGTCGTCATACCCAGAAGAGTTGTACCCAACAAACACAAATTTTTGTTCACTTCTCCCAGTAAATATCGCCTTGATAGTTCTTCTGTCGTGTCCTAAAATACTTTCGTCTAAGTGCTTGTACCAAACGATTGAAGAGTTGAGATGGCGTATCACCTTTGTACCTAGGGTATCAACAAGATATTTGTGGAATGTCTCGTCGTATTCGAACTGTATCGAAAACCCGTACTCTGATGTTGTTTCAGTGTCAAAAGTTAAATATTTGAACATGATTAGTACCTTTCTCACTCAACTCAATATCAGTTTGTTGGGTGGATGTTTGATTTTACTTTTTTATAATTTATAACGCAATAACAGTCGCACTATTTTTAAAATTTGCGGGGAAGATAAATCAAAGGGAGTGATGACGAGGTGATGTGTTTGTTGAATGTCTGATGAAATAGTCAAAAAACATGAATTGACCCCCTAAAATATGGACGCTTAGCAAAAAATGACGAAAAAAAAGTTGAATTGGTCGGAAAAAATATGGACGCTTAGCACGATTTTTTGGGTGTTTTTCCTCTAAGCAGGTGAAAAATCATTTTTCCCTATATATCAATATAAGATAATATCAAAGGGAAGATATTTAGTTAATTAACATATGTTTCTTATATAGGGAAAAATTATTACCTGCAAAATGGGCGTTCTAGAGAGAAACAACGTGAAACGGGGGTGCGAACGATGGACGCTTAGCACTTTTTTATGGCAAACAAACACGATTTTACTACCAATTTCATGGACGCTTAGCACTTTTCAGCTATTTTTCACCTTTTGGGCATTTTAATGTTTTCTTTGGGATTTAGATTGATAGTTTGACAAGAAATGCGGTGGTGGTACAAGAGTTAGACAGGTGCAGGTTAGCAGGACTTTTTTTGCAAATCTACATCGTTGAGCGTCCGTCATGGGAAAGCTAGTAACCACAACACATCGTCTATTGTGTATGGACAGCATTGGTATTTTGTTTTTTGTAATGTTGTCTTTGTAAAAAAACACTATGATGCGTTAAATTGTATTGTAGACAGTTTCCCCGTCTGGTATTCTTATCTGCCGATGGGGTTTTTTGTGAGGAGAATTTATGAAATTTAAATATTTGGGGAAAGAAGTGTCGGGGTTATCAAATCCTATTTATGCTTTTAAACAGCTCGTATTTCTTTGTGCATTGTTTGTTTTTGCTAGCCCGAAATTTTCTTTATTCGGATATTCGGATGCCCCGTCTTGCTTTACGTTTTTGTATTTTTCTCAGGTAGTTATTAGTTTCATGATTGTTTTGAATGTGTTTTTGCTTTTTACTATTTATAGAGATAATTGGGGCAATGGGGCTAAAATAATATCTGTTGATGGGATAGACGGAAGCGGTAAAACAACTCTTTGCAAAGGGATTGCTGATAAATTAACCAATGAGGGATATCGTGTGGCGTGCATGTCTATTTTTGTTGATAATTCTGCAAATTCCAAGGCTGTTAAGAGAATGCTTGACAGGGATGATATTATGTCTGACCTTGTACCTTTTTGCGAAAAACTTGTAGCGTGTTTTAAGGAGATGGATGAGTACATTCAGGTTGCTTTGAAGCCTAAAACATTCTGGGAGAAGCTTACTCTTGGTGTTGATTATGTAGTGCTTGACAGGTCGCTATTGTCTTTTTATGCATATGGGAGAGGTCTGTTTAGAGCTTTGCATATTAGAGATCATCATTCCCGCTTGGATCATCTAAAACTTTTTAAATCATCATCTAAAAATTGCTGTTCTGTGTGCGATGAGAAGTGTGAGGATGCGTTGATAAAGGGAGACGTATTTTCTTCACAATGCCCAGTATATGAGTACGATGCACGGTTTTTTGTTGATCTTGAAGTTGATGTTGCTAGATCACGTATTGCAGAGCGACAGTTAAAGGGAGATGCTATAGAAAGACTTCCAAATTCGTTCTTTGAATATTTGCGAATGGTGTTTAGTAAGTTTAAAGACTGTGATGAGAACCATGATCTGAATACTTTTAAAATTTATTCGGGTGAAAGCAAAGAATATTGTGTTGCTAAAGCCCTTGATGTATTATCACCATTGATGTAATAAGAAGACACCACCTTGTACACAGATGATGCCAGCATGTTGCTTGTTTAGGTAGATTTAAAAAACTTATATAGTAGGAAGGATTTCGCAGTTCTCACACTAACGTTTTCTTCGCACTCTCCGAAGGCTTACATCTCAATTTGTCTCCAAGCAGTTATATAGCCCTGATATTTGCAATATTCCGCTCTGTCTCTATAGATGTTATCGAGTTTTTGTTCGAGTTTATTTCACTGTCCCAGCTAAATCCCACTGGAAACATGCGTGTATAAAAGTCTTGATTGACTGAAGTTATTTATGCTGCAATAAGACTAATATTTATTATAGCAACATGTTCTTATAATTTACAATGGGTTTAAATAATTTTTGTGTTTTGTAAAACTTATTTGACATATATTGGCTGGTCTGACATGTGTTAAGTATGTGCGTACGTACAGTAGTGTGTTATACGTACAGTAGTGTGTTAATATTTTACGATCTCCATTGTTGGTATTATGCATATGAAACCTCTTGTTGATTAGAAGATACTAATGTCGTTAGATGTTAGTATTTTCGCCTTTTTTTTGCTTATTTTTTGTATTAATTGCCTGTTTGATATATGTGGCTAGAAATATTAATTTTTTAAATAGAGAATGTTATGGATACAATGTCGTTATTTGCTGGTGTAGGCGGTACCTGTCTTGCTTTTAAAAATGCTGGATTTACTATTACTGTTGCCAATGAAAGAGATAAGTACGCATGTCAAACATATCGTGCCAATTTTCCTAAAACACATCTGATTGAAGGTGACATTGACGATAACATGGACGAGTTGATGAGCTATGATGTAGATACGATAATAGCTGGATTTCCGTGCCAACCTTATAGTCTAGCAGGCAGAAGAAAAGGCAGTGAAGATGCACGTGGGAAGTATATTGATAATATTATAAAACTTGCTTCTAAACGTAGAGTTTGTTGTGTTTTTTTGGAAAATGTTGCTGGGTTGTTGAGCATCGAGAGTGGGCGTGTATTTGAAGAGCTTAAGAGTGAGCTTAACAAATTGGGATATAATGTAGCACACACGATGGTAAATTCTCACACTGAGGGATATTCTATCCAGATGAGAAAGAGGCTCTATATTGTTGCGACACGTGGATTTACGATGACGTTCCCTGATATTAACTCCTTCCGCGATAAAAAATGTAGCCCGATGAGAACAATAGATTTTTCTTTGGATATAAAAGAACTTGAATACACACCTGATAAATATCCTGTTTTCTTTGCTAGCCATCCAGAGCTATTGAGTGAAAATACTGAAACTGGTGTATTTTATCAAAGCAGATATTCAAAAACTAGATGCACGAATAGATGTCCAACCCTGACTGCGAATATGGGGCAAGGCGGACACAACGTTCCTTTGATAAAAACAACTAGTGGTAATCTTAGAAGACTGTCTCCACGAGAATGCTTCGATCTGATGACTTTCCCTAAAGATTTTATATTGCCTGATATTTCTAATAGCCAACTTTATACCCAAGCTGGGAATTCTGTAGTTATTGGTGTTGTTGAACGGATCGCCCGCGTTTTGGGACATCTTTGTGATAATTTTCTTTGATACTTTTAATTAGATTTGTTGTATAATAGATACATAATTATACTTTTAATACTGATATAATATGAACTCAATAAATTATGGATATGGTCGAGTATCTACTGTAGGACAATGCTACGAACAACAGAATGAAGAATTAAAGAAAGCTGGATGTGTGGAAATACATCTTGAGAAAATTTCTGGTAAAAAGGAAAAATTACCTTTGCGAGATGCTTTGATGAGGAAGCTACGCAAGGGTGATTTTGTTACTGTTCCTGATATCTCTCGTATGGGTAGAAATCAAATAGATGTTCTTAATATTGTGAACGATTTACACAACAAAGGGGCACATATTTGCGATCTAAGACTGGGAATAAAAAGCAACACCCCCACTGGCAAATTAATGGTGTCAATTATGACTATGATTGCTGAATGTGAGTTAGACAGGAAGAAGGAGAACCAACAGGCTTATTACAATAATCGTAAAGCCCAAGGACTACCTATGCATGGACGCCCCTCTTTGAAGAAAAATGTTACTGACGATATTTTATATTTGCTAAAAGAAGGACATTCTTACAGTTATGTCGCTGAAAAACTTAATGTTAGTAAAACAAGTGTTTATAGAACAGTAAAGAAGAATGGGTTTAATATGATTAACGATTAATATATTTATCTTTTTTTATGATTGTCTATTATTAAATATATCCATCTTTTTTATTAGGAAGGATGCTATTACACCAACAATTAATATTTTTAACATGTTTGGTTCAAGTACACATATGAAGTTTACTATAGACCCGACAAATGCAAAATAAACAATGTTTGATAGAGGGAATAAAAAATATTGTAAATTGATCATGCCTTTCTTATCATTAGCCGAAATTACTGTAGCTAACAAGACAACACATATTGAAATTAATGGCACAGCTAACATTACATCGTATGCATGTGATGTTTTTTCTTCTGCAAATGCGGTAGTAATGATTTGTACTATAGTATTGTAATCCATGAGTATTACCTTTTTTTGTTACGTGTGATATATCGTGTACTGAAACATACAACAAATGGCATAATCACCAACCTTATTATCTCATCACTAGTACCACATGTAATTATGTGTATAAGCATTGACACTACTGCCAAAACAGAATCAATCTCGATATATACAATGTACAGAACAGCAGTTACTAGTATTAACAAATACTTTTGTTGTTGACCTTCATCCTCCATAGCGTATATTTTATTTGATAGTGGTAGTAGGACTAACGCTAGAACTAATGTTGCAGACACCATGACTAAAAATATGCGTACCGTTGGTGCTAAATCTATCGGGGTGGTCATACTCAGTGTGCGATCAGTGTTTAAAATACTAGTATACATAATTTGCAATTTTTATGATTTTAGAAATACTGTATGGTTGCTCGCTCTTGATGGGGTTTTAATGAATTTAGTTATTTATTGCTACGTCGCTACTCTTATTTTAATGATGCTTATTCACTTTTACGAGCTACTAAAAATGAAACATACTGCCTTGAATATACTCAGACAGGTTGTTTCATATACTTTTACATTATGTTTTCTGATCTCTATAGCTCTGTTTGCATATTTAAGATTTGAAATCAGCCCAATTGATGACGAATTAGTATTTTTTATAAAGCAGAAAATAAAAATGTTTGTTTGATGTCTGTTTCACTTGTTTTGATAGTGTCATAATTTCTAACTTCGTTCTCTACATTTTTCAGATTATAATCCTCAAGAAACTGTTCTATTGATGCAAGCACCACTGCCACTTCTTCGGTGTGGTTATGTGTTATTTCTTTTGGAGGAGTTTCATTGTATGTTGAGAGAATGCTTGTAAACTTTTTAACTGTGTGAAGATTTGTATATATTTGGATTTTATGAAGGTGAGACACATCTTTAGGCAATTCAACACGATTTGCTTTTATTTTTGATAACGTTCTTTTTTTAGCAATTAATAATTTTTGCAACTCGCCAGAATTTAATAGTTCAATAATTCTACCAGTCAGCAACATGAATGATTTGTGATTACTGAACTCGTCTAATATTGGCTTTATTGTTTTGTGATCTGCATCGCAACTTTTTACACGATTTATCCATAAGTTTTTCCATGATGTTTTTATATCTGTTTGGATCGTAGTGATTTGATTGTTTGTTAGAGGATGCTCGGGCACAACATGATGTAATGCTTCGATAACTCTTAACCCAATGGGGATTGACGGCATTGATGTGTCTAGCAGTGACGTTGTTAGCATAGATATGGCACTTTTATATTCTTCAGACACCCCTGATAGAAATGCCTCTACCACTTCAACCATAATTCTTGTAGTCGCTGCGAAAATCATGTTATTTGTTATATGAAGTCTGTGTTTATTTATTATTTTACCAGCGTGCTGTTTGACCATATTAACAATTTTAATCGTGTTAGAAATCTTTAATGGGACGTGCTCTAATATTGATGTGATTGCTATAAAAAAGTTTGTATCTATTACTGGAGAATATTCATTATTTCCTACTTTCCAACCATTTGTAAGTATTGACTTTATGTACGCTGTGGTTGCATTAAATCTTTGTCTGGTTCTGCTATGGATTTTATATCTTATAGCCCATGATAAATCACCCTCGCTTGCCGCAGATTTTGATATGAGGGCAAGTAGAAGCTTTATATAATTTGAAGACGGAGGAGCATTGGTTCTGTGAGATAATATGTGATTTTCTTTGTTGTAAGAGCAATTATATTCTTCTGCCACATGTGGGTATAATTGGAGATTTGGGATAACACATGGAATGTTTATTTCAAGATTTTTTTCACTCGTGTAATCACCTGTCTCTGTTATACAAAAGTCTTTGCTTTCGACGTGTCCTTCTGCTGAAACAATGGATTTACGCAGGCTCGCCGCCACCACGTCTAGACTGTTAATAAGTAATCGATATTTCTCAGAAGAAAGCTTTAAAACATCAGTAACAGTGGATATTTTATTTAGCTCTTTTATTTTTGAGATCGTGTCTAGCTTTGTAAAACCAGTTGCTATAATTCGTGGAGCTTCTTTTACTGCTGTATTTTTAGTAACTCTAGTCTTTTTAATTATCGCATCCAGTTCATCTTTTATTGGAAGGATTTCGTTAGAAACTGTTAGAATTTTTATATCATACACGTTGTTCAGCAACATTGCCAATCTATCAACACCAAATGTTATTTCAGATACATTTTTTGATAACTTGCTACCACACATTGTGTCGAACTGTGTTATTTGGGCAACTTCTAGATTATTAACTATAATTTCATAACCATCCCCTTTTGCATCTAAAGACCTTTGAGCCCATGAAGATTTTATCACATCAATTGTATATTTTTCTGAGTATTTAGAAATCCCAATACTTTCAAGAATGTCTAGAGCAGTTTTTAGAGCAGTGGTGTGGGTAACTGGCAGAACTGCTTGATATTGAACGAATACCTCTGTGCTTATTATGCTATTTTCTGAAACTCTTACGCATGGCTGGTAGAAATGGACACTTTCTGCTTTTGAAAAACATTGTAACACTGTTCCGTCTGGGTGAAACGTTGCGGCTCCTGTTATTCCGTCAAACGCTTGGATAAATTTTATTTTTCTTTTGTTATCAAACGCAAGTTTTATTTCACTAACCGTTTTATTTATATGCGAGATCATCAATCACCTTCTTTTAACAGATGCTATTTCTTTTAAATTGAAACAGAATATAAATATAGCCACATATCACTAAAATATGTAGCCAGAACTATACGATATTTAAAGTTTGATTTTATTTATTTTTTCTTTTTTGACAGATATTCTGCAATTCTCAACATGTCTAATAGAAGATTTATGAAGCATAGAAATAGGTTCATTGAACACATTATCCCTAATTGTATTTTTTTATGACTGGTAAGAGTGTAGTTATTACCCGCTAGCCCATCTTCTGCTATTTTCCTTACCTGAGATGATGTCACAAACACGTTTATAGCGACAACAGGTATCGATACGGCTGATATTATTGCTCCAGCTAGGTCTATGTTACCTAAACCGAACAACGCTCCCATTATGAGCATAATCCCCGCTGAAATAACTATCACGTAGCCGCAACTCATTATTTTTGTTTCTAATTCTAGATTTGATGAGGTATTGTGACCCAACACTGCACATGTGATGTATGTTATTCCGCATGCACAAAACACCTTTGAAACTAACGCCATTCCCAATTCTGAAACATATATTTCTGTAATAAGTGCCGTTGATGATCCGAATACACAGACCGTTAACAGATAAGCAAATAATGTGAATGCTATGCTGGATGAAGAACAGGCTAATATGATGACAAGTGCATTAATCAACATAGCACTAATTACCACCACTATTAGCTGACCCAGTATCATCTTTGCTTGAAAGGTGCAACACGTATGGATATACCACCAGATTGCTCCTGTTATGCATATAGCAACTCCTGTCATCGAGTGAGCCATTGAGACTATGCTGTGTATACTATTTTCTTTGGTTTGTTTCATTTATTTTACCCATGTGGGAAATGCTTTAACCTTTACAAATAATATCACCTGTGAATAGACATCAACCAATTATAAATATTTTATATTCTTTTTTTACTTACTTGGTCTGAGCCAGTACTCAACTATAGTCTAGTTAATTTAAGTATTTCTAATCTATAGTCTTCTCTTTAGTCTAGTTAACTTAAGTATTTCTAATGAGGTTTGTGTGTAACCATCTGAGGAGACTGCAAGAGACCACCTTATTAACACTGCCCCCCTACCCCCCAGTTGTTGTTTGAGAAGTAAAAGAGAGAGTTAGTAAGGAGCTCCGCAATCTCAACTCAGATGGTTTGTCACCTTCGTCGTCGACATGCTTTCGACCACCTTAAATCTTAATTTGTTTTTGTTCTTTACAAATTAGATTGTTTGGTCGATACTACTATTTCTTAGATAGTGAGTTTTGGTATTGACAGTTTTGGTATTGACAGTTTTGGTATCGACCGCCGTCATACATAATTTACAGTCGGGTTTTTAAGCAAGTTTTAATTTGATTTAAATTCTCGGCACTGAGGGGAGAGCCATTTGGTTCTCCTCTCTTTTTTTTGGCATATTTTTAAAATAATTAACTGTTTAATTTGTTTGTGCGGTAACATGTTTCAAATTACTATTTGGAATTAAGTTAAATGAATAAATAACCAACTGATCTTGATTGAACTATTAGTTCTTGTTTGATAATATTTATGCAACTTGTTATTGTGCGAGTATAAAACATAATGAGGTTATTTTATGTTTGTTACTTTGTTTAGCATTTATTCATGTGTATTAGGTATTATTACAAGTTTTACATTGCTTTTCACACTCCCCTGCATTGTGTTTGTTAGTAATTTATACGACATTAAAGGTGTGAGATTTGTAGGTCTGATTGCTTGTTGTGTGTGGTGTATTCTTAGCATACATACTACTTTGGTGTTATTGATGTATCTACTGGTTGGTGACACAGGGATAACAATTCCATTAACTGGTTAGTCAGCAACACATCCTCATACTGAGCATGTTGTTCACACCCTCAGCACATACTCGCTATCATTCTAATGCTAGTATCTCACAAGTTTGTAAAGCACAAACTTTAGTTCGACACTAACATATCATGTCTACTGCTCGCATGTGCTGAGGGTGGCTCGTTACACTGAGGCTCACCCGTTCCTAAAGGTATACCTTAAGACTATAGCTAAATGAGGGAGTTTAGTAACGATGCGTTAGAGGGGAACTCGGAGCTGTTCCTAAAGGGTGTCGTTTGAATGCCAGCTGTTCCTCTGCCACCTCCCTGCGACCCCAGTACTCTAGGAACTACTAAAATAATACCTCGCCCCCAAACACACCCAACAC
>JACSED010000002.1_pt1 | contig 24523 bp, 21 predicted proteins | sample 8225451 | NCBI WGS metagenome assembly JACSED01 (sample SAMN15634795, study PRJNA648150) | viral metagenome | isolation source: viral RNA from sea star tissue | host: Leptasteria | place: USA: California | collected 2017 | depth Intertidal m | reverse complement strand
GTTGGGTGTGTTTGGGTGGAGTTTTTATAAAAGGATGTCGTATGATATTCTCCTTCTAAAACTCCTTCTATATAAATAATTTTTTTACATTCTCTTATAAAAGTAAGTAAAATATACTCATATTGATAACTTATTCTTACAGACTTTGCTTTATGGTAAAAACTGAAAAATGGTTTTACTTCTAATATTTTTAAAGGTATTGGATCAATACCTTCTTTTTTTAAAAATTCATTTACACTAATAAATTCTTTTTCTATAGATTCTTTAAGTTCTTTTTTAATTTTGTATTTCATTTTTTAATCCTTTTTATTGTTCCCGCAAACAAAACAATTTTCTATTTTTTCTAAAGGGAATTTAGAATCTATTGAAAACATTGTATTTACATAATTTTGGGTTAATTGTTTTATATCGTTTAAATAATTCGCTAGCACATCCATATATTTATCATCTAAATAAGTAATATTGTATTTTATCGCAGTATTAAAAATATTTTCATAAAATTCTTGACTTTTTCTTGCTATTTTTTTACAATAATCTTTAGCTATAAGATCTTTGACATATTTATGTTTATCTTTATTTTTACGTAACATTTTTTCCTTTTCAACACTATGTAAAATACATATGAAAATACAACATTGGTATAAACACTTGTAAAATACAATATTGATTAATCTTTTTGTCTAATTATTGGACATGGTAATCCGTTTTCACGGTTAATAAAAGTCCAATTAGAATTTTTATAATATCCTTCGATATCATTATTATTGAAAGATATCTCGTATTCTTTGTCGTTTCACGATAAAATTATTCGATTATCTAGACTTTTATAAGTCGCGTATAAACGATAATAATCTTGTTTTATTCTTAATTTAACTTTGTTAAATTTATAATTTTTTTTCAATTTTTCATAAGCTTTTTCAAACTTTTTAATCATTTCAGAATACATTGCTTTGTTTGAATGTGATTCTATTCAGATTTTTTCACTAAATTCCATATTTACAGATTCCTGTTATATCTCTTTATATAAAAGTTATCTTTGATTATTTGAATGTATAGATGCTCGTAATTTTGGATTTTAATGAATCGTTTGATACATTTATCCTTACTCATCTTATGATCAATGAGCACAATTGTATTCCTTCTAGGATATCTACCGTGTCGAGAATAAGCCCCTGTTTCAATAGATATATTTTTATTTTTCATTAGAAAGTTATAAAGATATTCGTATTCTTTTCTAAAAAAAGAATCCACGAGATTATTAGCTAATTCTCTATTGTCTTTTGTTCTTTTAACTTCTTTATTATGATCTTGAATTCTTAGTCATTTTATCGCATCACTTTGCTTTGGAAAATCAATTCCTTCGCGATATGAGATTCGGTCTCATATATATTTATCTTTTTCGTTTAAATTTTCGTATTTCATTTTTTAGATTCCTTTCTAATTTTAAATTTTATTTTCGTCGTCAATTTTATTTCATAATTTTTTATATTTACTATATTCTTGCGTCGTAAATCCTTTGTAAACAATTTCTTGATCATCGTTTATATAGAAAATATTGTAAAAAGACCCGTTAATCATAGTAATTAGCTCTTTAAAATCAAAAACATCTTTATCTTTTTTTGCTAAAAGATATTCAATATCTTCACTAATTTCTTTACTTTCTCATTCGCAATAATCTAATTCATCTTTGACAATTACTTTTAATTGTCGAATAATTTCTTTTTCTGTTAATTTCATTTTTTAGATTCCTTTTTAATTTAACTTTTTATATTATACACTAAAAAAAAATAATTGCTTTTTTTAGTTGAAAAAAACGAATACCCAAATTGGTGGTTAGTGGTATTATTTTTACGTAGTAAAAATAAAAAATAAAAAACTATTTTTTGTTTTTTGAAACTACGATTTTCTCGCTTCCATTAACACTTTAAGCTATTAAAAAAAGCATCTTTTTAAAAAGATGCTTTTAAACATATTACCAAAAATAAAACTAACCTATTTTTTATTTTTCTTTTCGCAATGATCTATTTGATTTTTACAATGAATACAAACGCCCATTTTGGTTTTGTATAACAATTCACAAAAGATTACGCCGCAATTCCCGCAATTTTTTTTATCTTTCAAAATTTCTTAATTTATCCTTTTTAATTTTTTTAGTCTCCACATTATACCTAAAAATTAATTTTAAAAACGCAATAAAAAAAATACTCTAGAGTTTAGAGTATTTTTTATTTTTACTAAATAATTTTAAATGTTTTTTACAAATTCTTTAATAATTGTTTTTGCTTCGTCGATATCGTAATTATCTTGTAAATTTTCCGCAATTTCATCTATTACGTTTTCGACATCATCAATTGAAAAATCGCCGCCTAATTGTAAATCTTGAATAATTTTAGCTTCATCGATATACCCAATTAAATAAGTAGGTATTTCGGTAACTTCTTCTCAAAATTTATATATGTATTTTTCGCATTCAATAACGTTATTTCCGCAAAATACAATATTTTCTAATGTTTCGTCGTTATTTCTAACCACATTATTTATATTTACTTTTTTAAATTCTTCGATTAGAATTTTTTTTATTTTATTTTTTTCTGTTAATTTCATTTTTTAGATTCCTTTTTAATTTAACTTTTTTTATCATACACTAAAAAATAATTTAACGATTTTTTTACCAAAAAATTATTTTTAACGAAAAAAAATTAATAGAAAGAAAAAGTTAATAAAAAAAACGAGCTAAACAACTCGTTTAATTTATTTTTTGAATCTTAATCTTTATAATTATCGTTAAATTCGTTAACCACTTGCGCAAAAAGTTCTTTTGCTTCGTTTAAATCGAAAATTTTGCCGTAATTATTATCTTCAAACAAATTACTCTCGCTCCAAATTTCGTAGTAATTATCGCCATAATCGCAAAGTTCAATTTGAATATAATCGTTGTCATATTCTACTTTTTTACTTTGGATAATATTTAATTCTTTCATTTGATCCCCCTTAATTTTTTAACTTTTTTTATTATACAATAAAATTTTTTGCGTCGAGTTTTTTACCAAAAATAATTTTTTTATCTTTGGTAAATTTATTATTTTTTGATTAATTGTTTTATTTTTGAGAAAATTGGCGATTTTTTCTTTTCTGTAAACTTTTTTTATTTGGCTTTGTAAATTTTTTTTAGATTCTTTTTTGGTTTGTAAAAAGATATAAAAAAAACAAGCTCATTTTGAGCTTGTTTTTTTTGTTATAGGTAATTTATTAGCAATCTTTTGTTAGCTCGTGAAATTCATCGTGAGCTTCGCTTTTATCGTAACTTTCGAATACTAGCGTATTACTATCGTGTTGACATTCGCAAGACTCTCAAACTTGAAATAATTCATCATCTAAGATTAACGAAATTGTTTTTGTACAAATCATAGATTTATTCTCTAATTCTTTTTGCATAGATCCTCCTTTTAATTTTTTAACTTTTTAGATTATACATTTAAAAAAAAATTAACGAAAAAAAAACTTTGCAAAGTTTACAAAAGCTTTACAGAAAGATAAAATTAAAAAAAATAATTTTTTTATCTTAAGTAATTTTGCTAATTTTTTAGTTAACGCTGGGTTAAGTCAAAAACAAACTTAACGCAAAATTTTCGTTTCTTTTAAAATAAAAAAAAATAAAAATTAACTATAGAATTAAGCAAAAAGAAATAAGAAAAATTAAACTGTGGTATAATGTCGCCGACATCACACACACGAGGCATTTTTTCTAAGTTTTTTTCTTTAAGGTGGGGTCTAAAAAATTTGTAGTACTACGCATTCAACAGGGTATAAACCCCTCGACAGACAAAAATAATTATACTATTTATATATGGATTTAAAAAACATACCACCTTTAAAATTAAAAATACCAAAAATAAAATTAAATTTACCAAAACCACAATACGAAAAATATCAATCCCCGTCTTACAAAAAACTAAGATATCGTCACAAAAATTTATTAAATAAATACGAAGCCTTAGAAAAAAAATATTATAATTGCCAAGCAAAATTATTAGATTTAAATTTCGAATTAAATTATTTAAAAAAACAAAATGGCAAAAAGATTTAACACCCTCAACACTCTCAAACAATACGTAAACGACCCCGTCCAAGCAGCCATAATCGACCACCCCGCCTCCGAAAAAAACATCATGGGCGCCAAAGACACCGGCAAAACTTGGTTAGTAAATCTATTCGAAATCTACTCTCTAGAAAACGATCCTAAAGCTAACGCCGTCGCTGTAAAAAAATATAAATTAAATGCCTCTCAACGCCTCGGCGACGAGTTCCACAAAATAATCAATCAACTCCGCAACGACGACTTTGTCTTCCCCTACAAATACCGTAAAGCCTCCAACCTGTTCTACCGCGACAAAAACCGCAAACAATCCCTCGACAATCAACGCCTCGAGTTTGCTTCCTTCGAAGACTACAACTCCATCGCCGGTATCACCTTCCCCAACGGCGGCTACTGTACCTCACTCCACATCGAAGAACCGGACTTGTTTCGCGATTCACTGGCCAAGGTCTATACCAAGCGCCAGTGAAAAGATCAAATGGCGGTTCTTAAAGACTCTATCGAACGAGCCACAAGAACATATCGAAAAACCAACCCATACACCCCACCTGCCCCGATGACTACCTTCATCACCTTAAACCTCTGAAACAAATACTTTCCGCTCACCCAAAGAATGCTACGTTACATCCCCGAAGAACGTTGAATTAATTTCATCTTCGATCTATCCTCCATCAACGTAACCCTAAAAGAACTTACCGAAAACCCTGACCTGCTCGACAAACACTGAGCTCATCTCCGTAACTCACTCCACAAAAACTACGTTATCTCTCACTACATCGAATACGACACCGAAAAAGCCACCTACCTAAACCCTGCTCCTAAATCACCCTACGATGAACCTACCGACACTCTCGTAGTCCGAACCACCAAATACGCTAACCCTAGCATCCGTCTTGAAAAAGTCGACTGCGACAAAGTCGACCGTGAAGTATATAGCGCCATCCTCGAAGACAACAAAACCCAGTTAGCCAGACTACTAGGCACCCTAAACTCATACGCTCGAAGTGACTACCCTCTGGCCTACGCCTTAGACGACTATCGAAAAATAATCATCCCTCACCAATACACATCAGCCCACCATCTCTACTCAATGTCTTTTGCCTATGACATGGACCTCTCATCCCGACTAGTGTGCTCCTCATTATCTCACATGCTAATCTCACTTAGTACCGACCAAACCACCACTCATACCGCCCATAAAATAACCATCCACCCGCAAATAACCATAATCTCCCCCACTAAAAAAGCCCGTTCCAACCAACCATTCCTCCAGCACCAGTTCCTTTTGTCAATACTTCAAAACATTTACAATACTCACACTCTACTAACCACCTCAAATACCCGTCTAAGTTTCTTAACCTACGTCTACTTCTACATCGACGATAACACCTCATCCTACACCTATCTTGCCACCGACACACTCCACCGAATATACCTGGCTTGCAAACAACCAAATACCGATCCATTGCTACTAACAAAATACAATATCGATCCTACAAAAATAAAAAAAATTCTCGACATCTATCCTAAAATAATCATCGACAGTTGCTCATCCTACAAAGTCATGCCCTGGTTTAGAATCGTCCATCGTCAAGAACAAGCCACGTTTGCCTTAAACAACAACCTCATAAAAATAAATAAATCTAACCTGGAACTACTCGAAACCTTAATCACCATCCCCAAACTAGACGACACCAAAGACAAAGTCGGCCAACGTATCGAAAAAGGGCATTTTGTCAAAGCCATGGACACTGTCAATGCCTTCGAATATTCCCTACTCTCAATATTCTTAGAAATACCCACTTACCACAAACAAAATATTATTTACGAACAAAATCGCAAAGCACTTGAAACCCTATTCCCCAAAGGTAAAGAATGTTATACAATTAATAACAACTACGAAATGATCGTAACTAAGGAAAAAAATGTTTAACAAACACTCCAAAAACCATCGTAACTACTACCCTAACAAAAACCCTACCTACCAACTAAATTACGGTGACACTAAACGTGAATACATTTCCCGTAGTTTAACCGACATCATGACCATCGTCCCTTGAAAAGGAATAGATGATTACAACTCCAACACTAATATCTCCAACCTATTCGAAAGATCATCATGATACAAGCTCCGTCGCCAACTCGCCTTCCTTTTGTGTCACCAAGGTGCTGCCGGCATTGGTCTAATCCCAATCAACGAAAACCCGCAGTCCGAATATCGAATTATTGTTTTTTCAATCATCACTTATTTCGGTAGTGAATTCTCACCAGTCTTAGTCGATGGCATCATCAATGACCCTATGTTCTTCAAAGTCAAGTTTGCCGCAGTCGACTTCGAATACATTAACTACTACTGAGACACATTAACCAAAAGATTTGTTTATGACCTTTATGGTTTCTCAGAAAGATATCGTAACAACATTACCAATGGCCTTAAATCAGGTCAAGAAATAAAAACAATCATCACCAACAATAAAATTGAAAATTATTATCATATTCAAAAAAATCCCGTCTACAATGAAAATTCTAAAATTTCTCGTTTAGCAGGATTACCAGTAATGATCATGTCTAATTCCTGAGACCAAACCGCCGACCATGAATTAATCCCCAACGACGTATACGACCTCTTATCTCACCTATCCAACGACATCTACACAAGTCGTGAAATAACTAAAAACGCCGGCTTCATTCCCACCATAGCCTTAGACGGTTCCCAAGATGCCTCCAAAGTATACGATGACCTCATCAACAAAGGTCAAAGGTTTTTCAAATTAACCGGTGCTGGTTCAATGTACGCTAACGCCGCTAATTGATATGCCCCTTTAGTCACCTCTGACGAAACCCTAACCCTAATATCCTTAATCGAAGTTCTCAACGACTACATCGATAAAATGACGTACTTCATGCGTGAACTAAGTCAAAAAGCAACTAACAAACACAATCTCGAAGTAGTTAAGATTGACGAAAATGCCCTCAAACATTTACAAAATAAAAATAAAATTTGAGCATCACAATTACAAATTTTTTTAAAAAGCATAATCACCAATATGTTCTCAGCTAAAAATAATAAAAATATCACCGTAACCATCGGTATAAACGAAATTGACAATAATAAAATAATCGCCAGTGATACAGCATTAACCGCAAAATATCAATACCGATCTGCAGCAATCAGCGCTATACCACCTTCAACATCCGATGAATCTATTCCAAGCACCGTTAAAAAACTTGATACAACTATCCCTATCGGTCCTAACCTCAAAGCTCCTAATTCTAAACCAACCCCAAAACCAATCACCAAAACAAAACCTTCCCCTTTGCCCACTTCAAAAATACCGAATAATATAAAAAAATAGTTATTTTTATTTTATTTTATTTTAAAAATGATAATATTTAACCATGAACGAAATGATAGATCAAATTTTAAACGGACTGGAAACACCATCGGTCAATATTATCGTCGATAATATCGAAGACCCTAAAGTAAAAAATACTATTAAAAATATTATGATTGCTCAAAAAAAAGAAATTACCTCTCGTATCGCTCTAGCTAAAAAAGCAGCAACCAAAACTAGCACTGCCTTAGAAACTTATAAAAAACAATTAAATTCTTCAGCAGAAAAAGTAACCGAACTTACCAAACAAGTCGAAGGGTTCTCTACCTACGAACCCATCATCACTGAGCACAAAAATAAAATTCGTGCTGAAAAATATAAAGAATTCATATCACCTGATATGTTAAACGTAGCTTTTAAATTAGCCGATGTTAGTGACGAAGAAGATGAAACTTCTGTTAAAGCGAAGTTAACCAAACTGATTAGCGATAATCCGTTAATTGACTTCAATAAAACTAAAACCGATCAAGTTCAAAAACAGTTCCCTCCTGGAACCCCACCACCATTAACTACCTTTAGTAATCCCCAAGTAAAAGATCCTACTAATAATCCCGATTTTTCCGCTTTGCCTAAGAACCTTTTAAAAGTCGCAAACTCAAAAACAGATTCTCCTGAACTCACCGATTTAGTAAATTCTTTATTATTAAATAAATAATTTTTTAAACCCTGACACGCTTTTATGTATAGTTATTAGTATACATAAAGGAGACTTTTTCATTGAATAACTTTGAAAAACAACTGGCTTTACTAATAACAAACAACCTATTTTTAAACAATGGGGTAGCGTTATTGCCAGATACACAGTTAAAAACTGTGTGACAAATTAGAGATACGTATCTAGCACGAACCAGGTTTGGTTCATCTCTACCTTTGTCTGAAGACACAATAGCTTCAACCGGGAGCATCACCGTTCTTCGTAATGGTGGCGTAGGGGAATTTAAACAAAAAACTACATGAGGTTCAGGTACCGTCGTTGACGGTGGTGCAGATTCCTTAGGAAACTTCGAAATTGCGCAAATCAGTGTTTATGCTGATCACGTAATTAACAACGTTGTTGGGGTAGCAAGAGTAGATATAGCTCGTTTAGGAACAAGTAGTGCGACGCAGATAATTCTTGCTGATCAAATGAACTTGTTAGCAAAACAAATTGACGAAGGGTTCTTTCAATACTTAGCTAAACAACGAACCACCGTAGCACCTGCTAACGCTGCAGCAGAAAGTCAAGACCCTAATGTTGTTAAACATTTCATTGGTCAAACCCTGGGTGGTAAACCTGTTGCAGGTACTTACGGTATCGGACTTAGTGCTGGTGGAACCTACACCAACAAAGAAAGTCTTTCAATAGCTTTCCAACAACTAATTGAAGCCGCTAACTCACTCAAAAATATTGAACGCGGTAACGCCGGACGATTTGGCGGCATGGGTATTACCGGTATTCCTAAAGAAAAAATATTTATTTCTTTATCTGAAGATCTGTTTGACAAATTAGTAAATGCTACAGGACTTGAAACTAATTATCAAAACTTCCTTCTAGGAACTCCTGTTGACACATTCGTTATGCGATCAGGATATCGAGTTTATCCTAACCGATGAATTGAAGGTCTAACGACCGCTGACGGTGTTCCTATTGCTGGGTTTGTTGCAACAGGTGATGTAGGTGTAGCACCTTGAGGACTTAAACAAGCCGTAGTTAAATCACCAACACCTTCGTTAGATTTAACAACTTACATGGAAGCGATAATCTTAAAAGCAGGTGGAAGAGTTATCTATGATAGTTACATAACCATAGTTTATTCAGGTGATCAATCTACTTACGAAAAAGAAGTATCTGACTTTGTAACGTTTGCTAACTCACAAGTAGTTGTAGCAGCAGCGGCGGCAGCTCTTAAAGCACCCTTAGAAACTGCGTTAAAAGCTTACACAGGCGCAACAACTGTAGCTGACTTTTCAAAATTGGCAATCTTGAACGATACAAATCCTTCAACCGCCGCAACAGTGACCACTGATACAATAGTTACAGCTGATGTTTCAGTACCTGTAATTTCCGGTAAAAGTGCTGTAGCACAAGTTGTCGGTGTTAGTGCTAAATACAAAAACGCTTAAAAAATAATTTTTATTTTAGAACAACCTCTTTCAAGGTTGTTTTTTTATTCCGTATAATAAAAACATGAGTACTGACCCAAATATTTTAAATGTTAATTCTTTAGCTGGAACCGATACCAGATTAACTTTCGAGGATGCTTCTGAAAATCAATTCATTCATACCATATTTCCTTATAAATTTCGTAATAAAGATACTAATCGTTTTGGAAAACCAAACACCACCTTAATAGTTTCTATTAGTAATGACGAAGACGCCTTTGGTGAGTTATACACACGAATGAAAAAGGATCATTACAATAATCCTTATTTTAATGCTTATACATACGAGCAATTAAAAACTCAAATTCAAATCAATAACAAACTCGGTAGTTACACCGTTAGCATGATTAATAAATCAACTTTTACTTTAGGCACAAATGATTTTTTCACAGAACATACTTTAGAACGAGATGAAAACGGACTTCCTTTATTAGACAACTCAAGCATATTTTGTTTTACAATCGATGAACCATTCGATGAAGTTAAATATTTTAACGATCAACAACACGTGTTTTTTATTGATGATAAAACAGATTCTCTTGATGCTAAATCTAAAGCAGATCTTGACGATTTAAGTAAAGGTGGACGCGTCTTAGGTCAAGGTGGTCAAGAGACTATTCTTATTTTTCTTAATGCGTACGATAAAGCAGCTGAGTTAAATACTTTTAAAATTGGATTTACTTTATTAGACTTTAATAAATTTAATATGGCAAAGAAAGCTACTGTTAATTTTAGTGATTACCCAAGATTAATATTACCTTTAGACCCTACAAATCCTTTGGGTAACGATGATTATGTTAATTATATAATTGGTATTTTTACTAACTTATTAACAGCCGATCAAAGCGGTAACTACCCTATTCTTAAACCATATCCTTACGATACTTTTGTAGGCGGAAATTACAATTATTTAATTTTAGATATTAGTAAAAACGGAACTTTTCCAAAAGTAGGTAATACCGGATTAGACTATGTAACCGATTCACTTTTAGAAATTATGGCGTTTGGTTTAGACGAAATAAATAAAACCGGTACCCACGCTGAAAATAAAATAATAGCAAGGGATATATTTGTTTTAGGTCGTGATACTACCCCACCTATATTCGATCAAAACACATCTATTCGTGATTATAAAAATCTTTATTCTTGAAATCTTGGAGTTGGTAACACAAAACCTAATAGTAATTTTTTAAATATAATAACTGCTTTTAAAACCGCTACATTAGATCAATGAAAAACTGTCTTACCTAATCTTGTTAAAGGGATTTGAGACGATAAGGTTATGGATGTTAAAAGTAACCCCACTCTAAATGTGATTTCGAACACTACCTTTGTTGACCCTAGTGATTTAAATACTTTCGTTTGAGCTAAACCAACTCCCCCAGGAGTTACTCCTGCTGAAATTTCATACGGTCCTTTTCCTTATGGTGAAATTGGTTTTAAAGTTAAAGTAAATAGTGATGCTTTAGTAAATCTTATTACGGTAGAAGGTACTAGAAATTATAGTAATCAACTTATTGATAGATTAGAACAAGATGTATTTTCAAGTACATTACCGATGAAGGTTTTACCTATACAAACCACAGATCAACTCATCCTTCAATACGATTGGTTAGATTGAAATGTTAACATGCCGTTTGTTATAGTTGATCAATCATTTAATGTTAATATGGAAAAAGATGTTGCTTACCCTAATCTTTATCAATTATTTTTTACTAACAGTGACACAACAGGTACTCAACCTAACTGAACTGCTCGATACGGATCTTTATCAATATTAGCTTTACAAACTATAGGTGACATGATTGCCATGACCCATCTTGTTGATACTGGTTTTCAAGAAATAGAAAAAATAATTGACACCACAAGTGTTAATTATGGTAAATTAGATCCTCTTTCGAAGTTCGGTTATTTTGGTTATAGTTTAGCAACTTTAAACCAAGGGAGTACTAATAAAATTGATTTAGTTAATCGTATATATGATAATTTTGTTAATGGACAAAACTTAATTCCTGAAACAGATATATGAAAAGTTTTTCATATGACGATTGCTATGTTATCTCGTTACATAACTTGTACTAAAGCCATTGCTCAAGGTGGAAACATTTTTAATAGGATTTATCAATCATTTCACTTTGATCTTATCGATCCTATAAATATTGTTGATTATCCTACACCAGGAACAAACCCTCCAAAAATAGAATACCATCATTACTATTTTCCTGTCTTAGGTGAAGCAAATAGTACACCACCTCGTTACCCTATAAATGAAACAGGTATTAATGGTGTTAACACCGGTAAATTGATAATGAAATCAAAATATTATAATGTTTCGTACAACGATGTAGATACTAACGGTAACATTATACTTAACGATAGATTAAAAATATTTCCGATTTATAATCATAAATTAATCGGAGATATTCAATTCGTTGATATAGGTAGAAGATTAAAGTATCCTATTCTACCTGATGAATTAGTTGAACTACCTGTCAATATGGATGTAGGTGATATCAATCCTTCTAGTGAAGATGACTTAGCTTATTTATGTTATATTGATACTCAAAGTGATTTAAATGCCTTTCAACAATTGTTTTTAAAAAACACCGGTATTGATAGAAGTGATGAATCTATATCTTTAGAACCTTTTGATTTTCAAAGAGAAGGTGTTAGTTTAGGAAAATATCCTCAACCATCTGAGATAACTGATTACATAACACTATATGTTAAAAATCTTTATAACGTCGATAATATTGACAATATAGAAATAATTAATCAAGGTGTCATTAACGTTTACGATTCTATAAACCCAGGTGATATTATCCGTCCTAAAAGTAGTGAGGATGATTATCTTGCTAAAGAAATGGACGATAGAGGTATTGATGATTTTCGTGCTTTTACCTCTAACGATTGAATTAACGAAGGAAGTTCTAACGAAGGTCTATCGGGTATTCCGATCAATGGAGCCACTGTTTATAGTAGTTTGCAACCAACAACAGATTCAGCAGTCTTTCCTCCCGATGCTTTCACCAACACAGCTGTTTTTCCTAACCTCTTAAATATGTTTTATTGATATGGAGAATGAGCGGATAAACAAGGTGATGAATACTATCATTTAACGAGTTTACAACTGATTTATTATTTTTCTAATACCCTGAATTATGATTATTCTGACGATGCTGGAAAACAAATGCTTACCGTTAAACCATACACAGGATCATCACCTTTAAGCGGTGATAATCCTCGAGTTTATTTTAGAGAAATATCAGCTTTCCAAGGTGAGATACAAGCTGATATCATTCCTCGTGTATCACGTTTTGAAAATGTTGAAGTTAAGATAAGAGGACGATACGTTTCCCGCGACATATCTTCTTATAGTTGTGAGTTCAATAAATCCGATTGATTAAGATTTTATACAATATTCATGGGATTACCTGTCTCATTAACAGAGTACAACATCATACCAAAAAACTCATATGTTTCACCTCTAGAGGTAGATAATACCGTTCAAAATACTTTAGAACAAATATATATCCGTGGTATTTTTGTAAGAGAAGCTGAGCTTCATTTAGTTACTTTAAATGGTAACGAATATAACACTCAAATTATTAAATTACCTGTTCCTCAAGACCTAGATGATTTAGTAACTATTCGGAGATTTGTCTTTCTAGGGTAGGAGGTAACATGAGTGTTTTTAACAGTGAAGGTTATCTTGGTCAACAAGGTATTTTTTCAGTTGCTTCTCCACCTATTAAACAAAAAAGTACCTCACATGTTCCTTGAGGACTTATCAATGTTCTATCTTTTGTAGGAGAAATAGGTTTATCTTTAATCCCAGGAGTAGGTATCGGTGTAGACGCTGCTGCCACCGCTATACGTACTATCGGAATAGGATTAGCAGGTGCTACAGTACGTTTAGGAGCGGCTTTTGGTGAAGGTCAAGTTAATCCTATTAGCGAAGCAATCGACTTTGGATCCGCTTTTGTACCTTTAGCTGAAGAAGGTATTAAAACTTATAAACTAGGTAAATCAGTTAGTGGTGATATTACAGGAAGTTTTTTAGGACAACTTCAAAAAGATAATAAAGATTTTTTAGATAAAGCAGGTGTAGATTTAAACGAAGAGTCTTGAAACCAATTAAAAAAATACTCTGCTAAAAAAGCTCAATATCATTTAAATTCGCAAAAATATTTTGATACCTATATTAAAAATTATGATCGTAAAACAGCTCGACGTATTCAAACTCTAATTAACAATTATAAAAAAATATTTAACAACGCTGTTAAAACCGGTCAAACCAAAATTAAAAGAATGGCGTTAAAAGCTATACGTACTCTAGAAAGACTTGATCCTATAAAACATCCGCGGCGTTTACGTAGTTTAGTTGATACCATGGAAGAAGGACGTAGTCGTGGGTTCAGAAATAATACTACTAGTCAACGTAAAGCCATGCTTCAAATATTAGGTGGGAAAAGCGGTAATCTTAAAGAAGGCGAAACTTTAGATTTTTTACCTAATAGTCGACGTAAAACATATAGTTATGATTTATTTCAAGAATGAAGTGAGTTAGTTAGCACTGCTAATAAATTTGGTATCAATAATTTAGGTAGAAGAATTGATGATTTAAAAACATCTAAAGCATTAAGTCGTGATTCTATTCGTAAAGTTATTAAACGTCCTTGAAGTAAATATCAAAGATTTCCTAAAGATGACTTCGGACGTAAGATTTGATACAATCGGTTCCGTGATAAAACAACCGTTGGTTACTATCCAGGTAATCAAAAAACTGTCTATGATGCTTCGATGAACGATATGGCAAAGAAATTAAAAGATATTTGAATAACGCATTTATATGATCCTTTAACAAACATCAGTAAAATGCCAGAAGGTTTTAGTAGTTATACCAATGATGTTATGAATGATTTATTAACTAATAAATATAATGTAACAGCTCGTAAAATATCTAAAGCAGATCGTCAATATCGTAATAAAGCAAAATTTTGAGAAGATAAAAGATCTAGAGGTAAATTAACATTTGAAAATTATGTTAAAAAAACTGGTCGTGGTAAATACGAATCTTTCGAAGGTCAGTTTAACTACACCAAACGTTTAGAAGAAAGTGTTAAACGTCATTCTGAACTTAGTAAAATAAAAATTCGTGAAAACGAAATACTTGAAATGTTAGCAAAAAAACTTGCTGATATCAAACCATCTTTTAGAACTTCTCGCGGAAACATAATTCAAACTATTCAAGAAGGCACTGCTGAATTAACAGATAACACAAGAGGACAAGTTAGTGAATTTTTATTAGTATCTACTCGTAAAAAAGAACATCTACTATCGAAATTAGTTTATAAAGGCGCACTTCAAAGGTTTTTAAATTCTGCTCCTGACGATTTATCCAGAACATTACTACTATCAGTATTCCAATCTTTAGGAAGGTTTGACACTAGAGGTAAAGTAGGCAATTCAAGTTTACAACATATTTTTGAAGCAGCACGAGCAGCTGTTGCAAATAATCTTGATATGTCTCAGAAAGAATTAGTTGATCAGGCCTGAGAAAATGCTTATCGTTATTATCATGCTAGAAATCCTATTCGAGATATTATTAAAAAATACAATCTAGCTAACTCGAAAAAATTTCGTTATAAAACTTATCACGGGATTAAAACAGTTCGTTTGTATACGTTACTTAACCCTTTGACCATAGCAAGAGCAGTCCCAGATAGTATTTATCAGACTCTTAGAACTTTCTTAGATAAAAGATTAAAAAATAGAATTACCGAAACCGTTGAAGTTAATGTTAAAAGTACCGTTATCGATAAAGAAGAATATGCTCGTAGAATAGCATTAGCTCGTGCGCGAGGAGCACCTCAAAGTGAAGAATCTACTAATGCTGTTACTGAAGCTATATTACAAGAGGATCAAAGAACTATGAATGCTTTTGTTAAAGCAGGTGGAATAATGTGTCCACCTAACCGATATCTTTTAGGTTTTAAAGTAATTCCTTCACCTGGTATGGCAGAAGGTGAAAATTTAATTATGTTTTATTTTGATCAAATATTTACTCGTGCTAAGAAGAGCGGTTACAAAAACACAAGCGGTAAAAAACCTGTAGTAGCTCACGCTACAGATATTGACCTTGAACAACTAAAAGTAATCGGCGTTAATTACTATTGAAGAGTTGGTGCCGCTAGAGGTTGATATGTTAACCGTGGAGGAACTCCTTCGCATCAAAAAGTATTAGGAAACGTTAGTCGAGATATGAGTGTATTTATCGGTTTTATTCCTGTTAATGCTTTACGTAATGTATTATCGCTATCTTCATCAAGTGAGTACGAAATCATGCGTTGAAAAAGTGGACGTAACGAAAAACATTTTTGAAATAAATTACGATCTAACGCTATTCGTACTGGACTTAATCGAATAGGAAGACTGGTTGGTCGATATGTGATTGGTGAAAAAATCGGTTATAGCGGATTACGTTTCTTTGGGTATAGTGAAAGTGAAGCAGCTAGAGGAGGTACTCAAATAGCAGGACGTGAGTTTCAAAGATATACCTCAGCATTACTTGCTTTGTCAGTACGAACTGATTCACAAGGACGTTTAAAATTTGGTTTACCTAGTTTAAGTAAAATACAAAACAAGTTAGAAATAACCACTTTAAACAGTTTTAAACGACAGGGTTTTACTCGTAACACAATTAGAAATAAATATGAGGAACGTGTTGTTAACGAAGTTACAGGCGAAACTAAAAATTTTAAATCCCGTACTTTATATCGAACAAGTTACGTAAGGAAAATAATAAGTTCCAAATATAAATCTAGTTATGTAAGAAGAATAACAGGTGTTGTATATCCTCGAGGATTACCCGGAGGTTATCGACTCGGTTCTATCAAAGTTAGAAAACGTAGATGATAGTATAATAAACTTTAATAAAGGACTTTTTCATGAGAGCAAATTACAACAATTTAGATAGGTTAAAAGACTTAGGTTTAGATCTTGCTGATTATGAATCTCATTATTCAACTCCGACTTCAAAATTCCAATTACCTGTACAAGTAGTAAGAACCTTATTAAACGCACAAGGTAGTTTTGATGTAGATAGAGCTTGAAATTATCTAGCGGAATTTTCTATGAATGTTATCATGGCAAGATATCCTAATCTACGCGGTTTTGAATTGAAATTTATGATCGCTTCAGATCAAGAATTATTTAAAATTGCTATTTATAAAACTGTTCATAAAATATCTTACAATCGTGAGTTTTTTGATATAGTCAGTCCCATTGTTTTTGCTAATCCATTAGGTTCTTATACTGAACCAGCAACAAGTATTACTACCCAATACGACGCTATAGGAGCTTATGCTGAAACCTATTTAATTAACGGTAATTTTGGTGACTACAAAATAATAGGACATCCTGTTTGTGGTGCTCTAACTAAAGACTCTAATGATGTAATCATTCTTAAAAAATACGATTACAAAGATATCAATAATGATTTAGGTTCTTATAAAACATGAGCTGACTTTGTCGCTACCAACCCTAATCCCCAATATTTAGATGTAGTTCAAATTGATTATCAAACTCAAAATGTTCAAAGATTTCGTTTTGAAGATACCAATGTCGATTGAACCGACCAACTCAACTGAAATAACATAACTGTTGTTTCGTTGAATTACGTTAAGTATTTAGTCAAAGGTATTTATCTTTTAGCAGGAACACCTGGTAAAGATGGTGCTGACGGTGCTAAAGGTGATAAGGGCGATAAGGGTGATAAAGGTGATCCTGGTGCTGATTGAATAGCATATCAAGGTTATCAAAGTGCTGATTCTGGACCAATTAGTAATGCTCCTGATTCCATTCAAGTTTGTAAAATTCCAATCGATATGACTGGAGCAAACACATTCATTCATTTTAACTTTACTGTATATTCACAAGTTAACGCTACCGTTAGACTTCCTGATTTGGAACTTGGCACTGATATAACTACTGTTTATACAACTCTCTATCAAGAAAATGTTATAGGCGCAGTTATTAGTAATCATAATCAAAGCGTTGTATTTTGAACAATAAATAAAAGCGATCCTTCACAGTTTTATTACGAAGTTTATTTGTTAGTTGAGTTTATTCAAGTAACTAATCTTCAATTAAATTGAGAATTCTTTAGTTTAAAAGGTGGGTTTCAAACAGTCGATGTCACTCGCGACATGATTCTTATACCTGACGATGGTAGTGAACCTGTTTATGTGGATATTCCTAACGGAGCAACACCTATATCACCGCAATATAGTCTCTTTTATATGTACGATACTCTGCTTAATGATAATAAAAACTTGGATTTTCTTACAAAAATCAATAAAGGTAAATTTAATAGAATAACAGGAAATTCTTTACCTATATTTTCTATCAAAGGATATCCTTCGGATGTACCTAAATTTAGTGTTATCGTAAATGTTAATGGGGTTTTTGGAACTAATAGAAACGAAGACAACTATGACTTTAGATTAGTTATTACCCCACCTTCTGATAGCGATACAAGCCCCGATTATAAATTAGATGTTTTTAGTGATCCTAACCAAGACATTAATATTTTTAAAAACTTCTATAAATGGACTTCGAATGTAGTTACCAATGTTAACGGAGTACCTACTACGACCTTTTATATTGAATATACCGGTGCTAATTCAACAGCAAATAACCTTATTAGCGCTGCTTTAGATACTTTAGATTACGGATTGTTAACTAAAGCTAATAATGAGTTTGATTTGATAGTAATAGGACAAGAAGTTATATCTCATACTGAAGTTCCAACTGCTTATTATAATGTTAGTGCTGCTACTCAAGATGGTGCTACAGATCAAATAGTTAATCTTGAAACTGAAGTTAAAAAGTTAATTGCTTCAAGCGGCGATGTCATCTCAAAAGATGCTCGCAATGCTATAGTGCCAGGAACTGACGGCAAAGTTTATACTGATGCTAACCGCGTGTTTGATGAAGGTAGTGATGATAGGTTTAGATATATATTAGACAATGATAGTTTAGCTATAAGTGGTAAGCAAGACCCTAATGATGATACAGACAAGGTAGTATTCACATCTGGATCTATAGTTTTACCTGATTCACAAAAAACCACATCGTGAGAAAATATCATTACATATACTGACAAAGCCCCTTTGTTAAATTATTCTGGAGCTGCGTTTACAGGAAGTAAAGTTGGTGACACTCAACAAGGTGTTGAATGATTTACTCTTGATAAAGGCGGTAACGCTTCAATAGGGAATAGAGACGATATTTTATTTACACTATGATTTCATGAAAGAGTTAGTGATAGTTTTAATTTTAAAACTTCTTATGAAATTAGATGCCAGATGATAAATGTAGGTACAAATGCGTATATTATGTTATACCCACCTTCTCAAATTAACTTAAAATGGTTTGTAGAAAATATTACTTTCTATAAAAAAGTAGACCCGGTAACCAATGTATTTTCAGTAGGGTTTCTCCGTAAAACAGATCCTAATGGTTCAGCAAGTGAAAGCAGAATTGCTTTTAATACCAGAGTTGACGACGTTACTTATACCGTGGTTAGAAAATATCACACTGAAGCAGAGATGCTAACTTGAGATAAAGTTACGATGGAAATAGCAGAACCATCGTTTCAATGACAAGATATCACCGCTACTTACTTTAGTCGTGCCTGAAACGCCAGGGACGTTGGTAAACATGTTCGTATCACAACTTCTGCTAATGACGTTATTACAGGAGATTTCTCTCAACAAGGAACTACTTTCTATGTAGTTCATATGTATATGTTTCAAGCCAAAATGGAAGACCCAGCATCAACCGCTAACGATTACATTATGTATGCTTGATATAATCCTGAAAAAGTTTTAAGAAACACTGTTAAAAGAGCAGGTGATGCTATTACTAAATTTGAAATAATGGAAACTCTTTCAATTCCTTAGTGAAAAAATTATTTAATAAAATAATATCTTCCAAAGCAGGAAAAATTATAGGATTAATACTTTTAGTCATCGCTGTAATTTCATTAATTACTATCGTCGTCGGATCTTCTATATTAGTCCATTGATATATTTTAAAAACCGGATTCTAATTATTTTGTTATACTTATAGAGTCAGATTTTTTATTTGACATAATTTTTAAAAAAAATTTCATTTTCACCGTCGACTGCTTGACGGTGATTTTTTTAATTAAATTGAGCAACAATGACGATGTCCGTATTGTCTCATCATAACTTTGTAAGCTTTATCTATAAAATTTTCATTTTCTAAAATATCACTTATTTTATAAATTTTATAAGTTCCCGGTTTCAAAATATGAGCGTTTGCAGAAATATCATATTCGGCAGTTTCTTCATACCAAGTCATAATTTCTTTTTTGCTAGTACCTCCGGCAATAATTTCGCTTCATTCATTATTTTTATTTAGAAAAAAAGATATAAAGGTATCTTTTCCTTTATTTGATAATGTGGTTTTTAAACATTGTTTTTTATTAGTCATAATAGTTTCCTTTTTGAACGTTCATATTATAGACGAAAGAATACGGGGACTAATATGATTAACGTTTATTTTTCATAATTTTTTAATGGTGATTTTTTTGTTATAATACTTTTACAAGGGGACGGATGTCCTAGAAGGGAATAGTTAAGGTTATTCCCTTTTTCTACAAAGGAGGTATTAATATGGAAAAACATACAGAAAATTGTACTCGTGAAGAATGTTTGAATTGTGAAAAAAAAGAGTGTTGTAAAAAAGTCAAAAATGATTAAAGAAACTATAGTTGGTAAAAAATTTGTTAAGAACACTATTATTGAGGTAGTTAAAGTTACTAAAGATGGTGTAATCGTTCAAAACAAAGGTGATTCAACGGATCAATGACTTATTGTGTTTGATGTTTTCAATAAAACATACGACGAGCTTAAATAAAATATATAATTAATTCGATAGACACGGTTAGGTATGCTCGTGTCTATCTTTTTTTATTCCAATAAAAAAAACCTAACGTTTAAATTTTTAAAAAAGTAAAAGGATGAAAAAAAACGTTAGGTGTACAAATCGTCCGTTGATTTGTTAGTGTATTATATCAAAAAACATTCTTCTTTGATATACTTATAAACGTCAAATCCTATTCACAAGATTATGTTTTTTTTAGATTTAATGTGATTTTTCTATTTTCAAAGGATTTGACACATATATATCTATTTACATGAACCTCTTTTATCAGAGGTTTTTTTTTGATATAATAAAAAAGTCAGGGATGCTAGGCCTGACGTTCCAGTGGTTTAAATACGACGCTCTGAAAGCCCTTCCTTAGACGGGGCTTTTTCTTTTATAAAAAAACCACCTTAACAGTGGTTAAAAGATTAATCAATAATTATAACGAAAAAAAATTATTGACCTTGTGAGTTAATTTTTTAAAGGAGTTTTCTACCTCACTCTCCTATCAATATATTATAACAAATTAAATAAGTATTAATATATTAACTATCACTTTTGTTAACTACTTCGTCATAAAACCTTCAAATATAACCCATTGATGATTGTGTAAAATTAGGTTTACGATGGTTTTTCATCACACTGATAATAGCTCTATAATCAGGTTTTAATTTTTTCTTATGTAATCAAAGTACAACACAATACATATCAGGAAAAACTTTCAAAGGTGTTCCTGAATTTAGATCGTAAGCTACAACTGGATTTTTAACATGCTTTAGTCTTAAAAACCTTTCTTTACCTACTTCAGATTTAAAAATATCATTCATTTTTATATCTTTTGTATCTTTAAAATTTCAACTATAACCACTATACTTAGGGAAAAAACCACTAGCACAATTAAATAAAACTGAACCGTTTATCGTTTTAAGAGGGTTTATTTTTTTTAAGAAAGCAACTGCTTCTAGAACAGTGCCTTCAAAATGAAAACTACCTCTTGTACCGACAACAATAGTTTTTTTATTTATTCTAATTTTAAATTCACTGATATCTATTTTTTTTACTTTAGTTAAGGAACACATATACAATCATTATATATTAAAAAATGTAAATCTAATAATATGTTTCACAAATAAACTTTTTTTGATAAAAAAAACCACTCACAATTTAAAGTGAATGGTTTATAAATAGATATTTTATTTTCTAATATCTCTAAGTAACATAAGTAACAATCAAATAGAACAGAATAAGTTTATAAAAACAATTATATTCTCATGTTTAGGTTTTGTCACAAGAGCCATTATTAGAGTAGTCATAGCACCTATAAAAACTCCAATGAGTAATAACCTATAAAAATTCATTTACCCTCTTATTCGTTAGTTCAACTAAAAGTACTGATCATATGAATATCATTATTAGCAAATGATGAATATACTCAGTATTTTCATCATAAGTATAAATGATTGTGACTATCTAAAATGACTTGTATATCAGTAAGAGATATGTCTTGTTGTGCAAGACCTGATTTATCTTCTATTAAAGGATATTTTTTGTCGGTTTCGTTAACGATAGTTTTTATAGATTCTTTAGAACTTTTATTAAACGATATTTCATATAAAATAGACAATTTATGATTATTTCAAGTTTCAAAATTGAAATCAACATTCAGAGTTCTTTTAGTGAAATTTTGATCTCAATTAGGAATTAGATCAGTATGGTCAGCGGAAAAATCTGTAGAGTGTCCACTATAATCGTAGTGAAGTGTTCCACTACCTGTATAAGGATCTTTAACATTTGTTTTAGCTTCTTGATGACTTTGAACAACGGGTTTATTATTATTTATAACTCCGTGAGCAGATAGACCTATCATAGGTACCATTAAACCAACAAGTAGTAATTTATTTTTTAAAAATTTCATAATAACACCCTACTAATTAAAAGAGTAAACCTTTCCTTGAACAACTTGTGAATGTTGATTAAACGATTTCCCATTATAACTATAATGTATTGTGATATTAGCGACAAAATGGCTTGGATGGTTTGAATTATCTAAACGTTTATAGTTACTAATCGATAGACCCAGACTTCCAACAGGAACATTATAAAAACAAGAAACATATTGATTCACAAAATCTTGACAACTTTTTTGATCTGTTCAAATATTAAAATGATACCCTGGTTTGATAGAACTATTTAAAGGATCTATATTACGCATAGACGCAAAAGCAGGGTTTATATGAGAACCAGCAGCTTTGTCAGAAGGTACACTAGTATCATATCATGCTGCGTTTGCTGAAATATCAATACTATTAGCCGCCATAGTCGAATAAACTTGATAAGTCATACTATAACTTAATTGATTAGAAGTGTTGATAGTATAAGTTAAAGATTTAATCTTAATTATTTGTTCAGCGTATCCACTTATATCTGTGAACTCGTATTGATCAGGAGTCATATTTTTAATAACATTGACTGTAATATTTTTACCAGTATCATTATAATTAACATTCGATTGCGAACAAAGTCTATGTTCTTTTCAAGTCGCAAAGTCGAAGATAAGTTTAAGATTTCTTTTTCCTAACGAAGGGTTTCAGTTAGGCATATTACCTGAACTGGTGATGGTTTGTAAAGAAGTACTTGTACCATTATAAGTATAATGAACACTTCCTTGAACCAAACCGTTATCAGAGTTAGACACTTTTCGAATAACACTGTGTTGTTGATTGTGGTGTCCTATGACTCCACAAACTGCGCCTAATGGTGCAATGGAAGCAGTTGCTCCCATTAACACCAAAGGCAATTTTTTAAATAATTTTTTCATAAAAAATTATCCTTTCAGTTGGTTTTAGATTAACGTCTTTTTTCGGACGAATATTATACGTTTCAATAAACGCCGTTTTGATCGGCTTGAGAACTATGATATTGTTGAACACCATGTAAAGTAAACGATAAATCAAAATGACAAATTGTGTGGTTACTTTCGAAGACCGCAAAATTAGTAACTTTAACATTTAAAGTGTTTACAGGAACATTATACTTACAACTTAAGAAACTATCAATGAATTTCACACAAGATGTTTTGTCGTTTCAACCTGCTATGTTATAAGATGTATTCATCTCGGAAGCAATTGATTGAAGTTTAAAAACTGGAGAATATGCTTGTTCTAAGTCACTTGCTGCCATACGTGAAAAGGGTACGTTGGTATCGTTTCAAGCAGCGCTTGCTGAAATGTTAATACTATTAGCAGCTAAAGTCGAATAAACTTGATAAGTCATACTAAACGATAATTTGTTTGTAGAAGTTATGGTATATGTTAAAGCGGATACAGTTATCATTTGTTTCGCTTGACCGCTAGCATCCATAAATTTAAGTTCTCTAGACGTCATACCAGCAATTACATTTGTTGTAATGTCTTTACCAGTGTTGTTATAGTTAATATCACAAGTAGATCCGATTTTATGGTCGTTTCAAGTTGCGAAATTAAAGGTAAGGCTTACGTTTTTCTTACCTAACGCGGGGTTTCAGTTAGGGATATCAGCTGTCTTTGTAGCGGTTACAAACTGAGTACTTGTTCCGTTATATTGGTATTGTACGGTTCCTGATTCAGGCGCTTCATTAACCCCACTTACTTTTTGAGCAGGTTTTGGTTGTTCATTGTGAGACACCACACCTACTAATGCTCCTAATGGTGCGATGGAAGCAGTTGCTCCCATTAACACCAAAGGTAACTTTTTAAATAATTTTTTCATAAAAAATTATCCTTTCAATTGGTTTTAGATTAACGTCTTTTCGGACGAGGATTGGATTTAATCCTTAATTAATTTCACACTTGTCTGTGTTACTAGACCTTTGTATTTAGAGATGTTACCACCTTTAGATACTGTGAATTGAAACGAAGCTATTCGGTGCGATCAGTTAGCGTGCGGATTCAGA
>JACSED010000001.1_pt1 | contig 39123 bp, 41 predicted proteins | sample 8225451 | NCBI WGS metagenome assembly JACSED01 (sample SAMN15634795, study PRJNA648150) | viral metagenome | isolation source: viral RNA from sea star tissue | host: Leptasteria | place: USA: California | collected 2017 | depth Intertidal m | reverse complement strand
GTTTCTTGTTTGTTAATTTCATTATTCAATATTGTTTAATATTTGTAAACATTTATTTTCAAAGATTTCAAAAAGAAAGCCCTCTTCCTCGGCTTGGCAACATCAGAAGAGAGCTAGAAACACTTGCAAAATCTCAGCATAAACATACAAGCTGTTAAGATACGATATGCTGAACACATGCGTTAAGAAGTCTTCACCAGAAATATAATAACAGACGCTATTGCAATTTCGCATTAGTTAATATATATATAAACAAAAGTAATTTTTTTTACCAAACAAGAAGTCAAATGAAAATGAAATCAAATGAAAACAGTGAAGACATCTTAATGCACTATAGGATTGCATTTAGATATATTAAGTATATTAATGTGCTTATAATAAGTCAACAAAAAAACGGGAACTTTCGAACCCGTAACGTAAAAAATGTAAGGAGTGTCCATACACACGCCACCATTGTAATACTTATACCGCTAACATGCCATTGTTGTAGAACCAATAATGGCTAATAAGATGTTCAGAATAAAAAATTTATGTCTAAACCCATCTAATGAAAAATATTTAACCGTTACAACCCATATACATTAAGCTGTTACGGCATTAATTATACATGACTGCACATTAAAGGCAACTGGCTTTATTTTCTTTTGCAAATATACCTTATGTCAGCAGGCAGAGCAACTGCATTTGGTACAACGAATATAATTGATGTAATATACATGCTATCGAAAACTAAGTCTCTTACAGCTTCAATGACTTCGTTATTTGCATCTTGCATTCCATATATTATTAAAAATCTTCTATTAGCATTATAAAGCCCAGTTGCGTCAATCTGCCAAGCCTTTTTAAGCTCTGAGATTGGTGCTTCACAGTCACGTAAATCCAAATCAATAAGACTAAAAGATGCATCAGCTTCTATTTCTTTCATAGATACACTGCAGTCACTGTATAATCCAATAACAGACTGTTTTATTTCTTCTTTAGCCTTTTCACGCTCTCCTTCCCATATGTAGTGCGAAACATTTAAGTTATTGCTAAGAAAGGCTTTATTTTCCCATCTTTTTGTTCTTGTAGATGCACAACAGCACTTATTTTTTTCATTCATAAAAATTCTCGTTCTTTTATTTTTGTTTAGTAAGAGAGGTATATGATACCCACCTTGGAAATCTTATTCTTAAATTCTCATAACATAATTGATTTATTTTTTCTGGTTCTTTTGTGAAGTGTTTTTCATAATTTGTGTAATTTGCACCATACAATCCATTTTTAAACTTCATGCAATGATATGAGTTATCGACTGTAACAACCCCTCTGCAGTAATCATCTATTAGTGGTGAGCGGTCAAATGAATATCTTCCTTGAGAGCTTACATAGTAATCAACAATACTAATAGCTTCTTGAAATAGGTGATATTCTGATTTACTGCATACGAAATAAAATTCTTCTGAAAGTTTTGGGTCTCTTAAAGAAAGCCCTCTCTCTTTAGCTTGTCTGTCAGATATAGTTTCTTTAAACTTTGTTCCCATGAAATCATACATAACTACGTGTTCTGATGCACCGCACTCTTCAATGCTTAATATATTTACCTTTTTAGAAAACATTTGTTAATCCTTCTTCTTGTTTGTTGATATTAGCATGCTATATTGTTTACTTTTAGTAAAGTTATTCTTTAAATATTTTAAAGTAATGCTGTATTTCATTTTCCCATAAGCCTCATTGGAGTAGCAATTGTGAAGCCTGTTAATCTTTCATTGCTTTCAATGCTAAACATGCATGGTGAAACAGCGTCTTTTATGCGTAATGTAATAAATTCTGATGTTGCTTTTCTTAGTATGCTTAAAACGAGTGCAGATTGAAATCCTATCACAATCTGTTTGTCAACTTTATTATCTACATCAATAGAACAAGAGCTTTCTCCTTTATCTGGCGAGGACCCTGAAATATTCATGTTGTTTCCTTGAATTGAAAAGCGAATACTTGGAGAATTGTTTGATGTAAAAGCAGATGCTATTTTTATAGAATTTATAAGCTCTTGGGTGCTAATATTTGATATTAATGTGGTTTCACTGTCTTTAGGAATAATAGAGCTAATATTTGGATATTTTCCAGAAATTAGACGCGTGTTTATTAATAGCTCGCCACCACCAAATTCAGAATTATTCATTTTAAATGATGCACATTCTTTATCCAAGACTATTTTAACAGTTCCATTTCCCATGGATTGTAAATGTTTCCCAACTTCTTCCATGCATTTAATAGGTATAACACGCTCTAAATCAGTGTCACTGCCTTGCATGTTTATAGATGCTTTAGCAGAGTAAGATGCAAGACGTCTACCATCTGAAGCTGTAAATGTAATAGTGTTTTTTTGTGGGTCTAATGCAATTTTTATGCCCCTAAGAGTTGCACGGGGGTTATCTTTGGAGGTAACATAAACTGTCATGTTTAACAGAGCTAGAATGTCTTCTATGTCTACAGAAACCTCTATAGCGTCTTTAGAAGAAGTCTGGGGGGCATTTTTAGTTGGAGAGAATGGAGAACATGGAAAAGAACATTTTGCGTTATCTTTTACAATTTTAATAGATTGCATGTCTGGTGTTTGTGATATAGAAAGCTTCCCCTGCGTTATTTCTTTCATCAACCCTAGAAACGCTAAAGAATTAATTTTTGTAGAGCCCTCTGTTTCAACGTATGCATTCACATCGTACTGAACATACATGTAGGGATTTCCTGATTTCATTGTAATAACTTTAGAAGCTTTCAGTGCTTCTATTGTAAAGTGTTCAGATTGATTATTTTGAATTTTAGAATCAGCAATACAATTTATTCTTTTTGAAAATATTGCCAAGTCTTGTTGTTGTATATCGAATTGCATGCTTTTACTTCTGTTTTTGTATAAAGTGTTTGTTCCTTCCATTAAATTGATAAAAGAAGGGAAAAATACTATTTTTTATATACTTTCTTGTTTAAGTAGATAATTTTGCAATTAATATGTATAGAACAAAGAATATAATAACTATAGAAAGATAAAATCTTAAATCATCATTAATGTTCATGCCAAGAATGCCCTATTATCTTTTCTTTTTTTTATGCTTTCCTTTCTCTTTAGCAAGCATCTCTGCAACACACTTTCTAGCCTCTTCCTTAGCAAGCCTCAAAATCTGATGTTTGTGTACTTCACGTATTTTTTCATCGTACTCTTCGTTTACTTCACGTATTTTTTCATCGTACTCTTCGTGTTCTTCAAAAAGCTTAAACACTAAGTCTTTAATCATCATGTTATTACACCACAAAATAAACAACGTAAATGCTCCCAAGCAAAATATTGAAATAAATTTATACATTATAAATCCTCATTTTTATTAATTTCACATCAAAAACAGTCTATTAATTAAGTAGAATACTAAATATACATACCCAAATAAAGCAATAATCCCTCCAATCTCACTTGGAAGTATAAACATTAGAATTAATACAATAAGTATTTTAGTTGAGATGCTGTCTTGAACCATGTTTCTACCAATTGTTTCCGTTAGTTCTGTTTTCTTTATAGAATGATATGATTTCATCAAAAGGGATTACTGGACCAACAAAACGTCCCTTTACTAGAAGGGGTTTACCATTATGATGTAGTTTCCCTTCCCTGTTTAGTTTTTGGAATAGGGAACCCTCAGCCCTTAACAACGTAGACATATGCCCCCCATTCCAAGATGAGAACAAGAAGGTTATGTTATCCAATATTTCTTCAATCTCAGGAGACAACTTAGAGTTTTTAGGCAGTTCCCATCCATCAAAATGGTAAATATCTTTACATAAACTTTTACTCAAATCATTGACCCAGTTGTAAGAACGTATAATTGGAATGAATGGTCCAGCATAAGCATTTATAATACTTGGTTTGAATAGTCTTTTATTGTACTTTTCAGCATACATACCATAGGCAACATACATCAACTTATGACATTTCTGTTCTGAGAACTCCAAACCTTTACTTTCGTGTATATCTTCTAGACGCTGTTTAATAGACCAAAAATAATTACATCTAACACTGAAAGCCTCTTTCCTAGCTTTTATGGTGATGTTTCTGCTTTCTGAAAGTGCATAACAACAATTTTTTGTGAACTTATAAGCAATGTAACCACCAACTAAAAATCCTAGCATTTTTATCTCCTTTTCTCTTGTTTTTACCTATACATTAAAAACATCATAAGCAATATAGCTAGTTGTACACACATAGAAGCAACGCCAATAGCACTAACATGTACACAAATCTTCCCAAAGCCATGGCTATACTTCTTCAAAAAAGTAATCATCAAACCAGCTTTTGTGTTTTCATATTTATATTCATTTATTAACTTAAAAACGTGCAGTAGAACAACGTTGCTTGCAACACAAAACATACATATGTTTTTACACCAAGTGCTAACATACATTAATATTATTAAGATGCAGTGTAATGTCTCTTCTTCTATCATCTTATTTACCTATTATTTAGTTAGATAAGAAATAATATACGGGTGCTAAAATAACCCATAAAGCACTAGAAAGGCAAAGCAACACGACAAAAAACAACGAAGTATATTGACATCGTTTACTTACACCAGAAAAAAACTCTCCAATCTTTTGCATGTAACCACTCTGTTGGTAAGTTCCAAGGTAAATCACCAAACAAAGCAAGTTAGCTATCAATAACACAACAAAAACATGAGCAATACTTAGAAAGTATATTTCTGTTGCATGTGGGATTAATCGTAATAATTTCTGTATTTCCATTGTTTTTTCTCTTTTTTTTATTGTTTTTCACGTAAATGTCATCTGAAAATAGGAAATAATAAATATATGGTGAAACCTATAAGTAAACCATGTAAAAGAAGACTTAAAGTGTTAATGATTTCAAATATCTCGCACGTTAAAGAAATGATATGTCTAATTAATGCTTTCTCTACAGACATGCACCATTCACCATAAACATAAATGTGTGCAAGTAACATGCAATCCAAAATAAGTTTAAAACCAAAGCTAATAATGCTCACATACCAAGTAATGTTTGTAATATGTTCAAGATTGCATATCACGCTTGGTAATAATGATTGTAATGACACTGCGTTACCTCTTTCTAGTGCAGAAGAGATGCATATAGGCTATAAATATTTGTTTGTGGGTGTTTTCTCTTGTATTTGATTTCTAGCGTCTACACCGTCTTACAGACTACTAACTTCTTCTTGCTTTAACCTAGACTTTCTTCTAGGAGTATTACTTTCTTCTACTTTCTTACTTCCTAAGTATCTTGTTTAACTACTTAGTCTTCTTATTCCTTCCTACTCTCTTTCTTCCCTCTAAGCAAACAAGTTTGCCTATACTCTTATCTAGTTATCTTAAGTATTACTATCTTTAGTTATGTCTTATAGCTAAGTCTTATAGTTATATATACTTAAGTTATTCTATCTTTAGCTTTCTCGAAGAGAAACTAGATGCCTAGCAGGTTGTTAGAGTAGAAGCAACATCTTCTCTTAACTGCCCCCCTTACCCCCCAAAGAGTATGCAGGGAGGCAAAGTAGGTAGTTAGGAGAGTAGTGCCAAAACTTAACAACATACTAAGCGTCTAGCCAGATGCCTGAGCAGTACTGTTCTTCGTCTTCGCAGGGAGTTTATTCCCATACATCTTCTCTATGCTTTAAAGTATATAACATAACATTGCTTGATGTCAAATATTCTTTGTATTGCAATAATATAAGCTAAACAAATAGGTATATTATGTCAGCCAAACTTTATTTCCGATATGGAACTGTTAACAGCGCTAAAACAATGAATTTACTTGCAGTAGCACATTCTTATGATACTCAATCAAAAAAATGCTTTCTAATTAAGCAGGAGAAAGAAACTAGATTTGGTGGGCAAACTGTTGGTTCAAGAGCAGGGTCTAAAAGATTAGCTGAGCTTACTATTGATGAAACTTATGAGTTAACCGCTTCTATGGTACCAAGTGGTACAGAATGTATCCTTGTTGATGAAGTACAGTTTTTTACATGCAAGCAAATAGATGCGTTGCGTAAAATTGTTGTAGAACTTGACGTGCCTGTGATTGCTTATGGTTTACGTACTGATTTTAAAACCCAACTATTTGAAGGCTCTAAACGATTAATGGAAATTGCTGACTGTATTGAAGAGGTCAAAACTATATGTAGTATTTGCAACAGAAAAGCAATAATTAGTGCAAAAGTTGATAAAAACAATAACCTGTCTATTAGTGGTGACCAGCTACTTATAACATTAGATGCGTTCAAGCCAATGTGTGCAAAATGTTTCTATAGCAAATTAAATATAAATGGTTTAGAAATCATAAATGGATTGTTGACTAAATATAAAGAAGAGATGTATGATAGTGAAACAAGAAACAGCCAATCAGAAGGAGTTCCTAAAATGGAAGACAAAACAGAAACAGAAAAAGAAGTAAAAATGTTTATTGATGGGGTTGAAGTAGTGACAATTGATAAAGGGGCAGAGATTGCTGGAGTTTCAGTGCAGGCTATGTACCATCATCTTAAGACATATAAAAAATACAGGTTGCTTTACAACAAAAAGTATTACGTAGCAAAAGAACATGTTATGCTTTATAAAAAACACAAGAGAGACAGTCCATACTAGAAATACCAATACTAGAAATACCAATAGGCATGTTTAACATGTCTTTTTTTTATTGTAATATTTTAAATTATATCTTTACTTATAATATAAATAGTGAGACAATAAAGACGTGAATTAAACAGGGTGTTAACAATGAACCAAGAATTTCCAAAACAAATGAAATTATTACCAACAAATAAAGAAGAAGCTTCAAAAGCAATAAAAAAAGTAACTCTAGCAGGGGTAGTGGCTTTATCAGCTGTTATTGGCGGGTATGCGTCATATAAGTGGGGAGGCAAGTGTACAGAGTCAAGAATTCTAAAAGAACAACTTTGTATGACGATTGTTGAGCTAAACGAGCTAAAGGGCAAATGCCAAATGAATGACACTTCAATAATAGAAGATGTTTCAACAGCATTCAGAGGCGTAATGACAAGCATATACAAAGTATTTGTAAATACTCGTGAAGCAGGTCGTCTTAGTGATGAAACAATAAACACATTACAAAATGGAACGCCAAAGTGGTGCATGTCTGAAAGAGCAAGGCAAGATGCTGAAGACAGGAAGGTTGTACGAGCAAAAATAAAGGGTATTAGAGAAACTAGTGACAGAGAAATAGAAGCCATTAAACAGGCGTACAGAGACGCACATCCAAAGAAAAGATAATTAGAAAAAACAAAACAAGAAGAGTTTAATATGACAGCAAATGAAGCAAAAGTAAAAGTAAACCACAAAGACAAGGAAAATAAGTTGTTGCGAGCAAAGTATGAGATACTTGAAGCAATGTCAACAATGAGAAAAAACGTAAAGGGACCCAGTTATTATAACTATATAGGGACTGACAACGTAAAGTCAAAACTTAGACTTCTTACTAAGAAAGTTGGTAAAAAATACGGGCTTGATTTGCAGTCACATACACATACAACAGAGCAAGAAGTACCAAGTGGGAATGGTATGTATAATATGCTTACATTTAAATTGATTGACTTGGAAACAAAAGAGGAAATCACTCACGAAACAAAAGCATACATATCTGATAAAACTATGGCATCACTTATTGCCACAAACAGGACTAATCCATGCCAAGGATATGGCTCAGCACAAACATATTTGTATAGGTATGGTTTGTACAAGTTATTTGGAATAGTTGACTCAGCTGTAGAGCTAGAAGGAGAGCTTACAAAAGAAGCAACAGAAGAAAGAAAACAAGAAGAAAAGAGAAAAGCTCAAGAAGAAAGAGAAAGATTAGCTAAAGAAAAGAGAGAGCAAGACGCAAAGCTAGCACAAGAAAGAAGAGCTAAAGAAGAAAGGGATAGAATGGAACGTGAACGTGCTTTAAAAGCTAAAAAAGCTCAAGAGGCTGAGAATGCTAAGGCTGTTGCTAAACCTGCCCCAAAACAAGCTCCTACGCATATTGATGACGACACTCCTCAACTACCTGATTACTCTGATTACTATGATGAGGACGGAAATGAAATGCCTCATGAGCCAGTAGATGAGCTTACTGAAGCAGATTACGAAGACAAAACATTGCTTGAAGATTTTAGTGATGCAGAGCTTATGAATTCATTTATAACAAATAATACAACCAAGCACTATGCAGATGTTCTTAGCTTTATGAAGGCTCTTAAGGAAATTAAAGCACTTAATGTTACTCGCTCTGACCCACAAGTTGCTGATAGACTTGCTTTCTGCAAGAAAATGATGACTTCTCTGGAACTTGGGAGAATTAAGTACCCATTCACTAAGGATGAAAGCACAAAATCAATGGTAAGAGTTTGTGATTGGTACATTAGAATTCTAGAGCTAAATTCTCCAAATCATAACTTTTCGAAAATTTAAATTGAAAAGGAGTATATATATGTTTAAAAAAATTAAAGTATATATTATAATTAACACAGAACAGAAATAACAGAGTTACCTAATGGAAAGAGATAATCAAGACAAAGAGCCTACAACAGTTGATGAATTGATAGATAGTCTAAACAAGCAAAACAGTAAGCTTATAGAAAATTCAAAACTTAAAATTGATGCCATAGTTGCCAAGATAGAAAAAAGGAAGTCAAATGAATAAAGAAGAAAACAAAACTAACGAATGTGAAGTACACGGATATTCTTGTAAAACATGCAAAGGTGTTGATGAACTAGATAGTGAAATTGCACTATCTTCATCCGTTCATTTACATGCAGTGATGGCAAGTGTTAATAAGATTACATCAATACGAAGAAATAGAATTACAAATAGAGAAAAGCTTAATGAGAAGGTTCTTGAGCTAAAGAAACTTAGGGGCGTCTCGCAGGAGAGTGATATAACCGTGTTTCGTTCCATGATGGCTGAACTCCCTATAGAATGTGTGGATATTAAGAAAATTCCTGACGATGAGATTGAAGCATATTGTGAAATGGCAGATGGATATATTGCATTTGCTAATGTTTTCATTCAACACAAACAAGAAAAACAAGAACAAGGTAAATAAAATGAACAAAGAAGAAAACAAAACTGAAGAAACAACAATAAGCGGTGCGGAAATATTACAGATGATAAACTCTGCAACGCACGTCTCAAAAATGCTGGAAGCAATAGCACGTCTTATAGTTGCAAGAGATGGGCTGGCTGGCAGGAGAGAGGAGCTTAAAAAGAAGCTAGCTGAGGCAAGCATTCTTGCAAATAACCCTATTATTAGAAGTTCCTTTGTGTTTGGTATCATTTATGACGCAATAGATTTTGATAGGGAAGATTTTGGCAATAAAGATTTTGGCAGTGTTATTAATGAAAAAACTAAAGACACTGAAGTGGAGATAGTTATTGAAATTGTTGATGCATTTATTGAATATGCTGATGCTATAATAAAACAAGAACAAGGTAAATAAAATGACTTCCACTGGATTTATGGAAAGTGCATCTCCATGCTACATATTCAAAATAAAAAAGAACACGTCAGATATTGATAAGTACAACATAAAGAACAAACTATCTAGTATACACTGTACTTCTGGAAATGTAGGATATTGTCGCAGTTGCCCAAGCTGTATGGAAATATCTTCTTTAACCAAAATTCACGCAACCTATGGTGATGGGGAAAATATCGTTAAACTTGTTAAAGAGTTATATGAAAAATTAATGTCTTCAAAGTCTAAAGGTATAATTGTTATTGATAATGTTGAAAAAATGCCCGGAATGTTACAGTTGGATATTTGTGCTATTATTTCAGATAAATATAATAAAGATAGTCCTTCAATTGTAATTCTTTGCGATGATGGGGACAAACATAAGCTTAACAACGATATAGTTTCACGTAGTGTGATTATACAAGAGAATTAACTCATAGAATTAAAAACTACTAAATAAAAAGCCCCACGGATTTCTCTATGGGGCTCTTTTTTAAATATTTATGTCAACTTGTGCTATTCGTTAACGCTCAAATGAACCACATGAGAGTTGTAGTACAGCTTTATTTCTTCTGGCTTTGTAGGTGCTGGGTCTTGTGCTATAAAAATCCTAGACAAGTATCCGGGTACAGTATTCACTCTGTTGTAAAACCAACGTTTAGTAGTTGTAGTTATAAGTCCATCTATAACATTGTCAAGCAAAAGAGAGTATTGCCTCATATCATTATCTGCTGAGAATTTAAGCGTGCTTTCTGTTATTACAGCTTTCCCAGTGGCATCCCCAACATGTACGGTATCTTTAGAATAGGCATATACATCATCCTCAGTATTAGGCGGTTGAGAACTGTTTGATACATACCCAATTTTTTTCCATCCAGCAGTCATAAGCTTGTCGGCATTTGAGTGCTTAATAATAATTACATTATAAGATTTCAGAGATGGGTCAGTTGACATTAGGTCTATATCTCCAGAGAGTATATTACATGGAGCTCCACCTGCACCTATGCTTCCAGTAGGTTTCTTATTTGGGTTGTAGTCGTTATTTATTGCTAAAAATCTTTGTGGGTCAGCTATTATGTATGCTTCAACATTATTTATATCTCCAGCATTTAAATAACAAGTTTCCATGGAATGGACATTTTCAGGGAAAGGAGTTGCAACACTAGCTTCAATTGTAAATACATTTCTGTATGCATGCATGCTTGGAGTAGAAACCAAGTTATCATTGTCATCATATAGATACGGAGATACCATCTGCATAAGAGATATGTTGTGTCTAACACCGTATTTTGTTGAAAGATAAGCAAACATATCATCATAGTTGTTAAATCTAACAGTTTTTGCAATGTCTTTTATATCCTCATATATTGGGGCATCTTGAAACCTTCTGTAAGAGTCATAATACTCATCATCCTCAGTCCTAACGTTTGCTGTATGCAAAGAGTTTTTAATCAATGACGGGAGACCTCTTAAGCTATCAGAAGATACAATCCCAAATGTGTTTGGAATTTCTTGGACACCACAACCGAATTGTACAGTGTTTACAGGGTTTCCATCAACTACATAACCATTCACTGTATGCCCATAAGTAACACCGTTAGAGTCGTAGCTAAAACCAACCAGAATTTGCTTATCAATGTAACCACTATCTACGTCAGATATTACAATGCCTGCATTTGTGAATTCATTTGGTGAAAGTACATTACCACCACGTTGTGTTGCGTATGAATACTTTATGTTATTTGCATTAAATGTTTTAATGCTCTCAATAGGATGCCTCATAGCTGAATACTGCGATGTAGTCTTCCTGACGTCGTATTTAGGGTCATCAATCCTAATATCTTTCCCACTACTAGGTAAGTTTGCATTTGGAGTAGTTCTGTCACATATATTGCAAACTATCCACATTTTAGAAGTCATATTAGGTAGATTTAAAGACGCAATAGTATCTTCAGGGGCAGTTGCAGAAACAACAATTTCACAAGGAGCAAGAAGTACAGCAGTCTTTTTTTCAGATTTCATTACATTTGTAAGCTTATTTCTGTACCAATTCATAACGTTCATATAAATCTTGTTTCTTGTCTTACTATAGAATAGAGGTGTTTCATACTCTGTTATTGTAAGAGAGAATTCAAGATTTGCAATGTTATACATTAGCTGTGCGTCTAGAGGAGGGTTATTCCCGCTAAAAGCTTCTACAAAAATGTCATTACCACCTTGTGTTATAACTCCTGTAGTTCTGTCTATTGTTATGCCAATTCTAGTTAGCACTGGACCATTTAATGGTGTTATTTTGTTCGCCATATGCTACCTCTTATTGAAATATTATTGTAGAATTAGGGTTCACACTTGCTGTGTTTGGCAATGCAATCGGTGGTGGTGATTGGTATGGACTTGCATTAGTTCTCTTGTTTAGCCTGTTTTGAGAGCACATTTTGTACTTGCATTTGAATGGGCATAGAACGCTCTGCGAGAAGACAGTTATGGCTAGTGTTGTAAATATTATATCTCCTTCTGGCTTTTCGCCACCACCAGTTGGTAGCGTTCCAAGACCCATGAAATGACTGTAATTAGATTTAGTAATCTTTGTAAGTTGATTTGTTGTTGCAGAAGGAACTCTTTGTCTTGATGACTGTATAGTTCCTTCTACGACGTCAGGTATTGCTTGCATTCCTGACATTCCCCCAAAAAACTGAACATAACCATCACCATCAGGTGTGGAAACAAGTTCAGCTTCATAAGTCCAAAGTTCATCGAATGGTATGTCTTGGAATAATGCTGAAGATACCGCAACTCTGTTGTTGCCCAATCTAGGGATAATTACATTTTTATTAGTAACAATAGAAGAAGCTATTGAAGTTAATGTAGGAATTGTAGTTACGTCAGTGATAGAAAATACTGATGTGTACTCAATTCCCCACACATCACCAAAGATATTTGCATCAAAACCTGTTATCTGAACCCCTTTATTTTGTAGTACAGCTAAACTAGTCGCGGAGGCTGTAGAAGCAGGTATTGGTACCCTAATCCATTCTATCTTCATGTCTGCATCATTTGCTATTCTAAGAAGAGCTTTCATTTTTGTTGCAACTATAGGAGGAATGATTTCCTTTTTGAATGTTCGTTCTCCTGCTAATGTGTTAGGTCTGTGGTTACCAAAGTCAACAGCTACATGAGGAATTAAAACAACACTCATTGAGCTAGCTGTTTCATTGTCTTTCCCTTGGTACATTACTGGGAAGTACTGAATTTGGCAATATCTTCCTACACTAAAAGTAGAAGCACTATCTTCAGAAAAGCATGTTAGACCACAACCAATATGCACTTTATTATATTGTACAGAATTAAAATCACTAACAACTGGCTGTACATATGAATCTGGTCCTACAGACCCTGACCCACTACCCGTCCCTGTAACAGCATCAAGGGTCATTATTGTCCCAAGCCCACCCGGGGAAGTAGTTGGAGCTGACATTACTGCAAATGGTAATGGCTCTTTGTAAACTTGAGAAGCATCAGAAGTAAATGAATAAACAAACCCCTGTTTCACATTATCAAGCATTATTTGGTTGTACTGTGTATCGTATTCAATAGAAAGCCTAAGTACGTTTGGAGTTGCTGAGGCAATTAAAGTGGCCGTAACATTAATATCTGCAATAAACAAGAGAAGTGGATGACCTTCCGTATCATTTGTTGAAACATATTCATCTGTTGTTTTGTAGGGCAAAAGACTTAAGCTAGCTATTGGTTTCCTTCTGATATTTATTATCTTTTCTTCAGAGTCACCGATTGCCAAAGTTCTATCATGATTTATTGAGCCTGTAGATGACAGTTCTTTTATTCTAGAGCCAGCTTTCAGTATTATTTGGTGGGCTTCAGGGAAATACTTCATGCCAGCGTCTGCAAGGACTTCATTGTACGTAGGAGTATTAGATGACCCCGTATCAAATCTTAATGCCTTTTTGACCCCTTTAGATACCGCAAATACTTGCCCAGTTGATGTGTCATAGTATATTTGACCATCTCGTGAAGAAGAAGCACCATCTGAAGGTAATTTTACTGCTCTGGAAACATCAAGAGTATCTGTTATGTTCTCAAGTGCAGTAACTCTGTTTGCTTCGATTGAACTACAGTTAATTCCATCAGAACTTATTATTGTGAACCCTGTTGCCCCATCTGGAGATGCATCAAATTGATAAATCTTGTCGTTACCAGCAAGAGCTTCAATTGTTACAAGTTTGTCTTTTCCTCCTACAGTACCATCAGGACTACCTTTGAATGAAATGTAAGGTATTCTTTGTGCTGAGAAGTCTCCTTTGGTTGTTGTTGAAGATATTACGCTGTGTACTCTGAAAGTCCCTCCAAGTATAGTTTTTGGGATTGTAAATACGATAGCATTTGATGTAGGTTGTGCTGTTTCATCTGTGACCAATTCCCTTATTGTTTCCAAGTAAGAAACGAAATCATGCACTAAATATGAATTTGAAGTGATTGAAGACAGGTCGCAGGCAAAGTTGACACTATCTGGGAAAAGCTTCCTTTTTGATGTCTCAAGGTCAATGAATATACCCTGTTTAACTTCAGCTAGTGTTGCTACTGTTGTTGGGTTTATTGTTTTTATTTTAGAGTTACATTGCAAGCATTTTATCCATACTCTGTTCTCATCTAGAGTTGCGTCAGAAGACAAGTCAATAGATATATCACCAGAAAGTGTTTGGTCTGGCATGTGCATTCTAATGCTTATGTTTTTGTTTGTTTCACCAATCTTTATTGCATCAGATACCAAAAGAGAGGTACTTGGTTTTGCCCTTACAGTGTGCAGTCTAGTTGTGGTAGTTCCTTTGTCTATTGCACTTGTAACAGCACTTTGTATTGTTTTGTATGGGTTAAGATAAGACCCGTCTTCAGTAGGAGACGTAGAGTTATCGTCATAGTAAACGGAGTCTGCTATAGGCATGTCTAACACTGCATCAGCACTTAAGTTATTCCACTTTACTCCATCAGAAACAAGAATTGAATTAGATGTAGTGTTGTAGTAGATAGAGCCCAGTGGTTGAACTCCAATAGCGACATCTGTAGTGAATGATGGTATTGTGATTTGATTTGTTGTAATCAATCCATCTTTAATAGTTATTTCTGGTGTATGTACTTCATCTACGCCGTCTAGGTCAACATATTTATTAAGAGTTACGAAATCATCACAAATAAGTATTACTGTGTCATTTGCCCCCTTACCAATTACAGCTTTATGCTTAACAACTGGAGGAGATGAAGAATTAAGCTTTAAATGCTCAACATCTAATGTAACATGAACACGTTCTATCAATGCAGAAGGACGAGTAAGATTTATAAGGGCAGTGTTTGGAGTAGGAGTAGGATTGCTAGTTATGCACTGTAAGTTTTGTGCTTCTATCTTAACATGAAGATTTTTTATAGAAGAATTAGGAGTGTTGGTGGAAACGCACTTGAAAACCTCTAAATCATTGTTAGTATTAAGAGAATTAACATTTATGTTTATGTTTGACAGTCTGCTAGGAATAGTGCTAGGGTCAGCAAATATGCCTTGGTACTGAACTAGAGGAACAGTTGTAGATGTGATATCTTTATAATGCATATTGAATACATGGTCAGAGTCATTTGCACCGTACAATTGAAAGTTTACTCCTCCTGTTATCCCTAAATCAGGAAGTTCAGCTGTGTGTATTGGTATGCATTCCGTGACAACTAATTCAGAAGTTGTTGTAGCAAGTGGCATCTTGCTTGGAACTCCAAGAATAATAGTTTTCGTTGGGTTAATTCCAGAATATGCATCAACCAATTCAGTAGATGCATCAAAAGGTTTATCGATTGACCCATCTGCATTTGGAATAACACCAATAGACATATAGAAAGCATTGCTTTGACCGATTTCTTTTGAAGGACCTCCACCACCACCAGTGTTTTCTATAACAAAATCTTTAACGTTTTGGGTAATTTTTATTCCTTTCCCAGAAGATATAGTCACATCACCTGTAGTTCCATTAAAAGACGTTACACCAACAGCTCCACCTGCTACATACATACCATCTTGCTTCTGAGATAATTGGTTCCCTGCATCTTGTGAAATTATATTTTGTATAAGAGATGCTTCGTTTAGCCCCAATGTAATTTTATTTTGTGCCGTCACTGGAGATACTGTAACTGCTACATTGCTTGAGTCTAAACCAACGTCACCAGCTGTTGTTGGAGAAACACCTTGAATTGTTTCAACAGTACCAGTTGTCGCTGGACCAGAAGAGACATATAGTTTGCTATCTGTGCCAGTTTTAAGGTCGTTATTTGCGTCAGAAGAAATAAGTGTAGGTGGAAGTGTTGAAGAGTTAACCGCAATTGTTATTTTTGTACCGTTTATGTCTTCAGTGATTGAAATATGGTCTCCAGCGTTAAGAACTATTGATGAAGAAGTTAATCCATTGATATTTTTAATAGCGTTAATATCGCCTTGTTTTACGAGTATTGAATCACCTTCTATCTTTATCAGGTTCCCTGCCATTGATGACACAAAGTTAGCAAGAACTAATTCAAGACGTCTTGTGCTACCAGCTGATGTTACTGATATCCCAGTTGAGATTGAGACTATTTGCTCTATTTTTTTGGCAATTTCGGCAGATATTTTGCTCGTGTCTAAAGAAATAGTGCTAGTTGTATCATCATTAACGACATCTAGAAGGGCATCTCCATCCAAACTAACATTCCCAAGGTTATCTCCCTTGATTTTGTTAATTGTCTTTATTCCTCCAACTGAAATTAAGGATATTAGAGGGTAAATTGCTGATTTCGTGACAATGAATATCTCAGGCTTGCCTTGTATTTGCGTGGCAACAAACATAATGCTTGATGCTATCATGGAGTTTTGAATATTTACTAATTCATCTTCTTCTGCATAAAATGCAAGTCTACTGAAAAGTCCGCTACCTTCATCAATTTTGTTTGTTTGAGTAAGATTTTTAAGAGCTAGATAAACTCTCTGCAAATCATCAGCAAATCTTTTCCCGTCAGAATTCGTGAAGTCAACGTTTTCACTCATTATTCCCATTTATATCTCCTGTTTTAGAATGAAAAGCTATTAATTTTAGTATTTTTCATTATGTTATTTTTTCTTGGGTCTACCCATTCTGGAAAGAATACAGTATCGAATGCGGTATTGTATTGCACTGTGTCTTTGGCTTCAAACTCTTTCCAGATAGTTTTAATCCTGTTTATAATAAAAACACAGTGAAGCTGTCCTTCACTGTATTCTTTTTCTATTGCTTTGTATAGCCCTGTGTTCTTATATGTAATAAAGTGTTTGTTTATGCATTCAACCTCTTTGCATATTTCAGAAAGTCCATTTAAAGCTATGCACTTGTCTAATATTTCACTACGCCCAATTCCATACTTGAAGTATGTAAACCAGTCTGCTCTCGTTAAAAGCTCTATTTCTTCCGATTTAGCTTTAAAGATATAGTCTTGATATTTCCTATATATATTTACTTTCGCAATCGCATCTGAATCAGATGGTGAAATAGATGTTTTTAATACGTGAAGTGCCTCTTTTTTTATGCTTTCCTTGAAATCTACCACTTCTTTCAATGAAGTATTTACTTTACCAAACATTACGCTACTTGGAGTTGTTTCCCTTTCTTATGTTTTCTAGCATCTTTTCTCTTTCTTTTCTTACGTAAGCATCATGAAGAGTTCTTGCTTCTGTTTTGTATTTTTCTATCTTGCTAGTGTCATACGGCTCGAACCACTTAATAGCCTTCTTATCATGATTTACTTTGTCTATTAGCTTTACTTCAATAATTTCAGGAAGTGCAGTGATGCAATTCCCGTTTATTGAGTTTAGAGCTGTGAAAGTAGTAAAAGAAGCCATGTCAATGTTCTTACCTTTTGAATCAGCAAATGGATTTATATTTTTTTCTGTTGCGTCTAAGCTTGTTGACCTTCCCTTAAATGAAGTACTTGGGTCAGATATAAGTCCCAATATAGCTCCTAGATTTATGTGAAATGGCACTCTGTCAAACACAACAATTGTTGCGTCATATGCTACTGCACTTTTATCAAAAGAAGCTCTCAAATCTTGTCTCAGCATATCACTGCTTACAAGCGTACCGCAATCTCTCCCATTAGCAGAATGAACTAAATTATAGCATTTTGCATCAATCCTGCATGTTACTTCAATCGCGAAATCTCTAAGCTCAGGGTTATCAATAAGATAGTTGTTAAGCCTTAGAGCCAAACAAGCTACGTAGTTATAGGCAATACCATTAGACTTGTGATTATCAATTAAATTGTCTGTAATAGCCTTATTTAACATCTTCTGATTGTATGAAGCGTTATCCATATTTCCCCCTATGAAATTACTTTGTCTGAGATTTTGCTTGAGTATTCAACACCTTGGATTATTGATGAAATAAGCTTTTCTACTACAAGCACACTATCAAGAAGCATATCGTTATCCATTTCTTGCATTTGCTTTCTTGTAATCTTTTCAAAGAAAATATCTTCTAATGACTTTAGAGTGTTTGAGATACTTGAAGCCATTGGGGATTTAATTGTTTCTAAGTGCTCAATAATGTCAGTAATAATTTTAAACCCACCTAATACAAACCCACGTGTTCTTTTTGCTTTAAATATGCTCTTCATAGCTGAAACAACGTCAATAAGAGCCTGTCTGATTTCTGAGACCATGTTTATTGGGATATTGCTATTTACTAGTATTTCCACTGTCCCATTCATTGAGTAAATGTTGTCTATTGTGTGGTATAGAGTTTGCTCTTGTTCTGTTGTAGCTGTTGCAAGAAGTTTCCTGTTTGCAAGCATTTCTTCATTAACATGCTCTTGTTTTCTTCCTCCGATACCAACAAATGCAATCATATCCTTTTCTATAGCAATATTTCTTACTGATGTTAGAGGTGAGTAACCTGATAGCTTGTCTTTATTTATAATTAGGTTACTTTTCAAGCTTCTAAAGAATGAAGCCATTCTGTATTGAACCGCTAGCTTTTCAGGGATATCACCAGACATTAATGGGATTGCTTCAAGTTCTGTTTTGTGAGAATTGTAAGTTCCAAGTTCTTTAATCAATCTTTCAGAGTCTTCTATGCATTCTTCTGTGCAGTATTGTTTGATGTATTTTTTTAGACCTTCTGCAAAGTTAGGGTCACTGTTTCCCCAAGCTTGTTCAAGTATTAGCTCGTTACGGAAATCATCGAAGTAGTTAATTCTTGAAGATTTTGCAATTGCTTCAACTATTTTTCTTGATTCATCAAGAGTAAATCCGGGTACTGCAACTGGAATTACTTTTGTGTTTATGCTTTTCCCTTCTTCAAAAAGATATGTTTCAAGTGCTGGAGTAATTTGAGGAGTTAGTATAACTGTTACTGCCTCTTCTGAAAGCCCAATAACACCATCTCTAGCTATTTTGCTAAGCGTGTCTACTGCATTTATATATCCTTCTCTATCTAGAGCTTCTCTAGTCGCAATTAACGTGTAATTGCTTGCTTTAGCTGTTGTAACCCATTTCTTGCAGGCTACTGGGTATATTGCATCAATTCTTATTGCATCGTGTCTTTTAGCTTTGATTTGCTCTGATGGGTCTGCAATGAATGTCCCGTCTGAAACATAAACTAACTTATTATTCAGAATCATATCCTCTGTAATAATTTTGTGAAGCTCTGAGATTGATTGTTGGTTTAGGCTTTTTGAAACTGCAGTATTTATGTAGTTTGTAATATTTGCACTGTTTGTTGCTAAAGTTTTGCTTTTTATGAATTCAAGGCATGAACTTTTAACTTTCATTGCATCTTCATGACAATATCTTCTTACTCCTTCTGATAGTGCAATTAGTGCACCAAGAGCATTAGTTGTAGTCCCATCACCGCATTCTGTTTCTGTAACAATTGCAATTTCTTCTGCAAGTTGATGAGCCATATTGTGTTTAAAAGACTTTGCGTGCTTGCATTTGCTAATTATCTCTCTTCCATCTCTGGTTGATTTGATTGTTTTGTAACCAATATCAAGGTAGCTTACAGCTTTACCAAACTTACCATATGCTATTGATAGTGCATCTATGATTTGTTTAGCATCTTCTTTTATATTTTGATTATTTAACATTGTTTATTTCCTGTTATTGTTAATAATAGAGCATATTACTCCTCTTGTGGTATAATTATAGCATATTTGCAATAGAAGAGCATACGTGATGTTAAAAAGTAAATATCATTCAAAACACAAAATTGTAAATAATATAAAGTTTCATTCAGAACTGGAGTCTAGGTTTTATGTGGTAATTAATAAACTTTGTGAAAAGCATCATATAGATTTAAGTCTACAATCAAGATTTAAAATTTATGTAGACCTTTCTGGAAAGTGGTATTATTACATTGTTGATTTCTTATTATTCAAGGACGATAAATACTTTGCCGTAGATTCAAAAGGGTTTAGTACTTCAGAGTCAAAGAAGAAAGTAGGTATGTTTAAAAGGGGATACCCAGATACGCCGATATACGTTGGAGGAAGCGTTAACTTGTGCATTAAAGAGATTAAACATTATTACGGCATACAAGAGGGATAAATGCAAAAAAATAACAAATACCAAGTAAGTCCTGAAAATATGGATGAAGGTCTAGACACAGATATGTCAGTGCAAGAAACTATCAATGTAACAAATCTGGCTTCAAAATCAATTCATCATGAAGCGTCAGGAGACCTCAGCAAGCACAAAAACTACAGAAGAATGATTGCAGATGGATTGTCATATAATTTCTACAGAATTTGGGGCAACATTTACATGGCTAAAGAAGCTATCAATGGGAACCCGCTAGTTTATGGGGCGTTGCTATATGATAAGTTTGATTCAATAGTGTGTGAGAGTGCGTCATCTGAAGTAAAAAACGTTGTCTCAATTGCGTTTAAAGAAGTGAAGCAACCAACGCTTCAAAGCGTTGGTACCAACAGGTTTCAAGAAGAGTCAATAGACAAGCTAAATACTTTTATTTCTGAAGTTGTTTTCGAGAACATACTGACTATCCAGTCATGCTTTAAAGATGCATTAGAAGGGGGTATATCGTTCTTACACATAGATACTAGATATTCTAACAGCCCAAGTAAAACAGCGACGCTAAGACATATAAGTCCATTGAAAACAATCTGGGACGTAGACGCTCCTGCAACCAAGATATATGACTCTTCATTGTTTTTAATGGAAGAATATATGAATGCGGATGCAATAAGGACAATGCTTGGCTCAAGCGAAGAGCTAGATAGTGCTCTAAACAAGCAAAGTGGGCTCATGGAAATTGATACATTCCCTCTTGAAGACTTTAGAAGAAATCTGTACAACAGAAATATAGAAGTAGGAACAAAATTTAGAGTGCACAATTCAAGTGAATTCAAAACTCAAATGAAAGATGAAGTCACGCTTGGGTCCTCAAAAGTAACTACTGTATATGTGAAAACAAAAGCCCCTACAAAAACTAAAGGGTTTAAAAACAAAGTAAGACGATTTATATTTGTTAATAATGAAATTGTTGCATCTACAACTCTAGGAACTCAATATATACCAATTGTTTCGTTTGTAATGGATGAAGATATGTCTTCGCATTCAGAATGTAAATATAAATCTGTATATCACTTAATAAAAAACAATCTTATTGAAATAGCAACCATTTCTTCTTCAATGAACCAACTTGTTCAAAACTCAATTAATGCACCCATATTTTTTGCAAAGGGAGCAATAACTGATGGCACAGTTGATGAATATGCAATGAGAAATAGATTAGTGCCTGTAAACACAAGCAAAGGACCTCTACAAGAGTGCATTTCAAGCCCAGCTTCCCAAGGAATTCCTCCCGGATATATTGAAATGCTTGCATTAAGCAGAAACAGCATAAAGGAAAAGCTAAATCTTATTTCAGTGTCAGATGGTGCTCAATCAGCACAGCAAGAGCAAATAAGACTAGATAATCAAATAGAGCTATCTTCATACGCTGTTGACATTTTAGATAACAGCATACTGCAACTTGGTCACATCCTGAAAAGCATGGTACCAATCTTTGCAAATGATGGATTTGACTTCATTAATAGCTTGTTGCCAGAAGAGAAGAAAATCAAAGATGAAGCTGAAGCTATTTCAATTATTGAGTTTTCAAAAGAGTCTAGAGTTGTATTGGAGCAATCTAATTTCCTGTCTGACAAGGGGAGCAGAGACCTATCAAGAGTTACAAAAGTTAATAATAAAATGGAAGAAAAAGCACCTCTACCAGCGTCTGTAATGATGAAGCTTGGAGGAGTTAGTGGATTTATAGTTGAAGAAGTAGAAAAAGCAGAAGAACTAAAATCAGCTAATGAACAAGCAGTGTTAGAATTACAAAAGCAGAAAGCTGATGCTGAAGTAAGACATAAAATTGAAGAAACTGAAAAGTTAAAAGCAGAAACTGAAAAGTTAAAAGCAGAAGCACTAAAGCTTCTTTCTGAATCAAAATCAATTCAGGCAGAAGACATTAAGAAAGCAGAAAGCACTAAAGCAGAAGCAAAAAATAAAAAAACAACTCCAAAATAATGAGGATTATCATGGAATACGCAACAGAAGTTGAGCAACTTAAAAATAGTTGCAACATAAGCGGAACAGAACAATTTAGACACATTCCTGACGGTGAAGGGGCTATGCATACATTTAATGCAACTGACAACCCAATGACAGCTAACTCTGGTACTACAATGGATAAAAATGCCATGTTTGAAAGTTCTGGAGCTAGAGAAGCAACACCTGAAACACTAAACATTAGAGCATAAAATGACCAAAGATAAACAAGAAGAAGTATCAGAAGAATACAAAAAACAATCTGATGAGCAAATAGAAGCAATTGCTGATAGGCTAGTTAACAAGATGGAGGACAAGAGACAGAAACAGGAAGAGGAAGCTCAAAAACTCAAAGATGAAGAGATTATAAAAAATACTTATGAATCAGTAAAAAGTGGAAAAGTGTTTGAAGAAATTAATCACATATCAGACGAGCTTAAAGAGACCTTCCCTGATAAGTACAAACTTCTAGTTAAAGCTAGTTCTACGCCTCTTGAAGCACTTAGTGAAACAGAAAGATATAATCTTGCACACGTAGCAAATGATTTTATTCAGGTAAGTAATCTTACTAAAAAGAGAATGGAAAAAGCTGATGACGCAAGAAAGAAAAAGGAAGCTGAGGAAGAAAAGTTGGACACAGATGATGACGCAATTGTAAATACAATTGGCAGAGGAGGCACACCACGTGCTTCAGAAATAAATGAGTCTAAATTTCCAAAGTCTCAGAAAGAAATAGAGGCTCATGCCAGAACTGGTAAAAGAGCTTCTGAAAAGTGGAAGGACGCTAAAATTGCAATCAATTCTGGCACTGACGAAATCACTGAACAAGACAGGCAAGCCCAATTTGTTACATACACCAATAAAAAGGGTGACCTAGCTAATGATATAGCTATCATCAAAGAGGGAGGTGATTACGATAATCTTAAGTCTCTAAGTGAAAGTGAAGCCCACGCAATTAATGGTGAGCTTGCAAACCACGAATATTTCGATGGTTCACATATAGAGAGGCAAGAGAGACAAGACAAACTAAGAGCTTCTGCTAACAGAAAGTTTGAAGATGCATTGCATCACGATAATACAAATAAATATATTATAGCGAGATAAAACATGTCGATAATAACACTACAAAAAACTAAGATTGCGAAAGGAGATGACAACTGCCTTATTGGCAGAGTGGTTACAATGCCAACTCTATCTACTCCAATTTGCAATATAGGTGGAAAGTATTCATTTGCAGAATATAAATATAAATCAGATATATATAGCATAATCAAGCTTGAAGAGCCTACAATTACAGCTCTTCATATGACACCTCTAGATATTTCTGTAGAGCAAGAACCAAGAGAATTAGAAATCAACGTTTCAAGAATTGACGTAACTCAAAAGCTATACCCTGCTTTTGTTATGATTGCTCAAGAAGCGATAGACCAATCATCTATTTCTCTTACATACATTGCTTCAATAAATCTATATAGATACGGAGCACAAATAAAAGAAACTGAGATTGCATCAGAGCTTAAAGTACACGGAAGACCATACAACTGTAAATTCGGTACTAACACCAAGCTACCTACAGAAATGACAGTTAGAGACATGGTAGCAATTAGCACTAAACTAACTTCAGCAGGCATGGTACCAATCTTTGGTCAGTTCCTTGCTGGTGTCAACATTGATACATCAGGTATACCTCAGTCTTTTGCTCTTATAACTAGCCCAGAAGCAGTTTCATTAATCCTTAGAGACATTGATGCAAGTAACATTCAGTCTTTCAAGGGAGGAACTCAATTCTCAGGAAGCAAAAACTACTCTACATGTGTAAAGGGGTGTGAAATCACTTCACAAATCACTATCATCGAGTCAAGAAACTTCCAATCCGAAGATACAATAATGAATAAATCAGCTGTTGTAGTAGCTGGTGATTCATACTTCACAAGCACCTCCACTCCTACAACTGACAATATTTCAAGCAGGTCTAACATGATTGAAAATAGCTGTGGTCTATCAAGAACCGTAAACTACAGAAACCCACTAGTTTCTGGTGTCACAAGAGAAGAAGGTGTTATTCATGCAAAATTCACATCAAAAACATAGGTAAATAATATGCTCAATAGAACAACTTACACCGCAATTAACTCTGAGGAGTTTGATGGTGCATTGCAAAATGTAATCTCAATCCCAGCATGTGCTACAAAAATTACATTAACAGCAATGAACCCTGCCTCAACTGGTGCTTACAAAATTGTTGGTGATTTCAGGTCAGGAACAGCACTTACATATGCAGGCGCAATCCCTACTGCGACAACATTAGCTGGAGCTGGTATAACACGAGGATTTGCTTCTTGCGTAGGAACAATAACAATCGCTGGTCCTGCACAGACAGAAGGTGGCTCTGCAGTTGTATTTACTCCGACCACTAGTACTGAAACAAACTTATTCAGAGATGACGCTTATGTTACAATTATTGCTGATGGGATTTCTCAAACCCAAAGATATGTTTCAAGCGTAGGCTCAGGGACTGTAAACCTTGGGTTTGCATCTCAGGGTGCTGTTTCTGCTGTTAAATGCACGATTATAATACACCCTCCTATTGCTGGGGTTGGGTTCAATGTTTCTGCTGAATTTGGTGTAAAGCCGGGTAGAACTGGAGATATTGTTACTGTAGTTGGTACACTGCCGTTTGACATCCTTACTGCAAGACTATCAGGTAATAGAGGTGACTTGTTGCTTAATGTTACTGCAGATGATGCATCAACAGGGACAAATAAAGTACTTCCAAAGAATTACTTATTAGAGATTACAAATATCGATATTGCTACTTCTACAATAAAAGTAAAAGACCCTAATAAAATTCTAAGGACAGATGCTAGACCTACAGGTCTTCCTTACACGTTTGAAGGATATATATCATCTCAAACATCATCCCGTCTTGAGTTTGAAATGTCAAAATACGGTCCAAATGAATACGGAGCTTCTAGCGTTGTTTTAAATGCTGGAATTCTTAAGTTTGCGGATGTTTCTTCTACAATGATGTTTGTTGAAACAGAAACACATAAAGAGCTTAGAGACCTACTTGGTAGGTACTAAGTTATTAATATATAATTAATATTAGCACAAAAAAACTGCACTTCATTAAAAAACAAAGAGCAGACGACGAATAGCTTAACAATACAACAAAAGGGGAATATTATGGCAGAGAATTTTAATGCACTCGCTCTAACTGACGTAAGAAAGCTTTCTAACTACAACTGGACTACTAATGTAGCAGAAAATTTTCTATCACTTACCAAAATACTAAAGCAAGCTGGCTCTACTAGTAATATGCCGTGGATAAGTATGCTTGGAGACACAAATGACAGTAAATGCTTTGCAGTACCACTAATACTAAACTTCAATGCAGGTAACGTTACACAGGACAATTGTATTTTCTTTGACAGTAGCGGGAACCTTACTAAAAAAGTGAAGGGAGTTGTTTATTCTCTAGAGTCAAATTACTATACAGATGTTGTCCCAGCAGGCTCTTTGCCAGACGAAACCACAATACCATCAGGAAAAACAAAAATAATAATGGATGATAGTGGCGTATTATACGTATTAAATGTGGTATCAAGGAAATGGGATAAAATAACAACAGTCCCAACATAATAATAAGAGATAATAATGGTTACATATTCAGGAAAATTAAATCCTCTTTTGTTTGAAGACAAAAAACAAGAGCAAGGAAATTCATACTCAAGATTTATGGCTAATCACAAGGCTATAAACATTCTTACAAACAAGATTGCTTTGCCTATACTTGTTGGTGGGGCAGTTGCTGGGGCAACTATTCTAGGAGGAATTGGAGCAACAGCTCTTGGAGCAGGGCAAACAGTTGCTGGGGCTATTGGCACAGCAACTGGTGGAGTTGTTAGCGGGATTGGGACAGGAGCAATGGGAGACATAAATCAAGGTATAGCTGACGCTTACGATGCCTCTCAATTTAACCCTGCTGAATATCTGGAAGAACAAGGAGCGTATACTGGCGAAAGCATGAATTTGGGAGGTCAAAAACTAATGAAAGAATTTAAAAGAAAAATTAGTAATCTGCCACCGCATTTAAGGGCTGAAGCAACTGCAAGATTGCGAGGAGCAATATAATCTAAAGGTAATAATATGGAAAAAAATGAAACACAAGAGCAAGGTCTAACAGAAAGAGAACACACAATTAATCAGGGAAGAAATCTAATAGATTACAACTCAATACAGTCTTCATCAAATGCAAGAATTGAATCACTTGAAAAGCAAATGCAAGAACTTGCACAAGTAATTCAAGAGCAAGGAAAGACACTAAAGAGACTTACTGGGGAAGATAGTAATCAAGGAGATATGAGAATTAAAACCCCTACAACGCCCCCTAGCAACCCAACACCAGCAGAAGCTATGGGTCTTATGCCTCAGGCAGGTTAATATATGGTCTCAGCAATCGGTTCTGACGCATCAACAATTACATTCAACCCAAATGCAGAAACTCACGGTGCAAGAGCAATAAAGCAAGCTGGCGGGGCAGGAATTCAATCAGTATTTTCTAATGCATTGCGATTTGCATCAACAGTGTCTAGAAATGCAGAAAATGACGACATAAATCAAATGTCATCAGACTTGGCAGTAATTGGCGGAGAAACAATAGAAGAAGAAGCAAAAAACAAGATACTGAAGAGATATAAGGCAGAAAACATAGAGCAAGCTACAGAAAACATACAAAAAGGCATGACTGCAAAATATGAGAATATTAAATGGCATTCAGCCCTTTTAATGGATGCTCAAGGAGTTTCAGATGCAAATAGAAACATTAAAAGAATGTCAATTGATGCAGATACAACTATAGATGCTAAAACAAAAGAAATTCAAGAAACAGCTGAAGATGTTGAAGATGAAGATGACAGAGCTTGGGGAGATGTTGACCTATCAAAAGACAATGTCTCAAAAGAAGAAATAAATGAAGCACTCGGAAAGCTAATGCTAGAAAACGTAACATTAGAGCAGGAGAGCGTCAATCAAGCAAAAGACAGGACATTTGGGCAGGCTTTAGAGATGGAGGGCTGGTATGGGGCGTCATCAATGTATGCACAGCAAGACATCAAAGAAAAGCAAGATAAATTAAAAGATAAACTTGCACAGCCAGCTCTTTCTAGTGCAATAAACAACATGTCTATACAAGAAGTAAATGCTCTTGCTCAGACTGTTGAAGATGTATCTGGAGTTCCAGCAGAGTCAATAGCTATCTCAATAAAGACAATGCAGGCAACAAGTAGAACCCACAAACTTGTTAATGAAGCTGAAATGATTTCTGGCAAGGTAAGCAAAAACGCAATGGTTAGAAAGCAAGCAGTAGTTCATAAATTAAAAGCAGAACTTAAAACTGGTAACATTACTGACCCAATAGTAATTACAAAGGCTAAATCATCCATTTACAAGCTTGAATACTCACAAAGACAATACCAACAAGCAATAATAAACAACATCTAGGTAAAACATGGACGCACAGGCTACTCAAGGCAATAACATGCAGGACTTTGTTGGTAGAATTACAGCTACTAAACAGGGCTTCAAAGCACTTGACCAAAGAGGAGAAAAAGAAAGAAGAGGACTTCTTCAAAACATTCCGGGCATTGGAGGTTATTTTGACCAAAAAAACAAGCCTATTGACATGGCTGGGGCTAATCTAAGCAAATATTATGGTAGCAAAGTAATTGATGCAGAGGTTTCTAACCAGCAAAATAGATATGCTCTACAAACAATGTTTGCCGATAACATACACTCTTCAGTTGGCTCAATAGTTGAAACTGCTAGAAAGTCTGGCGACATGGTTTCTGTAATAAAAGCAATGCAATTAGGGGCTAAGCTTAACTCAATACCATTTGATAAATTAGATACTAAAACTGTCTATGGGATGCTAGATGACCTAAATAAAATGGGTAGGAGTGTAATTGGCGGGGCTAATATTGGAGACGCTATTTCGTCCTCTGACACAGCTCGCTCACTTTCAGACAAGCATCAAGATTACATGGATAAGATTGAGGAAGAAAGATACCAAAGATACGATGAAAACGCTGAGACCTTTTTTAAAGGACTTGCAACTGGCTCTATAACCACTGTTGCACACACACTTGATTCAGTTATGAATTTAGCAATGTATGCTACAGACAATGAACAGTTTGCAAATATGGTCACAAAAACTCTTCAAAACATAATTCCCGACATGACTGATGCTGAAAAGCGAAGTTTGTCTGCAAAATCTGGTGCATATGTTGGTGAACTTGGTTCCCTTGTTGGAATGTTTGGAGTACCAAAGTCCCCTACAGACCTAATAACTTTCTTAGCTTTCCCAAAAATTATTGAAGCCTCTGCAGAGCTATTTGGAATGTCAGAAAAGCAAGTAGACATTAGCATGGGGCTTCTTGTATCGAGAGATTTTGGTCATAAAGTATCTAGCATGTACAAAGATTTTTCTACCAAGTCAGGCAAGTCTATGAGGGTTGAAGTAGACCCTCAAGTTGCAATAGAAAACACATTCAATAAATCAATGGAATATGCAAATAGCAAGGAAACTAACAGGGCAAAATCAGATGCAGTCAATGAAATATTTGAAGGCTCACAAGAAAGAATTGAATCTGAAATAGAACGAGGAACTCTCCCTACTGACCCAACTAACAGGCTTGCTGATGCATTGATGGATGGTGACTACGGTAGTGACTTATATAACTCAAATGTAACTGAAATGGGGGAAAGAGAAGCTCAAGCAGTACATTCACTAGAGCAAAGCGGTGATGCTTCTGATGTGGCATATGTAAAGGAAAGAGAAGGTGCAATCAAACAGCAAGTTATGTCTTCTGCAGAGAAAGCTATTCATGGTCAAGAGCCAATAAAGGACTCTACACAAATATCAGAGAACTTCAGAGATGGTGTTGTTGAGCTAGTAGATGCAGTTCAAGAAAATGTAAGCAAAAAACTTTATGACCCAATTGATATTGAGATTTCAAATATACAGAGAAACGTAAGTAATTACGATATTCCTGTGGATTTTAGCAAAAATGTATCAGAAGATTTCACAAGAATAACTGATGAAACCATTTATTCAACAACTCTTCCAGATGGAGTGGAGTCAGAATTTACTTCTGCAGATACAGTACATGCAACAGGAGTACCAAAACTAGGTGAAAGACTATCAGAGGTTTGGACCGCATTCAAAGATGGCAAACCAAAGGATGGATTGTCGTTGCTAAGCGAATTAACTAGCAGGGTTGGGGAACAGTCAAGAAATCTAAAAGGAGCTTCTGACAGAAGTCTTAGACTAGCTCAAGGAGCATACTCAAAAATGAAGTTACTAAAATCTAGAATGTATAACTCTGTTGGGGTTAATTCAAAGATTGTAGAGCTTATAGATAAGATAGGCAATGCAGATACAGTATATGCAAAAACCAAGGGTAAAATTAATGAAATAGTAAACAGAGGACCCGGCAATAAATCTGCAAAAAGAAAAGTTCAAGAAATGTCCAGTTCACAGCTTGTTAATTTGGCTAAAAACCCTGAATTCTGCAAAGAACTAACAAATCTTTCTTCAACAATGTCTGCAGTATTTGAAAAAGGACATACCTCAGCAAGCCCTAAAATATTTGAAGCATTTAACAAAGTAAGCCAAGCATCTAAGCAAGCATTCTTAAAAGACGACTTCAAGCATCTAACACGAACAGCAATATCTAAAATACTTAACACTCGTCATAACGTACATATTATTGGTGAAAGTGGGATGAATACATTCCGTGATTTACTTGGCAGAATAGATGTCAGAGATGCTCTACAGCACCAATACCAAAACCCATCTTCTACAGCAAAGAGACTACAAAGAGTAGCTTCAGATACTGTTCAAGGAATTGCAAGGTCAGTGCCAATTATTGGAGATATGGCAGTAAATGCAGTGAAAGACACGTCTCTAAAAAAAGCAAGAAGCTATCTTACATCTCTTGATAGAAAAGCCCCAGAAAACGCTAGAGCGAAAGCAATAGCAAACGCAACAATTTGGCATGACAAAACTTACGCAAGAAAGAAACAAGCGGAAGACGAAAATGGTTAGAAACTCTGAAAAGCACTCAAAACTAAGGGCTTCAATAGAAGATTTAATACGTACTTTTGAGGAAGACGAAAATGGTCTTGCAAGTAAAATATTCGGCTCTACAACTGGTCCTTTTACAGATTTTGCATGTTCTTTTATATCTGGGTTTATAGACGCTCCCACTAAATCAGTGAAGGAAATATTATGCAGTGATGCTTCTCTTCGAGCAAGATGCTTCAAACTAAAGAGAGAGGGCTTCAAAAGAATTTCTAAAACTCTTGGCGAAGACATCTTTATGGGTGGGTCTATCATTACAAAGAAAGATGGTGAAGACGGGGTTCAAAAGATTACAAAACAAACTGTATCTCCAGACTTCTTTAAAAAAATAACAACTATGCATAGAGAGCCAGAAGAGTCATTGATAACTAATGCAGAGGAAAAGATTGAGGAAGATATTTATGGTGCTTCAACTGACAAGAGCATCATCAGGCAGAGCTTAATAGACAAGGCAATAGTTGGGTTAATGCCATATCAATTCGGTTTCTTCAAAAAAGTAGAAGAATTTATAAATAATGATTCAAAAAGTGTATTTTACTACAACTTACAAGGAGGGTATCAATGCGGTAAAACAACTGCAATAAACACCATACTTGGATGGATTATTAATATATTAGCTAATTCTGATGGCAGTGCAGGCTCTGACATCATGCTATTTAGCAAAACCCAAAGTGCATTGCGAAGAAACGTAATCAACAGAATATGTGCTACATTTGGGCTAACTGCACCTGCAACAAATCAAACTGTGTGGAAAGTAGGAAAAGGCTTAACTATTTACTTAGTAACTACAGCTTTATGCTCTTATCACCAAATAAAAGGGTCTAGCTTGCGATTTATGTATATTGACGAAATCGACTCGGTACACCCAGATGTTTTAGATTTGCTACGTACTCGTCTTACAGGAAACTTTAAGGTAAATGGCGTCTCTAAAACATTATTCCTATCAACAAACAACCCAAAATCACCAAATCACTTTATTACTAAATTCTTAGAGTCTGATGACGTTCATCAAGAAATAGTTTCAACTAGAAGTAATTCGTTTATAGACAAAGATTATCTAGAAAAAATGATAAATCGTTGTGGTGGTGAAGGTACAAACAAAACTAAAGTAGAAGTGGACGGTTATTCAATGAATATAACAACAGAACATTCAGTATTCCCAATAGATGAAGATATCATGTTTATACATGACACAATTGACAGCTGTGTAAATCAAAAATGTGAAGAACATAAAAGTAACAACTCATATGACTTGCTGTGCAAGGTGTGTGATGGCATAAGAAGGTCATCTGAATATGGAGAAGTCTTCAAAGTGTCAATTGGATACGATTTTGGTACAGCAGTTCAGAAATCATTTGTTACAGTTGCATTTTGCAGGGGGATATCAAATAATGTGACTGCCCTTGCATTAGACGAGCTAGTATACAAAGGGGGACATGATAATGCATTCATGAAAACACATGGGTTAGATGCTCTTAGAGACTACAAAGACCAGCAATTCTGTACAATGATATACGAAGCACAAAAGCTTTCCCCTCATGTTGAAGTTATCATACCTCATGATTGCCCTCATCAAGTAGATTATTTAGAGGGATTAGTAAGAAAATATAATCTTGATTGCACAATAGCTAGAACTGCTAGAAAAGAAAAAGTAATTCAAGAAATAGATTTTATGCGTTCAATACTACAGTCTGGTCAATTGAAAATTTCAAGTCATGCCCCAAACCTACAACAACAGCTATATGACTACCAATATGATGTTGTTGCGTCAGAAGAACATGGTGAAGAGAAGATTTTGAAGAGAAATGACCATTGTGTCGATGCATTAAGATATGCTATAATAGGAATGAAAAATGAATTTTCAAACTAGAAGGCAAGAAGAATGGTATCGGTGAAAGAATTAATATCAGAAATAAAAATAGCAACAAAGAAAATAAACAATCTTAGCGACAAAGAGATGATAAAATATATCAATAGGTATTTAGATATAGATATCATGACTGATATAGCTCCCTTTGTTTTTAGACAGGCAGTGAGATTTCACAGGGTGCATCCAGATTGTGACCTGCTTAAGCCTAGTAGCTTAAAAATTAGAGATGTTTCTGAAGTAAAGGGGGTGGTATCCGAGCTAGAATACGACTTAAATAGATATACAAGTCAGGGAGTAGAATTTGTAAAGAATACTATTTCAAATGGCTTTTACTCTAATAGCATTGTAGTTTCAGACTCCGCTAGAGGGGGTGTTTACGACAGGGTGGTTCATTCAAACATATCATTCTCTTCTGCAAATCCAGTGAACATGGACTTATATTCTTCTGGGCACGTTTCAGCGTACTTTATATCATTTGTGATAGTTGACGAACAAGACAGACAAGTAGTCTCTATTTCGTCTTATCATAACGATGAGACAGTAAGGCTTACAGAAAACGACGTTGATATTACAGTAAACTACAAAACTGGCACATTGTCTATATTGACCACTAGAACTGGCACTCTTACAGCAACTATGTATACATCAGGTTATTCACACAACTCAACATACAAAGTTGGCAGGCTCTACAGTAAAAGCTATTGCAAAACAAGAGTATTCTCATTGGAGTGCTACATAAAGCCAATGCTAATTTCTTCTGTTGATGACACAATGGACCCATCACTAATTAAATTTACAAATCTTATTATTTTTGGTGCTTCTTTAATGATTGCTCAACTAACTGGAACAACTGGACGCATTAATGAGTTAGCTGACTTGTATGACGTGCATGTTACAAAGTTTTTGACGGAGGCAGAAAATCAAAGACTTGTAGAGAGGAATGTAAGACGAAATCACCCATCAATGTTTGGATTTAGGTACTAATATGGATGCACAACAACAACCTCCAGAAATGCTGTTTAAGCCCTACTCAATGGATTGCTCAGTTGACTCTTGGAATCAATATACATGCCCATTTATGTGCAATGTAGAGTTTAGCGATGGTTCAATGGTTGCTAGAAGAGGACTGGCAGAAGTAAAGGCAGATGAAGACATTCCAGATTCATATACTGAAAAAAAGGCTGTTGCTACAACGTGTGTTGAAGCTGATTTTAATGGTAATTCAATAGTAGTTGAGCTTACATTCATCAAAGCCAAAGATGACACTGGGAAAACTGTAAACCTGCTTCATGCTAATACAGTTTTTAAAGATATAGTTTCTCCGTATAAAATAACTTCTAAGCAGTTAGTTATCCCTGAAGACTTCATTATTAATAACATAGAAAAAGTAGGGATACAAGCTCAGGTTTTTCCGCTAAGTATTACAGATGGACGCACGCTGACACAAGTTGCTTTGTGTTTTGGTGCAGAAAACGGAATATACCCGGGCAATACTAACTATTCATTTGGGACTGCTGTATTGAATATTTTTGAAACCCCAAATAATCAAGATTTAGAGTATGGATTAGATTCACCTCCATATGCCTTAGCTAACACTCCTGATACTGTCCCAGTTTTAGACGACACTTGGAAGCGTTCTTTTGCTTTTACAAACAACAGAGCTTACTTTTCTGTTAAAAACGTAATTTATTTCAATAAAACAGTAAATATATCTGGAGTTAATGTTAATATTGATGGTTTTGCAGAGCTTCCTTCAGATGTAACAATTATAAAAATAATCCCATTTAGCAATGCTATTTACATAATTTGTGACACAGGAGTATTTCTTGCTACCGTAGTTGCTAATTCTGTTCTTAATTTCTACCAGCTTGTTAGTGGTATATTTACTGCGAATAGACAAGGTGTGCTTACAGTATCAAACTATGCGTATATTGCAACAGTGTCTGACAACATTTACAAATTTAACTTGAAAAATGATGCTATTGAGATTGCTGGTTATAGCACTCAGATTGGTGGACCAGTACGAGCATTGGTTCGTGGAGCAAGACCAGTAAGCTCTTATTTTGATGCCTACAATGGGACTGTAAATTTTGTTTACTCTGGCAATCTTAACACTCTTTCTCACGTCATGGACAGCTCTCCTAGTGGCAGGTCTAGAGAAATGAACGAAAGTAATAGCAACTCAATATCTGCTGTTGGGACTGTTATAATAAGCAAGAGCCACTCATCTGACTTTGCAACAGGAGAAGAAGAAAAGTGGACGTGTTCAGTATACAATATGGATATAGCTGGAGCATACACTTTCAGGATGACAAGAACAAAAGAGCAACTAAGACAGATGCTTGATGCTGGCTCAAGTAGCATGACTTCAAGTGCTCAGGTTGAGCAAGATGACTTGGTTACTTTAGATGCTACTGCAGATGTAGAATTTGATGAAATATACATGAGATGTGTAGGTAGATACAACTTAAAGAGAATGCAGGCTGTTGAGGGGCTAAAAGGAGATGTTTCTGCCCCATTCAAATGCATTATTGCAATTCCTCTTTGCTTAACATCTAAGAAATACCTAGCTCAACAAAAGGTCTACGATAGTGCAAATTGCTCTCTTGTATTCTCTACAGGAAGCAGGAACTCAAAAGAAATTCTATCTCCAGATTTGAGAAACGAAAATATTATATATGCTAAAACAGCTGAAATGACTTCAAACTTTAGACATCCTCCAGTGTTCCAAAACGCAAATATTGACTCTGCACACATGGTCACTGACACTGAAATTTCTAATATAATCTCTGTAAATCACCAAGTAAATTCATCACTATTTAATGGGGCAGTCTTCTTTTATGTAAGCAGTGAATATTTTGACACTTTCCTTGGTTACAGAGTAGAGCTATAACATGTTGGACTATATATTGACGGCTGGATGCCTGCCAATAGCTATATGTAGATACTTTGCAGAAATAAACATGAGCACTGCTAAATGGGCAGAATGCATTGGTTTAATCAGTATTTCTAAAATTATGTTCTCTATGTGTGTTCTTTTTCTTTCTAGGAGAACTATATTCAACATTCACAAGATTGTTTCTGTTTCTGCGATTTTATTATTTCTATCAGGATTTAGTAAATGGGCATATATTGCATCTATAATAAGTTTTGTTTCATTAAATACAGTTTCAATTGAAATGATTAGATTAGATAATAATTTCGCTAAAAAGCTTTCTAGATTGGCTTTATTTAAGAAAGTTCTAGCATTTGCCTCAACATTTGTTATTTCTTATTTTTGTATTAAGTTTATAACTTACATGTTAATTGTCTCAATGCTTATTATTGGGCTTATTCCAGTTGCTATTTCCAATAATGATGAAAGCCAGAAATCTGTGGCATTAGAGGTATCAAAGGACTCTGCATATCTTGGATTAATATATTTTTGCATGAATGTTGCGCACCAAGCAACTGTCTGGATTACTGTATCTCAAAAAAGCTTGATGTATGTAAATATTAGTGTCTTTACATCACTGTATTTAAGTATATTTGGCACTAAGTTTAGTGTTTACCCAGCTTTAACATTAACTGCTCTAATAGTGGGCTCTATGTGCGTAAATAAATGGGCTAGTGTTGCAATGGCAGTAATTGCAATAAATACATTTGCAAACACATATTCTAAAGAATTTTTCAAAAAGAGAAACCCACATAGCATAGGTGTGGTTCACACTGTTGCAAATATGGGCTCAGAGCTACTTCTAGCTATTCTTACGTTTTCAATCTGTAAGTAATACTATGCTGTAGGGAATTTTCTTGCGTCTTGAAGAGTATGTGTAAAGTGCTCAATAGGAATTTGTTGCCATGCTTCCCTGTTTGAATACACATTGAACTGCAATTTATATTTATCAGAGTGGTCAGGCTTAATATCTTGAGCCGTTGCGTATCTTACTGTTCCAGTGCTTGGCTCAATGTAGAATAAGAAGGAGTTTTTAGCTACAGATACTGGTGAAGATATTCTGTCTTCATCAATTCCATCGCTTATTGTTGACAATGGCACAGACAAGAAGTTTTCAACAAACCCATTTGGGTATCTGTCTGAGTTATCATTTGTACTTTGTATAGCAGTAAGGAAATCTATAGCATTTGTAATGCATAAGCAATCATCACTGTTTACAGCTCTAAAGTCATGAGTTCCTCCAACTAGTTCAAGAGCTTCCTGAGCATTGGTTGGGGTTCCTGCTTTTGATGGCTCAGACTTATAATGAATGTAAGAATACGGCTGTATTCTAGAGAATTTCATTTTTACAAGCTGTGCTATCCTAGAGATTTTACCTGACATTGCGTTATGCAAGTTGGTTAAGAATGTGGCGTCCTTTGATTTGTCTAGTGTTATATTAGCAATAAACATCCCAGCTTGAGATACAAGCTTAATATATATCTCTGCTTTTCCAGTATTTACTTCCATAGAAGCAAGGTTACAAATCTCTATTTCGGAAAGAGCTACCTGTTTATCTATTAGTGAAGGCATGTTGGTACCATGTTTTTTGGGGGCATTTTCTAGTATAATTCATGCAATTATTTCTTCTTAATGTATTTCATGGAATTGCATTGTTTCACTCTTAAACCCAAGATATACAGAGCCAGTTTTGCCATTTCTATTTTTAGAGATTATAACTTTAGGATATGCGTCTGTTCCTTCATCAGGTCTATACAACAACACTACTTGGTCTGCATCTTGTTCTATTGCTCCACTATCCCTCAAATCACTCATCATTGGTGTTTTATCAGGGCGTTCTTCTACTTTTCTTGAAAGCTGTGAAAGACAGATAATACAGATATTTAAGTCCTTTGCCAATAACTTGAGGGCTCTTGATATTGATGAAACTTCCTGCTGTCTGTTTTTCAAATCTGGAGTGCTTGCCATCGTCATAAGTTGTAAGTAATCAATAATCAAAAATTCAATGTCATACAGTTGTTTCATTTTTCTAGCTGAACTTATTACTGCATTAACATTAGGGTTTGTTTCACTATCAAAATACATTTTTAAGCTAGATAACTCTTTAGATGCATGTTCCACTTTCTTTAGTTCTAACGCACCTAAAATGCCCCTAGAAATGCTAGTAAGAGGCACTTCAGAGCTAGAAGACATTAACCTGCATATCAATTGCTCATATGACATCTCAAGAGAAATTATTCCACCTGCAATATTATTCTTACAAATATTTAATGCTAAGTTCAAGCAGAGTGATGTTTTACCCATTCCTGTTCTGGCCGCTAAAATTAATAAATTGGTTTTGGAAAGACCTCCAATTACTTCATCTATTGATGCGAACCCAGTAGGAATTAACTTGGGAGGTGAGTTATCGTTTATTCCTTTATTTACTGAAGCAATTACGCTCTCTAAGCTTCGTATTGTTGAAGAACTAGAATTTACGTTTACTAGCTCTCCTGTAATCACAGAAGCAACATCATAAACATCTGCTCCCTTTTCTATGTTTTCTGAAGCTTTGTTGAAAATCCCTGCCAATACATTTCTTGCATTTTCTTTCTTTAGTAGTAAAATATTTGATTTAAATCGCAAAACATTAGCATTCTCAACAAGTTCCTCAATGTCTACTACATAAAAAAGTGAAGATAAATCGCAAATATTTACAAATTCTTTCTTTTTTTCGTAGATATTTCTCTTTATCCACACAAATACTTTCTTAATCATGGGATTATTGATGAAAGTCTCATCTATTTCTTCCATTGCACTTCGCATGCAATTGTATGATTTCAACACGCAACCAATAAAGTTTTCCTCAATTGCTCTCATGTCTCTCATGTTGGACCCCTACTTTATCTTTGTATTTGAAAAGTCAATGAATATTGCTTTGTTGTATTTGAAGTAATTTAGAATATATTTGTAATTTACTTTCAGTAACGACTTATAATTCATATGCATCTCTGCATCTACCATTAACTTGGTAATACAACTGAAATCAGTATCTACTTCTCTGTCTATATGAACTTGATATGTTTCATGCTTTATTATTCCTCCAATAAAGCAATAAATATCTCCTTTCTTTAGTTTTTTAATACTAATTTTGCCCATAGACCTACCAACCAATACGGATACATCTGTCTTAACATCAATATTTAGAGTGTTATAGGGGTTATCTAAAAGAGTTTTACACATGTAGCTTTTAACCATTCTAGAGCCATGAACAACATGTTGCTTTTTACCTGAAAATACTTCTTCTGTTATTGCAGTAACGAAAATCACAGATACAACTATGTCGTTTCTTTTATAGCGTAATGACATGCAGATACCTACTACATAAATTAATCCAATGGCATAGGATGCCATCGGGTTAGCCTATGTTATTTTTCTGCGTTTAGTTTTAGTTTTTGCTTTAAAATCTTCTTCTGAAATTATTTTTGGGTCGTCAATAGTAATTGAAAAATGTCTTGCATCTGCAGAAAACTCATCACATCCTATTTGCTCTGCTGGGCATTGATGTATTGTGAATGTTGTAAATTTAATAAGAAGCATATCAGAAACGCCATCATCATTGAACCATCTTCCTATTTTTGATAACTTCACATAGCACTTAACTTCTTCTGTTTCCCATGATTTGATGTCAGTAAAAGCAAGTGTTTCTATCTCGTTCCAAGGAGTGTTATTTAACGCGTCTTTATCGTCGTTCTTAACAATGCCACCCACACAAGAAAATTTCGTGTGTAAAGCTCCTTGAAAGTAGAAGGTTTTAACACGTTCTATATTGCCAACAAAACTGTATGGAGAATATTTTGGGTAAGCAGTCTGTACATCACCATCATGATTGTTTTGGCAGTCATAAAATCTTTGTGAATATACTATTTTTGTGTTTTTCATAATTTAACTTTGTGTTTCTTGTTTGTTAATTTCATTATTCAATATTGTTTAATATTTGTAAACATTTATTTTCAAAGATTTCAAAAAGAAAGCCCTCTTCCTCGGCTTGGCAACATCAGAAGAGAGCTAGAAACACTTGC